>Ga0031655_10001504_pt1 | contig 13893 bp, 22 predicted proteins | sample FrelakmetHBP12HB_FD_55187 | JGI IMG/M metagenome (GOLD analysis project Ga0031655, IMG submission 55187) | Freshwater lake sediment microbial communities from the University of Notre Dame, USA, for methane emissions studies -HBP12 HB | ecosystem: Environmental > Aquatic > Freshwater > Lake >... | reverse complement strand
TTATGGATCTGATCCAGGAGGGGAATATTGGGTTAATGAAAGCGGTGGACAAGTTTGAATACCAGCGGGGCTATAAATTCGGTACCTATGCGACATGGTGGATTCGGCAAGCCATGACGCGAGCCATTGCCGATCAAGCCCGGACCATTCGCCTCCCTGTCCACATGATCGAGATCATCAACAAACTGAACCGAACCTCTCGATCCCTGGTTCGGGAGAATGGGAGGGAGCCCACCCTAGAGGAAATCGCCGAAAAAATGGGGATGTCTCTGGAGAAGGTGCAGAAGATTTTGAACGTCACAAAAAAGCCCATTTCGCTCGAGACCCCTATCGGTGAGGAGGAGGGCAACCGTTTGGAAGATCTTATTGAGGATAAAGAGGTGATCTCCCCTCAGAATGCAGCGCTAAGCTCCGATTTTGCAATGCAGACTCAAAAAGCCCTCTCCACTCTGAACAAAAGGGAGGAGAAGATTCTGAGGATGCGGTTCGGGATCGGAGAGAAGCAGGACCATACCCTTGAAGAGGTCGGACAGGACTTTGATCTTTCCCGGGAGCGGATCCGACAGATTGAGGATAAGGCCTTGAGGAAGTTGAAGCATTCCAGCCGGGCCGATAAACTAAGGAGTTTCATCGAAAACTAAAAAGGAGAACGACCATGAATATCTATGTAGGAAACTTATCCTAAGATGCAACAGAGGAAACCATTCGGCAGGCCTTTGAATCCTTCGGCCGGGTAACCTCAGCAAGAATTATCAAAGACAAGTATACGGGTCAGTCCCGAGGGTTTGGTTTTGTAGAAATGGGTGAGCATGCTGAACCAGACGGATTTCATGGAGGAAAATTTGCTGTTAAAAGAGGCAAGGGAAAGCCGTGGTTTTAGAGGAAGGCAGTCATGAGAATTTAGAGAAGTCCGTTATCAGGATAGAAAGGGCGGCTCTATGAATAAAGAAAGGCTTGAATGGCCGGCAAGAAGCTGCAATCATTCTTAACCCTGAACGAACTATGCTCAAGAGAGGAAATACCATGATAAAGGCAGGTGATATGTTTAAAAATAAAGAAAATGGAAAAGTGTTTACGGTTAAAAGCGTTGATCCCAGCATCATCCTTTTGGGAACAAAGGACGGATTCCATTCAATGTTTGTCAATCCAAACAGCATAGAATCCTTATTCCTGCCTTTTGTAGAAGACGAGGGCAAGGGAAAACTCAAATAACAAACGAAGCCAGAAATTCGCCCCCTCTTTTTTTGAATCTTAAAGAAAGGAAGCCTATGTTTGATTTTGACGCTTCATGCCCACATTGGGAGAAGAAATTCAAGCTAAACAGGATTGGCCTTGAAGCCAAAGAGTTTATCCAATATCCTCATTGCCGAAGAAGGATTAAGATAGACCTCGCTGATCTGGGAGAAAAGGCAATACGGATACGTCTGGATTTCGTAGACTGATTTTTGGTCTTAAACCGTTATAGTCTCCCCATGGAGGTCAAGAAAGGAGACGGTGCCACGCTGAAAATAGGAGACAGGTTCAAAGATAAGACGACGGGAAAGATATATATCATAAAAATGGAAACTGATAACGGAACGCTTTTCCTGGAGGGAGAAAATGGGTTGGGCCGAAGATTGAGAGTTGCCGATGGACGAACCGACGACAAGTTCGGCCATTCCGTGTTATTCCGTTGAGTTTTTCATGTCTCATAAAGAGACCGAAGTAGTTTAACAACAAGGGGGAAAAGGAGAATACGCTCTGGAGATGGATTTTCTTCAGATATGGGAAAGAATGTACCGTTTCTTGTTTCAATAGCCCATCATAGGTAGGAGAAGTAGATTATCAAAGCAGTTTTGGTACTGCGGATTTCTTTAATTTATACTACGTTATTATTCTGTTAGGTTTTCAATTGTCGTATGGCAATATGCAATTGTCTAATTAGAGTCCGTTTATGAATTGCCGCTTCAATCAGAATCGTCATTCCGGCGAAAGCCGGAATCCAGTCCTTTCAAGACCTTCTGGATGCCGGATCAGGTCCGGCATGACGGAAAAGGCTGTTTATGGACAGACACTAATTAAATAAGGATGTCACCATAATTTAGGGAGGTATCAATGAAACCAGAAACTGCAGGGAAGGTTAAGTTTGGAGTTTGGGGCCTTATTTGTGGGGCAGTTATCGCAATGATCATCGGCTTTGGGTGGGGTGGTTGGACAACCAAGGGCACTACCCAAAAGATGACCGACGAGGCGGTCTTGGCGAGTCAGGCGGCGATCTGCGTCGCCCAATTTATGAAGGAACCGAACCATGAAGAGAAACTTGAAGAATTAGGGAAATTAGATTCCTGGAAGAGAGCTGAATTCATTGAAAAAAGGGGCTGGGATAAAATGCCCGGGCAAGAAAAGGCTGGCTCTTCTGTAGCCCAAGCATGCGCCAAGGGGCTTGAAGTACTTATCAAAAAATGAGCTAATTGAGATAGCTGTTAAAGGTGATTCATAATTTATTTGGCGTAACTATGCCGGTTTCTGCTATAATAGACGACAGGAAACAATAACTCTATAGAAGAGGAGGGTTTCAATTATGCCAGTTTATCGCAAAAAGGATGGCAAGGACACATGGCATTGGTGCCAGAATTGTTTACATTGGCCGACAGAGGGTTATAAAGAAGCGCAAAGAAAACCTACGTCGGGCAAGCTTTGTAATCAGTGTACTGCAAAAGCCAAAAAAGGGGATTGTAAAAAGTAATAAAAAAACAGGAACTGGAGCTGTGCTCTAACTATCGAAATCCCTAAATTTCGCAATATCGAGTTATGCCCTTACCAATATAAACGAGAACCTTACATTGACAAGCGAGACTGGATGCACCCGCAGTTCTTCATCACGCAGTGGTGCGTGGGATTGAAGGGTATCGGATATTCTGCGAGGGGCAGATGAAGTAGGGATACCAATGACGGAGATCGCGGGACATGTGCGGGCATGCACTTCAGCGGTGGTGAAGTCGATTCAGAAAATGGAACCGGGAGGCCAAAAGTCATAGATTTCATCAACGTCCCCCCCCCATGCTTTTCCCGGCGAGTATGTCCATAGATGAGCGTAGCCGGAACTACCAGCGATCGCGTCCGCCGCTACGCCCCCCCCCAAAACCACCGCCGGATCGGCCACCTCCGCGAGGACTCTTTTCCTGCGCCTCGTTAACCTTAATGGCCTTGCCGTCAAGGCTCGTGCCATCCATCTTGGATATCGCCGTTTTAGCATCGCCATCCTGAGAGAAGGTCACGAATCCAAAGCCCCGGGAGCGCCCCGTATCGCGGTCTGTGATGACCTTGGCTTCAGTGATTTCCCCATAAGACGCGAACGCCTGGCGCAGGCCGTCGTTCGTCGTGTCCCAGCTCAGACCCCCTACAAATAGTTTTTTAGCCATACTTTCTTACGCTCCTTTTCTGCGTCGCCTTGGGCGACGACCTTTGATGGGTAGCGCCCGCCATTCAGCGTTCGCCACGTTTACTCACTTTTGTTGAATGCCCGAATCGTTTGGGGGGATGGGCTAGCAATTTCCCTCATTCCATCCGGCTCCGCCTCAGCAATGTGGGGGTGTGAGTCCTCACACACGAGTCACTTTCAACCGATTGTATCAGCCTTGCCTATTCCTGATGAAACCACATCCTCCCTTACCGGAGGGGTGGATTCTGTAGTGTTCGTGGTAAAGGAGAATAGGAAGTCTTTTTCCCGGGAAAGGGGTGTCGAGTTAAGGATTGGTTGGCTTTGTCTCTTCTTGCTCGACCTTCTCGGCGTCTGAAGAGGTGCGATCTCCTTTATGAAATCGTCGCTGTCTTCTCTCTTCCTGTTTTTTCTGGTGGGACAATTCTTTTCGCCGTTTTTCGCCTTTATAAGCTCCAGCATGTTTTTGCAAAATACCCTCCTTATTCCAAAAGAAGTATATCACGAAAAGGAAAAGAATTCCAATTCTATTCATCGAAATGAAAGCGGAGTATCGATTACCCGATGCGTATAGGGCGAGATCAGGCATAAAGAGGTATGGTTGTAGATGTCCGTTTTCAAAATAGGAATTGTCAAGCCAATTTAGAAATGTCCTGTTCTTACCAAAGTAGAAATGTCCTGTTTTCAGGTTTTAGATTCTATGGGTTTACCTCGCTCAGTACCCCCTTTTTCGTTGGTGTCCATAAAGGTGTCCACCGTTCAGGTTTTGTTAATCGGTGAAAAGGACAAACGGGCTTTTTCGCGAGAAATCAGTGACGTCCCTAAAATCAGTGATTGGCACATCCAGATGGAAGGTGTAAATTTTTTTGGAAGATTTATCCACGGCTGGTTGGTCTGAGAAAAGGGGTCCGTTTACACAAACGAATTTACTCGATACTGAAAAAGAGCAGGTGCGAAATTTGATTTTCCGGATCAGGACTTCGCTTTCGATTCACTATCGGGAGAAGCTGGCAGATAGACTTACTATGTTGTTTGATGACGCAAAGGAAGAGGATTTTGCCAGTGTCGGAATTGCCGGTGGCTCTCTCCAAAAGTTTTATGATTTTCTTCTGTTATATCCAAGTTTGAAATGTCCGACCATCTCCTTAACACCTGAAAATAACATTTATGCCTCATGGCGGGCCGGACAGAACCGAGTCTTTAGCGTGCATTTCTTGCCGGATGGGGATACTCGCTTTGTCATGTTTAAACCGAATGACTTGCATCCCGAACGACAAGTTCGTATATCTGGAACAGCGACAGCGGACATTCTAATGGCAACCGTTACACCCTATGATGTGGGGGATTGGATCTACGAATGAAGGGTGAAAGGATACCTGACCCTCACCACATCGCTCGGCTTTGCAATCCCAAACACATAGACGGTGGAGCAATCCAAGCAACTGCATTTATGCTGAGAGCGAGTGAAGAAAACCTTTGAGGCTTACTCCGCGCGTGAGTAATAAGACCGTTTTCTTACTCGGGTTCGCTGCCGGGTCCAAAGGAGCAGAACTCCATCCAGCAGAAACTGACCGAATTCGCCAAAAGAGAAACGAGCTCTACCCGACCGTTTTTGAAAAATGGAAGGAACTCACCGACCGCACCTCGGTGGTGGCTAAAGTAGAGGGAGCCGAAATCGAACTGGGAACTTCCCAGGAATATTGGGCCTGGCAGCTATTGTTTCAGGGTTTTTGGAGCCGACACAAACACGAACCTGGAAAGAAAAGTGCAAAGATTCAACAACGTCCTAGCGGGCTGTTCAATCATCATCGACCCAGAGAATTTTGACCCAGCAGTCTCCTACTCCACCGCCAAGGGGGTCTACTTTAAGAACTTCTCCTGGAGCTCCGTAGCAAAAAGTATCAAGGATGATTTGATCCAGGAAGCGGTGACGAGAATGTATGAACTCTCAGGAAAGGTTCGAGAGGGAGCCAATGAGAAATATCGGATCGGGTATGGCTATTTCTGGGTCGCTCACAATGCTATGTTGAGTTACTTGAAGAGTTGGAAACGTCACATGAAGGGTCGTCTGCTTGGAGATATTGAGGACCAGGAGATGGCAGCAAGAATTTACCATCTCAGGAAGAACATCTTGGACAAGAGTGTTTCAGTTGACAACGGACGAGACGAAAACGTGGTGAGAGAAAAATAGGGACACACGGTTAAGGTCACAAACGGTGACCTTAAGGCGCGAACAGGCCCTTGAGGAGGAGGCGCTTCAGGCCTATTTTACAATCGCTCCCGTGAGCAAGCACGGCAGCAAACGCTGCGGCATCCGCGCCGAAAAACGAGAGACCGTAATCGAATAGAATATCATCTTCCTCTCCCCTTGCGGGAGAGGAGTGAGGTGAGGGGGAACCAGGAAAAGACATCATGTAGCCGCAGGCTTCAGCCTGCGCTTGGTTACGGGAATGGGTTTTCAGATCTTTCTCTCGCAGGTTTCGTGATAGCCGCAATTACGGAGAGCAATCATGCCGGGTTTGGGGCCGTATTCAAAGGTGAATCTTAACTGTTTCGAGGCATAGGCAATGAAGACATCATCCCCTCCTTGGGCATACTTCCCTCCGACGTTTTTCGCTTTGTGGGCGTTCAGGGAAGGATGTCGAGGGTTGGCGCTCAAGAGTTTGAGCGCTTTATCAATCGCCTTTCGTTCGTTCACTTTGAACCGGGAATAGTTTTCAAGGAAGATGACTTCGAAGTGAAGTTTGAAGAGAGGGACTTTCGTGGGCATAAAGAACCTATTTTTTCAGTCTTTTGCGTGCCGCCGAAGGGCTGGAGGCGGTTATTCCTGCCCGGGTATCCGTATTCACCCTTTCCTCGGCCTCCACCCAGGAAGGAGAAAGCTCCTCCTCCGGAAGATCCGACATTTCGGGATACTTTCGGACGGTTCTAACCGGATAGAGGATCAGTTGGTCGCCTTTGACGGCGTATTCAAATAGAGGTTCCTTTCGGAAAAGAGGGGGAAGGGTGATGCGCCCCCGCAGATCGGTCTTAAGAATTTTCATTTCGGCCATATCCGTTACCCCTGTGTGACTTTCCTGGATCCATTATGATCCCATTTGTAACATTTGTCAAATGTGGGAGAACTTCATCGGCTTCCCATTGGTGATTGCATAATAAAGTAGGGTGGATCAAGCGAAGCGGATCCACCTCACAGCCGGAGGAACAAAACAACCATGCGATCCATTCTCATCTGCACCGTCGGAACAAGCCTGAAGACGAATTTGGAAAAAGAACCTGTCTGTGGGGAATTTTTGAGACAGGAGAACTCAAAGGGAAGGAATGACCTGATGAAGAAGGGATTGCGACATATCAGTGAAGATGAACTGCTCACTTGCTTCCTTCTGCCCTTTCCCGTATACTAAAACCATCTGAATTTAAACCTATTTTCAAACGAGGAGGGGAAAAATGGCAAAAAAACCCATGACGAAGGCCCAGATCGTAAACCATTTTGCTGAGAAATTTGAGCTATCCAAGAGAGCGGCATCTACGGTGATTGAGGAAATGTCAGCTTTAGCCGTTTCTGAAACCAAGAAGACCGGGTCCTTTACCATTCCAGGAATCGGAAAGCTGGTTCTGGTGAAACGGAAAGCACGGAAAGGGAGGAATCCAGCAACCGGTGAAACGATCAAGATTCCTGCGAAGACGGTGGTTAAGATGCGGATAGCCAAGGCATGTAAGGAGGCTATTGTGCCGGCGAAGGGGAAATAGAGGGAAAGACCTCCGGAAGGAATGGATATCCTATGGGAAGGGAGAGCGGAGGGTAGGTGTGAAATTTAGTCGTTGAGATATTTCGTCAAAGCTGATAAAGTATATACGGAAAACTGGGAAGATGAATGCAAAGAGTGGTAGAGGAGGTTATGGCAGTGAAAACATCCGCCAAGCAGGTCTCAGATATGACCGTCGATGAGCTCAAGTCCGTCATCCACGAAGTGATAACCGAGGACATGGATGCCGGGCGGGAGACATTCGAGATTATGGCTGACAAAAAATTGATGAGACAGATTAGGCAGGCGGATTTGGACTGGGTATCAGGCGCAAAGGATTCTTACGTCTCATGGAATTGCCCAAACAAAAGCGAGAAGTGTTCGATGAAAGGTATTGAGTTTTATGACATTCTGGTCTCCGAGTCTCGAAAAAATAGGTCCCCTGTCTCGTGGAGCGAGCCGAATTTAAGAATGGATCTGGTGAAGTGAGGATATTTCTTTCCGACCCGGGAGAAAGGAGATGAGAAAGGGATGAAAGTTGAAGAATTGAAAATTAAGTATCCCACCGGTTTCGAACATGCCGTCCGTATGACAAAGGAGGAGATAGAACACCATATCCGTTTAATGGCTGCACTTAAGATGTTTGAACTTGGCAAGATATCTTCGGGGAAAGCTGCTGAACTGGCTGGGATGTCAAGGCCTGAATTTTTGGAAGCCTGCGGTCGGTACAAGGTTAGTCCTTTCAATTATACAGATGAAGAGGTCGAAGAAGAGATCAAGGGGGATTTTGAAACAGCAAAGGAAATGAGCCGACTATGAGGATTGTTTCCAATACTGGTCCGATTATTGGGTTAGCGAAAATCGGAGAGGAGTCTGAACAGATTGACAAGGCCTTAAATGAATTCATCCACGTTAAAGAAATTCACCCAATGGACCCGGCTATTAAGAATGCTACTTCAGATCTGGATGAAGGTGAAAGACAGGTTATCGGCCTTGCATCCTCCCTTGGCAAGGATGTCTTGATATTGATGGATGACCATGCTGGAAGACAAGTTGCCAAAGGATTAAACCTACCCGTTTCAGGGGTGGTTGGTTTGTTGCTTTTGGCAAAAAGAAAAGGGTGTCCTTGAAAGAATCGCTCCTCTCTTGGAAGAATTACGGGAGGAAGGATACTGGGTTTCCGACGATGTTATAAAGGTTACCAAAAAAATTGCCCGTGAAACTTGATGATAAAAGAGTAATCTCCAATGGCAGAATTCAGGAATTCTATAAGCAACGCGTAGGTCGCCGGTTCGAATCCGGTCAGCTCCACCAATTCCTTTTTTCGTGATCTGCAAAGGTTCGCGTTGGACAATGCGGTTGCCCTTGTACGTTACCGACCTGATGAAAACTCCTTAGCCAGGGCCCTCGATCTCTGCCAGGGTCTTCAAGGCCTCTCGGCGAAGGCCAGAATTCTCATTAAACCGAACCTCGTTTTCTGGGATGATCGCTATCCGTTCCCGCTTTATGGTATGCTAACCACCACAAGAATCGTGGAAGCGCTCCTCATCGTTCTCAAAGAAAAAGGCTGTCAAAATATCACGATCGGTGAAGGGACCATACGGCATCGACCGGCGAATGCCTCGACCCATACAGCCTACCTCCGGCTGGGATACCATCGATTCATCGAACGTTATGGAGTCAGGCTGATCGATTTTTTCGATGAGCCTTTTGTTCCTGTGATCGAAGATGGGGTGAAGATGGGGATCGCAAGATCGGTTCTTGAAGCGGAGTTCTTGATCACCCTGCCCGTCCTCAAGACCCATAGCCAGACCAAAGTCTCGTTGGGCATCAAGAATCTAAAGGGCGCCCTCGATCTGAAGACCAGACAGTTTTTCCACTCACCCAAGGTTGACCTTGACCACTCCATTGCCCTGCTCGGCCGGTTGCTGAAACCCCGGCTAGATGTCATCGATGGGATTTACGGGCTGGAACAGGGTCCCTTTTTCTTCGGTCAGGCTCATCGCCTAAATGCCATTCTCGTCTCTAAAAATGTGCTCGCCGCGGACGCTGCGGCATGCCACCTCGTGGGAATCGATCCTGAGAAAGTCGATTATCTTAACGAGATCGCCGGTACGTTGGGATTTCAAATGGGAGAGACCGACCTGGACGTGCTTGGAGATTCTCTTGACGGTCTTAGAAGACCTCTCCAGTGGGACTGGGAATGGATGGAAGACGGATCAGGTCCGGTAGTCTTCAAAGAAATGGGAATCGACGGAGTTCGCATCCCAAAATATGATCACACCTTTTGTACCCTCTGTTCCTCCTATATGAACCCTCTCCTGGTGATGCTCGTTTCGATGGTGAGGAGGGGAAAGAAACCTTCCGGATTTGAGTTTTTGACGGGAAAGAGGATGCAGTCACAAGGGGGCTACGATAAAACCTTCCTTTTAGGCCGATGCATGATCAAAGCCAACCGTTCGAACCCGAAGATCCGTCGTGCTATTCCTATACCCGGATGTCCACCCACCTTTGAAGATCTGGTGAAGACCCTGATGGACAACGGGGTTGAAGTGGACGGGGAGGACTACCTCCGCTACAGTAGACACCTCATGGAGAGATACCGATCGAAACCTCAATTTGATCCAGCGGATTTCTTCCCGTCTGAATCTTAACCCTGATGTTGCATAAATTCCCGCTAAACGGACATGGGTAAGCCCTTCGGAAAGGATTCCAGGCGAACCTTTTAGCGAGTGAGCACCCACATCCGTCTCCCGGACTGGATTTCACCTGGGGTACCTTCCGTCGATTCCATGAAATTTCCAAACAACCGCCTTGGGAAGCCTTGGAGAAGGGCTTACCCACGTCCGTCTATGCAACTGGCGCGTTAACCCATTTGTTGCGTACCCGTCGTCACGGGTTTCCCTGATTGCGTCTAAGCTCAAGGTCAAAATGTGTTCCGATCGTCTCGTTCACAAGCGCCATCGTGGCCAATCGTTTTACAAGACCGTTCCCCGGGTAGTCCAGGTTCGTCCAGTACTGCAGGCGTTCCCTGGAAAATCCCGCATCTCGAAAGAGTGTCTCCACTGTTTCGGAAGCGATCGGCCTCTCATACTTGCTCATGGGACCTGCATCTGCAGGCTTCGGTAGGCTACAGCCGGTCTCTATGGTTCGTCCCAGTTTCCGGGCGATTCCATAGGCGATTGATACGACAGTCCATGAGCCATAGAGCAGCTTAAGAGACAAGCCTGGATACGCCAATATCCTCCGAAGCTTGGGCCAGGAGTGTGGAATAATATCTGAAACGAAGACAAAACTCTTTGTGACCCGTGAAATCTCTCCGATCGCTTGCGGTAGGTCCATAATATGGTGAAGGACGCCGCTCATGCAGACCACGTCGAATGCATGCTCCTTGAACGGCAGAAAAAGAGCATTAGCCACGCAACCGAGCACACCGTTTTCAGCTACGTTCTTCCTCACGCTGGCAGACGAAATGTCAAACGCAAATAATGGCATGAAATGTTGCCCAAGCACACGGCTCAACTGGCCTGTCCCGCAACCATAGTCGAGGACGCGAACTGGTGGGGATAATCTCTTAAGCCTGTCAGCCCAATTCCGGGCGACCAACCTGGTCTTCGTTCCGTAAACCGGAATGAACTGTTCCTCGTAGGCAGACTCTGCCGCCTGATCATGCAATGCCGCCTCGTAGGACGCCTGAGCCTGGTTGAAGTCGTCCTGCTCTGACCCGGACCGAAAAAAAGTCAGGTCTGGGATTCCCTCAAAAACGGGAAACTGCTTTCCACAGGAATCGCACAAAAGGACGCTCTGGTTGTCGTTCAGGTGCCCCTGGCACGATGGACACTGCAGAACTTCAAGCAGCGCAGCATCAACTGTCATCTCTCTTGAGATCCCTTCTCTTCCGATCGTTGCAATAGATGAAGGGGCATCAGCTTGCCCCGGGCCGTCCAAATCGGCTCCATCCGCTTCACTCTCAGGATCTTGGTCTGGCTCCAGATGGCCCAAGTGAGATTAGCGGAGATGCTTCGTCGTAGAGATTCGAGCACGGTATCGATCACAGACTGCTCATCAACCGCCCCCACTCTTGGGCTGATGAGCAGGCTCAGGCGCGTGAACCCCTGCTCATCTTCCTCCTCCAGCAACTGGTAGTCAAGGGGCCCCCCTCCAAAGCGGGCCGGCAGAACTTCCTCCAGGATAGAGATCATCTCGCTCCCGACGAGCGTTACTCCTTCTCCGGTCAGCTTGCTGAAGCTGCGAATGCCACGCAGATGGTCTGTGTAGCCATAGCTCTCCAGTGGACAGCCGCAGGACCGGGTCTCGATGATACCATAATCATCGCTTTCCACATTCAGCATGAGTTTGGGGGCTGTGGAAAGCAGGGTGGTGAAGTGAAAGGCATCCACCGTGATCTCCGAGCCAGGCACCTGCCGGGGATATTGAATAAGGGCAAGGATATCCTTGAAAAAATGCAAGTCGTTGATCTCCGCTGGCTGATCACACCCAAAACCTACATAACCAGTCTCAGTAAAAGCGTAATGGGGGACGAACCGCGCGCCCGTGCGAGTAATCACCCGAACCTTTGCAGGTGTAGGGGGTTCCCCGCTCCCCCAAAAAACAGCACCGGAGAGATCGAATCCATGTTCCTGGGCGGCAACACAAACCCGCATGGCCATGCTGACATGAGTGACAATCAGGCACACACCGTGAATTCGCAGAGTTTCGGTTGCCCAGCGAGCGACCGCTATTGCTTGATCGAGGGGCACGGGTTCAGGCCATGGGATGGGCACACCGAATAGTCGTCCCATGAGGACGAAGGATGGAGTGAAGAAGTGGTATTTGAAAAGATTTTTCGGTCCCAAATTCCGGGTCATCATGGGGGAGAACCATTTCCGGGGTACATTACCGAAGCGTGCACGGTAAAGGATGCTCGTAATGCCAGTAGCATCGGGGTGAATACCGAACCAGATGGCCGTCGGTGCGCCAAGGACCCTTTGGGTATCGTGGGCCACCACGAGATTCGGGACCTGAGCAGCCAGGTGATCCAACTCGATCGAAATCCGCCTCCCGGCACCTGTCGTCCCGCCGGTCTCGACCTCGTAGTAATGGCTGAGAAAAGGATTGTCAAAATCATTGGCCTTTGCGGGGAGGACCTGGCCATTGCGAACAATGGGTTTGCGACCCTTGAACTCTTCAAAGCTGATGTACACACCCGCCTCGCGCAATGACCGGAGCGTATTCTCAAGACCTCTGGTCCGGGTCATATTTTCAATATCTCCCATCTCACAATGGGCCATCTTCAACAACGGCAGATAAGGACTCTTCGGGTAACCAAAGATGCCTCGCCTGACCAAACGGAGAAAATTCATTTCCCTTTCAGCCATCCGCCGCTGAATGATGGCTTTTGCTTCGTCGAGGGAAACGGTATGATGGAGGAACCCACGAAGCCCCCAGGCGAAACGTCCGTACAGTTTCAAATCAGAAAGAAAGCCCATGGTCCTCCTCCCATCTTAAGGGATTCTTACACGCTGAAGTCTGAGGATTTGTCTCTTACACTTTGGAACACCATTTCGAGCTTAACCTTGGAGTGCGGGAGCCTTGCTCCCGCTTTTCAAAGCGCCTTGTAGGGGCAGACTTTACGCCTGCCCTGGGGCGGGCGCAAGACCCGCCCCTACGTCCGCAATCCAAAAGGAATGAACAAGCACGGAGAAATTTCAAATTTTTTTGGTTAGAATTTGAAAATGAACTATTGAGTTGAACCTAAGATCTTTCTCCCCTGTTCATTTGTGATTGTAATATAAGCTATTTCCAAAATTTATGGAAGTGAAAATAACAGGAAGTAATCCTTAACGTTGCTACGAAACGTCGAAACAAACTCGGCGGGAACGCCAGGTGGATTTCCGGGAAGCCGCCGCATTGCGGTGGCTATTTCCCAAAGCTCTGTAGCGAAACCTTTTGAAGGTTAAATATGATTTTTGGATACGTATGAAAGGGGGCCTAAAATGAAACCTGCAGGATTTCTCTTACTTCTGGTCGTGGTGCTGCTGTCCGGTTGTGTTTTCACCAAAGTGGTGACCGTCCCCATGCGTGTAGGCGGTGCTGTGATTTCAGTTGTGCCCGGAGTAGGGAATACGGTGGATAAAGCGATTGATAAAGCAGCCGATGAGATTGACGATATCCCCTTGTAGATTCCTATTGAGACAGGTGAGTTGTCCCTGCTCGGTCCATGAGTTATATTCAGTGTCCCGACAATTCAAGGGAGGCAGGAATATGATAAGAGGGTTTTCGCGTGTTTTGGTTGTGATCCTTTCTGCCCTGATCATTTCATTCCCGGTTCTGGGACAGGAGATGAAGGGAAACAAGGTTGCAAGTCAGCCCGGGAAAGAAGGCCAAAAGGTAGAGGCCAGGAGCCATGTTCGATCAGCCCAGAAGGGTTCGGTAAAGAAAGCCAAGAAAGGACCGACAAAGAAGGCTCGGGCAACAAAAAGAAAAACAGGTCAGTCCCGATCCGCCCATGGCAAGCCGATGAAGAGGGTCCCGGCAAAATCGACACATAAAGCACCGGCAACCAAATGAACCGATGCTCCCGATTATGTAGAAAATAGCACCTTTGCACGGTTCGGGTCAGGAGACCCGAACCTACCCTGGGTAGTCGCAGGTCTCCTGACCTGCGGATCCGGATGTTTTCATGGTTCGAGGGTGCCCTCCGGGCATGGGGCATTAGTTTGAAAATAA
>Ga0031655_10001503_pt1 | contig 13896 bp, 18 predicted proteins | sample FrelakmetHBP12HB_FD_55187 | JGI IMG/M metagenome (GOLD analysis project Ga0031655, IMG submission 55187) | Freshwater lake sediment microbial communities from the University of Notre Dame, USA, for methane emissions studies -HBP12 HB | ecosystem: Environmental > Aquatic > Freshwater > Lake >... | reverse complement strand
CCCCACTGTGTTCCACACCAGTTTTTCGTCCGCTGATTCAATCGCTACCCGCACTTTAGCAGCCGTACCAGCTTCAGAGTTGAGGACCCGCACCTTGTAATCCGTCAGTTTCATATTGGTTAATTGCGGATAAATATTTTCCAGGACCTTGCGCAAAGCATTATCCAGCGCATTGATCGGACCGTCCCCCTTCCCCTTCGCCTCATAATGCTTGCCCTTCACTTTGATATGGATATGTGCGATAACGGAAGAGGGTTGGTTCCCCGCTTTTTCGGTTTCAATTTTATACTCTTCCAAATCAAAGAAAGGAGTAAATTTACCCAGTTCCTTCCGTACCAGCAGTTCAAAAGAGGCCTCGCCTTCCTCAAAAGAATATCCCTGGCTTTCCATTTCCTTCAGGTTTTTAATTAAAGTTTTCGCTGCCGCGGATTCTTTTTTTAATTTAAGACCATAGGCTTCGGCTTTCACCAGTAGATTGCTAACACCGGAGAGTTCAGAAATCGTCACCCTTCTCTCATTGCCTACCAGCTCCGGTGGCACGTGCTCATAGGTCCCGGGATTTTTAGTCACCGCACTGACGTGGATCCCGCCCTTATGGGCAAAGGCGGAGCGTCCCACAAAAGGCTGATGGGCCGATTGCGGAAGGTTGGCGATCTCGGCGATGTGGCGGGAAACTTCGGTCAAGCTTTTCATTTGCTTATCCGTCACACAATTGATCCCCAGTTTCAATTTTAAGATAGGGATAATGGAACAGAGGTTGGCGTTGCCACAGCGTTCGCCATAGCCGTTGATCGTTCCCTGCACATGGGTGCAACCACATTTAACTGCCATCCCACTGACAGAAACCGCGCACTCCGAATCGTTGTGAGCATGGATACCAAGCGGTGCTTTAACCACTTTCTTAACAGCAGTTACGATCTCCTGGATCTCGAACGATAGCGATCCACCATTAGTATCGCACAGGCAAAGAACATCCGCTCCGCCACTCTCCGCCGCACTCAAAGCCTCCAGTGCGTATTTTGGGTTAGCCTTATAACCATCAAAAAAATGTTCGGCGTCAAAGATCACTTCTTTGCCCTTGGTTTTCAAGAAGCGGATGGATTCCTCAATCATTTTTAAATTTTCAGAAAGTGTAGTCTTTAAAGCGTCAGTTACATGGAAATCCCAACACTTACCGAAGATACTAACAACCGGGGTTTCAGCCTCAACCAGAGCGTGGAGAATCTTATCCTCATCGACACTTTTTTCTGGTCTCCGCGTCGAAGAAAAAGCACAGATTTTTGCATGTTTCAGCTTAACTTCTTTAATCTGCTTGAAAAACTCGATATCTTTGGGATTCGATCCCGGCCAGCCACCCTCAATATAATTAACACCCAGCTCGTCTAGCAGTCTGGCGATTTTGATTTTATCTTCGAGGGAAAAGGAGATTCCCTCCATCTGTGCGCCATCGCGAAGCGTAGTATCGAAGAGTTTTACCGGCATGATGAAAAGATTATAACACACCTTTAAATCAAATAAAAACCCGTGGAGTTAGGATCAGCAGATGGCTACTCCTGGTCTAAAGAAGAGAGCGTCAACCAGATAGCAGCGCTGCTTATCAAGATGGCGATATAGAGCTTCATCCTTCAAAATAAGATATAATTCTTTGCGGGTTATTTTTTTTGTTCTAATCAGATCCTCAAATTTTTTTATTTCGTTGAGCCGTGCATAGAAGGGTTGCCAGGCTTTCCGGTCTGCTTTAAAAGTAACAAAGCGGGCCGCCAACGGTTTTTCATTTCTTTTATAGGCCTGCTCATCCCTCCAGAGTTCAAGCAGCTTTAGCCTGCCGCCGACTGTCCGGCACGAAACAAAAACCCGCTCTTTTACCAGTGAAGCTTTCACCTCTATATTAATTTGCATCCCGCGGCAGTTAAATCTTAATAATTTCCGTAATGCACCGTTAGCGCGTCTTTGGATGTACAGCGGACAATCATCGGCAAATACTCTCTCTCCCACATTGGCAAAGATAAAATTGCCTAAACGCTGCGCGAACTTTGTTCTTTGTCTGGTTTGCTCAGAAAAAACCCGGAAAATAATCTTCCATTTTCCCTCGGCGTCCTTTTCTTCGCCGGTTTTTTTTGCGATCATATGTCCCTGCGGATTTATCGGCGGTTCTCCCTTTTCTCGCGCTTCAGCATCCGGCCAGAAATAGACAATTTTTTTATTTCCCCGGGTAATGACCCTGCCATAAACCGTCGGATAATTTTTATAATTATACAGGATCATGGTCCCGCCTTCTTCCTTATCGGTGTCGATCCCAATGTAAACGCTCCCATCGTCGTAAACCCTTCGCGGTTGGAGATCCAGATAAGATCCTTCTTTCTGATCGGACTGCAAATAATCCCTTAGCCCCTGGGCGAGGATAATGTTTTTCCGGGGATGAAGCTTAAGATTAACGATGGAAAAAATGGTTCGCATTTGATCCAGGGTCGTGAAACCGGAAAGCCCGCCATTCTGTCCATGAACGCGTTCTGCTAGGATCATTTTTCTTATCGTCCCGGTCCTATTTTTCGCCGCTTCGGGATTTTCATATAAACGGAGAACCAGTTGCTCTCCTTCCCGACGGAGAGCTGGGGTCACTCGGCGATAGCCATGTAATTCATCGATCGTATACTGCTTTCCTCGAAAGCTAAAATCCACGTAAGCCATATTATTAAAACGGATTACCTCCCATTCCGGATAAATCGTTCGTCCATTGGATGCACCGTTTAATATCCGGAGTTCAGGTAATTGTTCTTGCCCGCTCTTCAATCTTGGGAGCGGGACCGGTTTATCTTCTGGCCGGTAACCATGCTCTAGGTTCGGTAAACGATAGCGGATACGCGCCCTTTCCATCACCCCAAAATTACTTTTTTGTCCCCACCCGTACAAGACCTTCATCCTCTTGCCATTTTCATCCCTTTCTTCCCTCACCATCACATATATTTCCTTAAGGTCATTCAATCCACGGATTTTCCACTTTATCATTTCGCCCTGGAATCTCATTTGCAAATAAAGTCTTCCCCCCCAGACCGGGAACTTTCTTACAAAAAGCGCATCTCCGGTATGGTGCGTCAAAAATTCCCGTAAATCGGAATAATGGAAACGTCCCTCTATAATAAAATTTCCTTCGGGAAAAATTCTGGACCCATTTTTTTTGTGTAAGCCTGCTACTAAATTGCTCATATTATTGCTCTTATCTATTTCGCAATTATCTGGGATTAATTTCAGTTGAGATGGATTAACTCAAACGGGGAAAGCGATCAGCGAGCGGTGGTTGGTTTCACTCCTGCCAGTTTGATGCTGGCGACATCCTGACCGACGGCTTTGGATGGTTTTTCGGAGAGCCAGCCCTCGAGGGGAAAAGGAACCTCATCCACGATTTTCAGTTTTTTGAATCCGGCCTTCCCGGCGGCTTTGACATACTCTTTTTTAAGGATCGCGCCGGCGATGCAGCCAATATAAGCCTCTTCTGATCTTTTAACCGACGCCGGCAGTTTCTTTAATAAGACAAGGTCGGAGACCATCAGGCGGCCGCCGGGTTTGAGGACGCGGAAGGCTTCTTTAAAGACTTTATCTTTTTCGGGTGAAAGGTTGATGACGCAATTGGAAATAACGATATCCACCGAATTATCCTTCACCGGTAAGTTCTCGATCTCGCCCAGCCGGAACTCAACATTTTTATATTTGCCTTTGCGGGCGTTTTCTCTTGCCTTGGTGATCATTTCGGGAGTCATGTCGACGCCGATGACCCTTCCCTTTTTGCCGACCCTTTGCGCGGCGAGGAAGCTATCGAATCCCGGGCCAGAACCCAGGTCAAGAACGATCTCGCCGGGTTTTAGGGAAGCCGGGGCAATGGGATTCCCGCAGCCGAGGCCAAGGTTAGCGCCTTTCGGCACGGAGGCGATCTCTTTATCGGAATAGCCGATGGCCTTGCTGGCGGTTTTCGCCTCACTCCCGCAGCACGGCTCATTGGTCGGGCTGCAGCAGCAAGAACATTCATCTTTAGCGATTTCTCCGTAACTCTCGCGAACTTTTTTCTTGATATGTTTAGCTTTCATAATTTACATAGCTACCTGACCCATATTTTAATTAAAAGCGGATACCTCCGGTCAAGGTAAAGGTAGGGATTACGCCTGCGGCTTTGCCCGGCGCGCCGAAGGCGACGATGGTCGGAACTTCGAAACGCAGATCAAAGCCGTTCTCAAACAGGTAGCCGATACCCAAATTCAGGACCGAGCCACCAACAAAGCCATCCCGGCTTTGCTTGCTGCCGCCGCCGGGAAGCAGGGTTCCCAAACTCGTATCGGTGGGGCTTTCTTCGGTCCATTCGACGTTGATGCCGGCCAGGCCGGCGCCGGCCACGAAGAAGAGGCCGCCGGTGCCGGGAATGTAATTGAACAGAAAATTTGCCAGCCCGCCGAAGACAAACAAGGTGGTTTTTTCCGTGTATTTATTTATGCCGTTGGTTGAATTGGAAGTATTGGTGGCATAATACAAGCTCACGCCTAGTTCAGTGATAATTCCGCCCAAGTCGACCTGGTAATTGCCGTTCGCCCCGATAGCGATCCCACCGCTAATATCGGTCCCAATTCCTCCGCGCAAGCCGATATTGATGGGAAGCTTGGCTGGGGTCTGGGCTTGGCTCTTGGCCGGAGTCGCTGGAGTCTTAGCCGGCGCCTTGGCTGCGTAAGCCGGAAGACTGATCGCACTGAAAACCATCATCGTTATCAAAAGACAGGTTATTTTTTTCACAATTTTTCCCTCCGGGGAATATTCTGGCACGGTCATATTTTAGTGTCAACGGCTTTCAACACGTTATCCGGCTAAACAAACCGTCCCCAAGCACAAAAACCCAATAATCAATATTTAGAAATTTAAAAAATGAAATTTCCACAAAATATTTCGATAATGGAGTGAGACCCAGATTGGTCGATGACCCAATAAAAAGTCGACGTCTGAAAGAATAAATTTCGGAGATGATAATGACAAAGATCAGGTTTCCAAAAGCTCCAAGAAAAATAGAGACCTGGGCGCAGGTCCAGGCGCTGCTGCCACCGAAAATAAATATTGAGGTAAAAATCCAATCCAGCAATTATGATTGCGGCCACACCTGTCTGGACATGCTGGGTTACGACGGGCACAAAATGTTTCCGGGCAGAGAAGTTCTTTCAAGTGATATAAGATCGATCCCCGGGACCCGGGAGGTAACGGTTCCGGTTGGGGAAGAAGAAAAACTAGATTACAGTTATCCGCACATCTGGATCTTGCTTGGCAAAGGCAAGGAAAAAGTTCGTCCACACATGGTAATCAGGCATAAAGATATGATTTATTGCCCAACGCTTGGCGAAATGGATGCTCAAAAATACAAGGCCAAATATGTCGCTGCTGTTCTTCAAGAATTTATCGTGCCCTTCAAGGGTTATGGTCGGCGTTAATCGCTATCCTTTCATCGCCGCGGGTGATGTTCAGCTCCTCCTTTGGATATTCCGTCAACTATAAAAAATATTCCGATAACTAACAGCGGCAGGCTGACCAATAAAAAGGAGCTAAGGGACCGATAGGTATTAAACCACAGGGTAAAGACGACCGCCAGGATCAGGAAATGCGCACCGCCGATGAGGGCTTTTCTCCAGGCCAGTACCAGTGCGGCAATCAAAAGAAATGATGGTATTAAATGCATGAACAGCGCGAGTATTGTTCCAAAGAAGCCATATCCCTCCTCGAACACATCCAGGGCGAACAGGCTGATGAAGGCGATGTAGAGGATCGCTAAGATTCGGGGCAGTAAGGTTAGCATTTAGATATTATACAGCACCAAACGCCTGATGCCGAACGAACTTTTATCTGGAAGATCATCGCGATCAAAACCGGCAAGATCGTCGGCAGTTCTACCAGCAAGAAAAAGGCCGAGGCATCGGTCCGCATTCGCCTGGCCAGCGATCACGGCTGGAAACCGACGGGGCGCAAGTTAGTCGCTTTAATCTAAAAATAAGTTGTTATTTGAGCACGCACAACGCACAAGCAATCGCTTCTTGTAAATTTCGCGATTTTGGCAATTCTTTCTCAACTGGTGATCCCTTGAATAAATCAGAAAACAGTTGCAATTTCCTTCTATAATTTAAACTCGCCTTAATTTGTGATGTTTTTATCCCGTAAATAGTTTTGTATTTATCATCATAATGTATTGCCGCAAGGAAGAGAACGCCTGCTATTTCACACCTTTGTATATCTTTTATTCCAACATATTGACTATCCAGATCCTTGTATATAATAAAATCAGGTTTTATATTACCGATAATTTCTTTAAATTTCGAATAATACCAATTTAATATTTCTGACCTCTTATAGTTTTTCTTCTTTGGTGACTTTTCGATTCCCTTGTTTTTTAATACCGGTTTGCTTCTTGTCCCTTCAAGTGCAGCGTAATCAATCTCATTTATTGAAAATCTAAAACCTAAAACTTTCATTTATTGTAACCCCCTTATAAACATGGCATTACTATATTCAACATTAATGTAATTATACCTCTTATGCGTCTAATATTTAAATATTTTAATGAACATTCGCAATATGTTTTTATGGATCCCCCACCCCCCCAAGTCAATAATGGCCTAATCCTTGCTTTTTTCTATAAAGGGCGTATTTAGGAAGACAGAAAGACCACCCCCATCTTTTTGTGTCAATCTTTTGGGAAGGGAAAAGGTAAACGGGATAAGGGAAATGGGACGAGGGATGAGGGAAGAGGGACTAAGGGACTAGGGACCAGGCTTGCCGGCCCCTAGTCCACTTTACGTATTTCTACGTCTTTTTCCCCAGGTCTTTGGTCGATACTCCCAGTAAATGATAAACCGGGCAATAGCCGGATGAACCGGTAAAAATAGCAAAAAGCGCTACCAGCCCCAGGATAATAGCCGCCAAGCCCGAGATCTGACCGGTAAAATAAAAAATGATGATCAGGATAGCAATAATGAGCCTGATGATCCGATCGATAATGTGCATATTGTTGATCATTATCCTCACCTCCTTTTATTTAACGAATAACTGTATCAGAAGCGCCAACCCGACAATTATCCCCAGGCAGATCACACAGGCCAGGATAAGCTTCATTACTTTCTTACTGTCCATTTTACTTCACGTCCATTCAAAGAATTATAGGGGAATGATAAAGTAATGAACGATTGGTGTCAATCTCTAGGACTAGGCTGGGCAAAGGGAAATGGGGAAAGGGAAATCAAATCTCGCCGCGGCGGAGTTTTTCGGAAAAATCCTTGCTGGCTTTCGGCATGAAGTTGAACAGGAAGCGGTTCATTTTTTCCAGCCATTCCAGACGCTGTTCGGCGGAGAGCTTCTGATATTCTTCCGCTTTCTCCCTGGTGTATACATAGCTGAAACCTTTTTTCTTTAAGTCCGTCATGTTTTGCCGTATTTCCTTAAAGCATCAATATCCGCCAGGTCCTGTTCGCGACCCGATATCTCTTTCAATTTTATAAGATCATCAAGTGAAACACAAGACACATGGATGCCCCAGGCGGGAAGGATATTCCTTTTCTTATACGCTTCTTCAAAAGAGATGTAATTGTCCGTCATGATATCGATCATTATGTATGAATAATCGGGATGAATAAATGAGAAAGCGCGCATGTTTTTCTCTTCTTGCCAGGTCTTCAATTTTGCCGGATCTGCTAGATCTTCAGCCTTAACCGGCGCCTTTGGCACCAGGCCAAGCTTTTTGGATATCTCAATGAATTTAAAGATATTGTCCCTATCCATCGCCAGCAATAGATCGATATCCCCGGTTGCTCGCTGCACTCCGTACAGGTTAACCGCCACGCCACCTATGAGCAGATATTTTACCTGACTTTGTTCCAGCGCCTTAAAGATATCTTCGTAAAACAACTGACGGTTTTTCATATCTTATTCTCCCACCCCCATCTTTTTGTGTCAATCTTTGGGGACAGGGACTAAGGGACTGGGGACTGAGGGGCTGGGGAATTACGAGAGCGGGCGTAATTGTTCAAAGAAGAGATCATATTATTTAATAGGCAGCCGATACAGTTCAAATCGTTCAATAACGCCTGTTTTTTTTCTGCCGGCAGATGGAATTAGCAGCGCGCCTTAACTGATCAACCAAACCGTATGTTTCCTGTTTCGGAAATTTTCTCGTCAACTTGTATATTTGAACAATCAATATCTTCCCCATTTTCCATACTTCCAACTCATAAAACTCTTTTATCATATTAATTCCCCCTAGTCCCTTAATCACTTAGCCCTTCAGCCCCTTAGTCCCCTCCCCCAATAAATCCAATCCTCCGCTTCGGCTTTGCTTCAATAATAAGTAATTTTTTTATCGCATCAAAGATCAACTGGATATCAGCGGTGTTCTTGTCGGTTTTACTTTCGAGGTTATTTATCTTGTCGATTAATTCCTTATGGCCGGATAGAACCTTTCTTAATCTGGTAAAGATCCGCATTATCTGAATATTCACCCGGATCGCCCTCTTGCTGCGCAGAACAGAAGAAAGCATGGCAACGCCATTCTCAGTAAAAGCATTAACGTTTTTTGAGTATTTCAACGACGTCTGCCCGGAGGATATCACAAATTGTGATATCCCCAATATTTCCTCTCTGGATAAGGAAAACATAAAATCAGCGGGGAACCTTTCTATATTCCTTTTAACCGCTTGGTTAAGGACAAAGGTCGGCACACCATAAAGTATCGCTAAATCTCGGTCAAGCATCACCTTCAGTCCCCTAATTAAAAATATCCTATTCTCGATCCTTTCTACCGGAATTATGTCATTCATGCTTTTACCTCCTGTTCGTATAGCTGCAATTTTATTACCAACGATCTCGGTTATTAGGTAAGGGTATTTTATTGTAATATCAGGAAAATTTATCTCTCATCTAGCATCACATTCCTCATACTATGATAGAAAAGCGGCGAAATTTCGCCAAGAGGAAAAGAAAAACACATCTTTTTGTGTCAATCTTTTGGGGACAGGGACTAAGGGACTGGGGACTGAGGGACCGGGGACTAAGGAACTAGTAAAATGGGGAAATGTGGAATGGTGAAAGGGAAATGGGATGAGAGAAGAAGGATTAAGGGACTAGGAACCAGGATTACCGGCCCCTAGTCCGCTTTACATATTTCTACTTCTTTTTACCCCAATCTTTGGTCGATATCCCCAGTAAATGATAGATAGGGCAATAGCCGATCAAACCCGTAACGATGGCAACGATCGCGATCAATCCCAGGATAGTAGCCGCCAATCCCGTGATCAGACCGTTAAAATAAAATATCGCGATCACGACCCCGATTATGATCCTGATGATCCGTTCAATAATGTGCAAGTTGTTGATCATCCCTTTCACCTCCCCTTATTTAGCGATAAGCTGGATCAGAAGCGCCACCCCGACAATTATCCCCAGGCAGATCACACAGGCCAGGATAAGCTTCATTACTTTCTTACTGTCCATTTTACTTCACGTCCATTCAAAGAATTATAGGGGAATGATAAAGTAATGGACGGTTGGTGTCAATCTCTAGGACTAGGCTGGGCAAAGGGAAAGGGGAAAGGGAAATCAATACTTAGCCTTACGTTGGCGGTTAAACGATCTTCATGCCGGGGCCGAGTTTGAGGCAGCTGGAATCATCGGCTATTTCACTATAATCCGGAGGTTCTACAATTCTCACATTTTGAATCCTAGCAAGTAAAAGCTTGGCGTTAAGGAGCGTAAAAAAGAACATACTCATGACCTCTTTGGGTAGCTTTATTTCCGGCAACTGCCGCATCACCGCCCGAATATCAGCCAACCCTTTTAAAGTGACAGTGAACATCCGGCTGAGATCCGCCATCAGCAATCGGTCAGTGTTGCCTTCACTCCTCCCCTCCATGTCGGCAACCTTCGAACGGTAAGCTTCAAACCTCTCTTGAATCTTCGGGAATCTTGTCCTCATAGAAGAGACCCTTTTAGAAAAAATAATCCCGGGATCAATTTGACCTATTTTTAACATTTTTGAATCCTCATCTTTTTATCGTTCTTCCCGTAAGGAAATTTCACTAAACTTGACTAGGAACTGGGGACAGGGGAATCAAATCTCGCCGCGGCGGAGCAAGCTTTATCTGAAATTTTCCAGAAAATCAATCGAACAATCTTCATGAGCGTTACTGTCTATTCATCAAGAACAGCTGAAATCGCAGCCAGGTTGCAAGCCAGATTTACACCGCAAAATTACGGCTATGCCGGTGCCATAAAAACCGGAAAGATCATGGTTGAAAAAGGCGAGTTGGTTATCAAAACACCTGCATTATCACTAGACGCGACTCTGCCTTTTTATTCCTGCGATTCGGCCAGTAATTTTGTCGCGCGTGAACTGACGCGTGAAGGCATCCTGGCGGCAAAAGCCTGCTTGAATATCCCCATAGTTCCGGTCGAGGAAAATGGTATGCTCGGACATAAGGTCTGCCTGGCCAGCGAAGGGAAAGAAAACTATGTGGTTGGGCTAGCCTCCCCCATTGACAGTTTCCTGGGCCTTTTTCCCTGCACCCGCCTGGATGAAGCCGCCTGGCTGATGGCTTATTTTACCGGTGAAACTACTAACCCTTTTCATCGCTCTCCCGAAGCGCAGATCTTTGAACAACCAGCCTGGCAACTCAACGGCATTGATACCATGGTCAAACCGCTTTTGGCAAAAAATCTGGCCGACGGCCGGATTGCGATCGCGGAATTGGGCTTGGGCTCGGTCACCGGCATGTTTTATTTGGCGCTGGTCGCCAGGATCATGCGCCTCGATAGCAAGCTCAAAAGCGCGATCATCGAATGGAACAGTAATCTTTATTTACAAATGCCGGCCAAGGACCTGGTAAGGATCAGAGATAAGGTCAGCAAACTAGAAAGCCGTCCGCTGGCGGCTTTAGAATTGTTTAATGGACTTCAAAGGGTTCACCTAGATAAAAGAATACCCAACACCTTACTTCGCGATCAGGGCAAGGCATTAATGAACGAAGCGTGGCCCAGCGTGGTCGAATTCCTTGCGAAATTGCCGGCAGAGGATCTCCAAACCTATATTTTACACAATCCCTCGCATTGAGTTGATTGACAAATATTTTCGATAAGAAGATAATATCAGCGGAGAAAAAAAACAATGAAGGAGAAAGCAACAATGAGCGGAATATATGGTTTAGCTTTTATCGGTGCTTTGGTTTATTACATCCAGCATGCAACGTCTTTCCTGAATGGCTTGCTTGGCGTGCTGAAAGCCTTAGTTTGGCCCGCCATGCTGATGTATAAGGCGCTTGAGCTGCTGAAGATGTAATATTAGGGACTGAGGGACTAAGGGTCAGAGGGACTAGGAACGAAGTTTACTTTATTCCACCGTAAACCGCGAAATTATAATACTTCCAAAATAGTTCAACCGCATGGAATCCGCATTTTCTTAACGAATCAAGCTCGTGGAGCAGTACCGCCGGACGGTCTTCAGCCAGATATTTCTTATAACGGTCGGCCACGAACTCCGGCGATGAAGATTTGAGAATAAAATCCTTCCATTTAGCCAGGTTCACCGCCTGCATCTTTTTATCCGGCGCGACCACGATGTCGGCATTGATGAAAACCCCGCCTTTTTTCAGCGCCTTGAACGCTTTCTTGTGGAAAGCATGCTTCTCGGCATCGGTCTCTAAATGGTGTAAAGTAAGTGAGGAGACAATCGCATCGTATTTGCGGTCAAACTGATAAGCCGCGACATCCGACAGCACATATTCCACGCCTTTAAAACGCGCCAGTTTCTTTCCCGCAACAGCCAGCATCTTGGGAGACAGATCCAGACAAACCAGCCGGGAATTCGGAAAAGCCGTTTTCAGGTTATAAGCGATATTCCCTGTTCCGGTTCCGATATCCATCAGAACCACTTTTTTCTGTCTGGGGAAAGGAAGCATTTCGATGATCACACCGATCATCTGCCGGTAATACGGGACGCTTTTTAGGACGCTCTCGTCAAAGACCTTCGCTTCATTGTCAAAATGCTCAAAGACCTGACGCATACGTGCTTTTTTCATAGTGATTTTACCAGATCAACGGGATAAGCCGATATTTGGTTTTCTTCGTGTACTCGACATACCCTTCCAGCTCTTTTTGTAAAGTTCCGTCTTCAAGTGCGGTGCGAATCACAAGTAGGATAGCAGTCAAGACCGACGCGAAAAGGGCGTAAAAAGAACCGACGATCAGCGGCAAAGAAAAATAAAGTAAAATAAACGCGATGTAACCGGGATGCCGGACAATCGCATACGGCCCGGTCGTGACCACCTTCTGCCCCCGCTCCTTCTGGATGCGGACCCCGAGTTCAAAGAATTTATTCTCGAGGAGCGACCACGTGGAAAACGACATCGCTGCAACCATAAAAATTATGCCCGGAACTATCCACCAGAGACTGAGTTCAGACCAGTGATAGCGCCCGACATCCAGCCCGGCGATCAGCGGCAGCAGGATAATACTGGTGAGCGAATAAAAGATTGCGAAGAGCTTGTCCCAAGCTTTAACCATTTTCATTTCGCCCCGGGCATTGACCACTTCGGCCATCTCCGGGAAACGGATTAAAGCCACGACAAAAATGGCTGTTTGTATTAACGCCAAAATAACAATGTATGCCCAGGCACGGGGAAGATCGATTCTCCCGGCCGCGAAGAAAAAGAGTACGGCATTAAATAGCATGACCAGATAAATCACGATGATCCGCCTATACCCCGATTGCGTAAGTTTTGGCTTTTCGTTCATGCGGGAATTCTCCCATCCCCATCTTTTTGTGTCAACTAAACTCAATAAAGGTGAAATTTTACAATTTAGCTTCCGAATAATAGGCAGGCAATAAAATGAGTATGTTGGACGTTCAATTTAAACTCTCTCTCGGCCGGACCAGAACCGGCCATATCCGCATTGACCGGCCACGTGAAGTATTTGAATTTTCCAGGAAAGATGTGACCTCCCTGGGGGTGGTCCCCGCCACTCTTACTGGTGCCTGGCAAGGCTTTCCTAAAGGGAGAGTTGAACAAATGGATGTATTTTCCACCACCAGTGAAACTGAATTAAAATGGTTTAATGTCAAGGTTACCGGGAACTGCCAGGGAAGCTTCTCCGGTGAAATATTTTTCGATCAGGAACACAAAATCGCTCCTGTCCATCTGGCGGGTTTCGATATTTACGGCCGCCAGATCTTTCGAACTGAACCCTACTATATCGAACTCCGCCTGCTTGATAACCTGCCCGAAACCCCAAACAAATAATATTGCCTAAAACTGAAATTTTTCAAATAATTTAACGATAAATAGATGGAGGCAAAGACTATGCCCGTAAGTGGAACATATAGTATAAGAGGCGCTAGCCCAACAACTGCCGGAGATACTCCTTCTCCGACCGGTAGTCTTTCTATCCCCCAACTCTTAAAAAATCCCCTGGCACAAAGATACTTCAAGGCCATCCCATCCGAAATTACCGCCAACTATTATAAGCGGTTTGATATCTTCCAAAATCTGCCGAATTTTTTGAAAACTAAAATGGATGAAATTGAAAAGCAAGGCGCGCCGGCAATAGTTGCCGCCGCCAAAGGATATCTCAACATTTATTTGATAGAATCAAAATACGTCATTCCTCCCCACCTCACCCCGGCAAATCCCAAATTTATTGAAGATTATTTTGGGATGGAGCCTAACGGTAAATTTGATCTGGGGCAATTCCTCTCCGAAAAGCTCAGTTATCTGCATATTTCAGAAGATAAATGGAAAAATTTTCGACCAAAAATGGAACGTGATTTCGTGCTGCTTTACACCGCTTTGCGTGCCGCCGAAATTATCTGCGCTGCGCAGAATCAACCCGCCATTAATC
>Ga0031655_10001491_pt1 | contig 13947 bp, 7 predicted proteins | sample FrelakmetHBP12HB_FD_55187 | JGI IMG/M metagenome (GOLD analysis project Ga0031655, IMG submission 55187) | Freshwater lake sediment microbial communities from the University of Notre Dame, USA, for methane emissions studies -HBP12 HB | ecosystem: Environmental > Aquatic > Freshwater > Lake >... | reverse complement strand
AAGATAAATCCCATAACTACAGAGCGCCAACCAGCCATAACGGCAATATAGCTCATCACGGGAGCAGCGATTATGGCCTCCACGTAAGCCATGGAAAGCCACCATCCAGCAGCCCCCCCTCTCTTCTCCAAAGACAAAAACTCACCGATTAACGCCCACGCCATGATGCCCACGATTACGGCTCCAGCCCCGTTTACTGCATAGAAAACTGTCATTAAGGTAAAGCTAGAAGACCAATAGATGCCAAATGCACCGAGCGTGAAAATCGCCAGCCCACCGATGAACAACGATTTGTTCCTGAAGCGTATGCTCAACATACTCATCAAGACCCCAACTAGAATTCCTAACAAACGTGCGATTCCCGGGATCTGACTTGCGGTTCCAACTGTGACGTGGAAAGCCGCTGCTATGTCAACTAGGACTAAACCAAACAGTGTAGAAATTGTCCAAATAGTAAAGTTGGCCAAAATTAGTGTGGGTAGAAACAGCCGTCTTCTGGGGCTTTTTTCAATTTTGATCGGCTGTGTGGTCATGCTTCATTGTTTCTGTAGTAACTATTATTTAGCATTTTTCAAGTTCAAACTTGCGAGAGCTCAACCTATCACTCAAGTAACCAGAGATTCCTAAACCTAAAATACCATTGACGACAGATGTCAAGACGTACAATACGACAAGCTGGGGCATAGGCGTAGATTAAATGAAGTTAACAAAGGTTTTAGCTCAACCGATAATCCTGGGCAGAGAAGACGAACTTGTAGAGCTGAACCGAGTTCTTCAGTCCGCCTTTCAGGCAGAAGGAAGCACTGTTTTTGTCTCAGGCGAAGCCGGGTCAGGAAAAACAAGGCTAATCAACGAGTTCCTAAGCAGGGCAAGAAAAGAGGGCGTGATAACGTTAACTGGACGATGCCTTAGCAACGCTGCAGTTCCCTATTTTCCTTTCTTCGAGGCGTTCAGTGCTTTCTTTTCTCCGCAAAACGAAGAACTCAACAAACATGGAGATTTTGTGCAAACACAACCAGAAGTGATTGGCTGGCTGATGGGACCAGAGCAGCTCGAGCAGCTCGGAAAAACACACCCGCTGACGCCTCAAGCTTGGAAGGATCAAACGTTTGCGTCAGTCATCAACACCATAACATCGATTTCGAACAAGCAACCAACGATTTTGTTTCTTGACGACGTGCAGTGGGCAGACTCCGCATCTTTGACACTTCTGCATTGGATCGCTCGCGTTGTCGGGTCCAAGAAGATTGTTGTTCTAGCCAGTTTCAGAAGCGAAGAGCTTACTTCAGACGCTGAAGGGCATCCAAGTCCATTTCTTGAGACTCTTAGACAAATGGGTCGAGAAGACCTATACTCAGAAATCAGCCTGACAAACCTTGGCGCAGGAAATATTTCGAAGCTAGCTGAAAACATGCTTGGCGGAAGCATTAGTCCAGAACTTGCTGAGATGCTCGCCAAAGAAAGCGCGGGTAACCCTCTTTTTATTGTTGAGTCGTTGAGAATGCTTGCTGAACGTGAAAGCATTGTACAGGAAAATAACCAATGGCGACTTACGGTCGATACCCTTAGCATTCCATCCAAAGTCAAAGACATAATTCTACGTAGGTTGGGTTGGTTAAAGCACAATCAAAGGAGAGTGCTTGATGCGGCGTCAGTTATTGGGGAGAAGTTTAACGTTGAACTACTCGCTTCAGTGCTGAGTCAAGATAGTCTTGAGGTGCTCGACACTCTAAATCTAATTGCTCAATCCACGTCATTGGTCTGTGCTGAGGAGACCTCTTACAGATTTGACCACGCCAAGTCCAGGGAAGCCATCTACGATGAAATTCCACTGCCGCTAAAAAAGGGATACCATTCAAAAGTTGCTGATAAACTTGAAGGTACCAAACAGCAAGGTAAACAGCCACTTAGCGACATCGCCTATCACTACGCTCAAGCTGGCAACAAAGAAAAAGCCGCCAAATACTCTTTAGCCGCAGGACAAGACGCCCTTTCAAGGTGGAGCAACCAAGAAGCGATTGACCACTTCAAGTACGCCTTGCAGAATGTTCCTCAAACTCCAGAAACCGCTGAATTCAGAATAACCGCAAAAGAATGCCTCGGCGACGCATTATACGCCCACTGCAGGTTTGAGGATGCCTTCAAAGTCTTCGAAGAAATTGCAAACTCGGAAACAGGCAAACTGAGATTGCGAGCGTATAGAAAAGCTATGGACGCAATTTTCCGCAAAGGCGACACTAAACGACTCTTTGAGCTGGTGAACAAAGCGGAACAGTACACAGGTTCAGATCGCGTAGAGAGTGCACGTGTTCTGTGGAGCAAAGCTAGGGCTGAAGTTTTTACAGGGGACATGGAAGCAAGCCTAAAAGATCACCAAGAGGCTTTACGTGTTTTTGAGGAAGAATACTCTTTACCGGATGTAGCTCAGCTCCTGTGTGGGACGGGCTCGACGCTGTCTTTCCTTGCTTGCCCTGATAAGGCGTTGAACCTAACTCTTAGGTCGATTGCCTTGTTTCGAGAGTTTAAGGATGCTGAGGGAGAATTGAACGCTGCTCAAATCGATGCTACCGCCTTCGCTTTTGCCGGGCTTCTTGAAGAATCGGCAAATAAGTGGTTGAATGTGCTTCAGCTTAGCGAGAGGTTGGGTCATCATAGCTACATGGCTTTTGCACATTTTTCAATTGGGAACCGCTTTGAGAATCGGGGGAATTTTAGAGAGGCGGTTTCGCACAGTCTGAAGTCAATCGAATGCTCCATAAGAACAGATAACAAATTTTACCTTTTCCAGACTTATGCAAGCCTCTGTAGGCAGTATGCGCGCCTTGGCGATTTGGAAAATGCAGAAGAGTACTTAAGCAAACTCAAGACGTCGGGCTTGGAATATAAATCGTGGCTAAATTTCTATGTTGTCTCTTCTGAGAGCATAGTATTCGCTGCAAGAGCCCAGTGGAAAGAAGCGGATCGACAGTTCGAAAAAACATTTGAATTGCTCAGGGAAATTGCAAGCCCTTTGGCTTGGGAAGTGAGGATAAGACGACATTATGCTTGGGCTCTTAAGACGCAGGGAAGAACGGCAGATGAAGAAGCCCAGCTTCAGAAAATTAGCAACCTTTTAGAAACGGTTGAAAACAAGTATGGACACGTTGCACTGCAAGCAAACTTGATGGCAAAGAGACAAGTCACTGTTGGCAAAGAGTTCGAGATACGGCTAGAAATCGTTAACGTCAGCAGAAAGCCAGGTTTAATACTCAAAGCTCAAGATGTTATTCCCAAGGAATTTGAAGTGACCAACGCGCCACCTCAGTACCTACTTGAGAATGGCAGCATAGATATTCAGAGAAACATTGGCCCTTTTCAAGTTGAGGCGGTCAAGTTTACCGTTAAAGCCAATAAACCAGGAAGATTTGATTTGAACCCAAATGTTGCCTACGTGGACGACATAGGAGAGACTAAGACGTGCAAGCCAAACCAAGTGTCCGTAACAGTCCAGTTATCCGCTCCAGTTGCCAATGTTGCTCCGGGGCGAGTCTCAAGTGGTTGGTCAGAGCTTGACAGTTTACTGAGGGGAGGGATACCGCAACGCTACGCCTTGATCTTGAACTCACCTTCTAGCGAGGAAAGAGACCTACTGGTCAAGAGATTCATAGAGACCCATGTGGAAGTCGGCGAAAAAACCTTTGATGTTACAACCAAGGCTGGAAGTCTCTTGAGTTTGGTGGAATTACACCCGTCGAATCTTTTCTTATTTCTTTGCAGCCCCCGAGCCGACATAGTAATTCCAAACTTACCTAACGTCTTCAAACTGAGAGGCGTTGAGAATCTAACTGAAATTGACATTGCAATAGCCAAGGCGCTTCGCACTATAGACTCGTCGGCACGCGATCCGAAAGTAGCCTGCATCCAAATTGTATCAGACGTCCTATTGCAGCACCATGCTCTAGTTACGCGGAAATGGTTAAGCGCTCTTCTCTTGGACCTGAAGTCCAAGGGTTTCACTATTCTCGCCTTGGTTGATTATCAGATGCATCCACCTGACGAAGTTCAGGCAATCCTAAGCCTCTTCGAAGGAGAAATTAGAGTCACTGAGAAAGAAAGCGTTAATGGGGTTGAGAAGATCCTTAGAATTAGAAAACTGGAAGGCGAACAATACTCAGAAAGCGAATTACTTTTGACACGCGAAAAATTACTTCGGCGCGATCTCTAACTTGCTTTAACCCTCATTCTTTGTGTACCGTATGTGCAACAGCGTACGCTAAACCTAATTCAGCGCCAAATACCGTGGGTTCGAAACGTGGGTTCTAACCTAAGCAATGCGACAATCTGAGTTGTTTGTTCAACAGACTTTTTTCTGAGGAGTATTTCTCGAATGACGCATTTTCCTCTCAAAATAGGGTCAATAAGCTATGATTCGCCGCGAATAACTGGCAAACTTATAATGAATTTTGTTCCTTTGCCTACTTCGCTTTCAAACGTTACGGTTCCGCCCATTCCTTCAGTGAATCTTTTCACCACGGCTAATCCAAAGCCCTGACCTTTAGATTTCGTAGTTACCAATGGGGTAAACAGCTTGTCTCTAACGTTTATGGGGATTCCTTCTCCAGTATCTTCTACAGTTATGATGGCTTTGCTGTTCTTGTAAGTCGCATTTATGGTTAGGTTTCCACCTTTCGGCATTGCCTGAATTGCATTGGTAACAAGATTTTGGATTATCCTTCTCAGGTAAGATTCGTCAACCTTGAGCTTAGGAAAGTCTTCGTTTATGTTATATTCGATGTTGATGCCTTCTGGTTGATCGGTAGAGCGAAGATTGACTGATGACAAGACTGTTTTAATGGTATTCTCGAGGTTCACTTCTTCGGGTTTGGGTGTTAAAGGTTTTGCGTAGTCTTGCAGGTCAGCGACAATTTTATTCACGTAAATCGTTTGCTCTTCGATGATGTCAAGGCTTTCCTTCAAACTCTCCCTAGTATCTCCCTCTGGAAGATTCTTAAGCTCGCCTTTTGCCAAATACAATTCTCCTGTAACAGTTTGAAGTGGATTGCGAATATCATGCCCAACCATGCCCGCCGTGGCACCGATGGCGGCCAAGCGCTCTTTCTCCTGTAACTGCTTTTCTAGTTTCTTGTGTTCTGTTATGTCGTTGAATAGAATGGCTACGTTTCGGATTTTTCCTTCCCCTACAGGGAAAGCGTAAACGTCGTACCAGCGATTCAACGCTTTCGCCTCACTCGTGAACCGAACCGGCTCACCCGTCACAGCAACCTTGCCATAGGTTTCGAACCAATATTCTTCATGATTTGGCGCGAGACGGCGCATTAGTTTTCCCTTTGCGTCATGCAATCCAGTTTGTCTCTCAAACGATGAATTGATTTCTAAATAGCGGTAGTCTGCGGGTTTGCCTTTGGCGTCAAAAATCATTTCAATAATGCAGAAGCCTTCGTCGATAGTTTCAAATAGCGTTCGGTATCTTTCCTCGGCTTTCTTTCGTTCGGTAATATCTCTTGCTGCTGCAAAAACGCCCTGAGTTTCTCCCTTTTCGTTCCGATAAACCGTTGCGTTATAAAGAACGTAAGTTATTTTTCCAGTCTTTTGCCGAATGGCTAGAGGATAATCTCGGACAAATCCCCTTGTGAAGAACTGTTTGTAACCTGCCCGCGCTTTTTCAGGCTCGGTGAAATAGTCTGAGAAGTCGCTGCCGATCAATTCCTCCCTCGAACGTCCTGTAACAGTCTCTGTAGCGTTGTTGACGTCTGTAATTTTGCCCTCAGGACTAATGGTAACCAACGGATCAAGACTTGCCTCAAGAAGACTTCGGGCATACAACGAACTAAGCTCAAGTTTCCTGGTTCGCTCCTCAACAAGACCCTCCAAATTCTTAGCGTACTCTTCAAGCTTAACCTGCATCTGCTTGAGTTCAGTAATATCGCGGACGATTGATACAGACCCGATAATATTGCCGTTTGAATCTTTAACTGGAGCGGCGCTTACCTGACGATACCGCAACTCCCCATGTGCGGGGGTTCTTACTGCTTCGTCCTCACTTCTAATAACTTCACCTTTTAACGCACGAAGTGGGGGCGCTTCCCCTACAGGACGTGGACTGCCATCAGGACGCAATACTTCAAGACTCGCAGCCAGCTTTGCTACATCAGCCTCCACAGAACCATTCTTATTCGCGAATTCCTTTTGAGCAGCTGGGTTGGCAAGAGTAAACTCTCCATGAGTGTCAGCGAACCACACCTCATCTGCGATGCTGTTCACCAAGGCTGACAATCGGTCTCTCTCTTGCTGTACAGTCCCCATCAGTTGCTGATTTTCCATATCTGCTTTCTTTCGTTCGGTTATGTCGCGGAAAACGAGCACCACTCCCGTCATAGTGCCATTTTTGTCTTTGATTGGTGCTCCGCTATCGTCAATGGCAACCTCAGTTCCATCTTTCCTCACTAGAACCGTGTGATTAGCCAAGCCAACGATGAGGCCTTTCTCAAGCACTTTGGCAACTGGATCCTCAACGTCCATTCGGGTGTGTTCATTGATAATATGGAATACTTCCTTCACGGGCTTGGTTGAAGCTTCATCCAACGTCCAACGAGTCAACGCCTCGGCTACGCCATTCATGAACATAACCCGACCAGCTACATCTGCGGCAATAACTGCGTCCCCAATGCTTCCCAAGGTGGTTGCCCATCGCTGCTCACTTTCTTTCAGCAAATATTGTGCGTGTTCGAGCTCCGTCTTGGAGGCGGTCACATTTTTGAGGCTAGTTGTCATTTGGTTGAAGGCTTGGGTTAATTCGCCAACTTCGTCATTGCTGTTAGCGGCGATGGAGTAGTCCAGATTTCCTGAACCGATTATTCTTGTTCCGTCCTGAAGCTTTGATATCGACTTTAAGGTGCGTCTGTAAACTATGAAGTAGACAGTCACAAAATAGGCGCCAAACGCGCCGAGCATGGCATAAATGAGTATATTGTTTGCTTGCTTTAGTTGATTGGCTTGGGAGTTAAGAAAATTTGATAAAGTTGCCACATGAAACGCAATCTCTTGGTTCTGCGCTCCCAAACTACTCCATTCTGTCTGAAATTCAGGCAGAACCCTCACGCTCTCGTTACGAGGAGCATTTTGCAGAAATGATACTGCACTGTTGAATACCGTGTTTAAACTCTGCATATCTGCCTGAACATTATTGACAAGTGTTTGCTGGTCTGGATTGGTAGAGTTAAGATTTGAAAGGTCAAGGGAAAGAATAGAAAACTGTGATTGCCAAGAAACAATCAGCGAGCTATTTTGATAAAGGAAGTAATCGTTCGAGAGATAACTGAGGTTGCTAGCTCCAGTCTGAATGTTCCCAGCGACTTGTTCTTGGTTACTAATTTTTGCTACTTGCTGATCAGTGATAAACACGGAAGCGGAAATAATTACCAAAACAATGACGAAGACCAGGATGCTGATGATATACTGATTTTTGATTTTCATCTTTTAGCCTCATAGTATGATGTAAACCGATGCAGGCTTCATCATTTTTAAGCCATCCACGTAAATGTAATTTGAGAAGCTGAGAACAGAGGCTGCCATAAGCGGTTACGTTCCACAAGATGTTGTTTAACATTGCGGTTATTCCTTACATATAACTTTCGGAATTATTGAACTAAAGGTCGAACAAACAAAACAATCATTGAAATGTCATTAGTTTGCCGTCTGTATGTGGTAGTACCTTATCGTTAATTATCGGGCAACTTAGTGCGAGTGGCGACAGTTTGCCTTTTTTGCAAGTATGAGACTGCCAAGCAAACGAATGTGAGTATTATGAGCAACCCGCCAAATATCGCAAGCGGAATTCTGTAAGTATCGTGATCAATTAGGACGTTGTTCGTTGGGAGCGCAAAAGTGTATGCCGCCAAAAACACACCATAGAATAAGACGCCTAAGGTTTGGGTCGAAAGAATTAGATTTTTCAGTACTTTTGATTTTCCATTGTTTAGGAAGAGCGGGAGACCGGCGAGTGGAGCCATCATGAGCCATAAGTCTGCGTTGTGACCTAAGAACCAAGCATACCATGTACTCCAGCCTCCTACGCTTCCCAGGTAAATCCATAGCATAAAGATTACATCAAAGTAGAGTCCAAAGGAGACAATGATGGTTCCGGCTTTTTTGAGGTCGATCTTGGTTGCGTCTGCCAATCGTACGGTTTTCATGGTTTGGTACGTTGAGAACAAGGCAAGAGCTAGCAGCCCTGCGGATGTAACGATGAAGCTAAAGAGGTTAGCCGGAAAAAGAGTAATGTAGCTTGCGCCCTTGCCAATGACAGTGGCTACCCAGTTACACATGTTGTTTAGCCAAAAAACGTAAATGTAAATTGTTCCAGCAACAAAACCTGATTTTATGGCGCTGCTGTAGAGGTTCTTCTCGCTTAGTTTCAGGAACAATATCGAGAATACTACGGGTATTGCGATGGATTCAAACAAGCAAGGTACGGTGGTATCTATCAGAAAAGTCAAGGATTGCCCAGAGAAACTTGGTCTTGTTAGTCCCCACAATCCGCTTGGAAAAAGAGAAACAAACCAGTACAAGGCCTCAAGAAGTATTATCCACCTTAGTGACATCAGAGTTTCTAGTTTTGAGAGGTCTTTTTTGAGGAGAAAGAACAAACTGGTTATAAGGGCGATTAAGCCTGCCGCTGCTCTAAAACCCATTCCTAGCATGCCAGTTGTGTCCGTTACCCAAACCCAGTAAGTAGCGGTTCCAGGATGAGCATTGTGAAGAATACCAACGGTGCATTCGTAGAAAGTGAAGGAGAAATATGCTAAGGCTGCTAAGAATATGCCGATTCGAAATGCAAGACTGGATTTAAGGCTGGACATGGCTTTTTCATTTGATATTGAACGGTATATAACATTTGGGGAAACCAGCAAGCATGGGCTGTGATATCAGTTTCAAAACTACATTTGAATGCATTTAATCTAAGTATTTCTTCTTAAGACGCTCTCCTGGCAGAGCGGATTGGGAAAGGGATAAATCTGCTCTCCGAGTCCAGTCTAACTCATGCCCCGGTACCTGAGTTTTCAATCTGAAGACAACATGAGCCTGTTCACGGACCTGTACGAGTTGACGATGTGTGCCAGTTACTTCGACAACAAACAGTTCGAACCCGCTACGTTCGACCTGTTCATCAGAAGACTGCCGCCCAACCGCAGCTACTTCCTATTCGCGGGGCTGGAGCAAGCGTTGCTCTACCTAGAAAATGTCAAGTTTACCCAGGAACACATTGCATACTTGCACAAGCTGGGATTCAAGGAAGACTTCCTCGAATACCTGAGCGGATTTCGGTTCAATGGCGACGTCTTTGCTGTCCCTGAAGGCACAGTAGTCTTTCCCAACGAGCCGCTCGTCCGCGTAACCGCCCCAATCATTGAAGCCCAACTCGTGGAAACATTCCTGCTCAACACGATAAACCTACAAACCATGATAGCCACCAAAGCCTCCCGAGTCGTGCAAGCCGCGAAAGGCAAAACCGTCATCGAGTTCGGACTGCGCAGAGAACACGGCATAGACGCGGGCATGAAAGTCGCACGCAGTAGCTACATAGCCGGTGCCGCTGGAACATCCAACGTCTTGGCAGGCTTAGCTTACAACATCCCAGTGTTTGGTACCATGGCGCACTCATTCGTCATGTCATTCGAAAAAGAAATCGAGGCTTTCCGGGCTTTCGTTAAGACATTCCCGGCCAAATCTACGTTGCTCATCGACACGTACGACAACATGGCAGGCGCTGAAAAAGCTGCCACCGTCGCCAAAGAAATGGAAAAGGAAGGCTTCAAACTCGGCGGCGTGCGACTCGATAGCGGCGACTTAGTCCGGACTAGCAAGAAAGTGCGCGCCCTCCTTGATGCCCAAGACCTACACTATGTCAATATCTTCGCTAGCGGAGACTTGGACGAATTCAAGATATCCGAACTACTGCATGAAGGCGCAAAAATCGACGCCTTTGGGGTCGGAACAAAGATGGGGACCTCCGCCGACTACCCATACACCGACATCATCTACAAGCTGTGCGAAACAAAAAACGAGAAAGGCGAGTTCATGCCCATCATGAAGTTGAGTAAGAACAAAATAACACTACCCGGGCGAAAGCAAGTGTACCGCTTCGTTGATGAGCAAGGACTCTACATCAAAGACATTATTGCGTTGGATGATGAGCGCTTCGACGGCAACCCGTTGCTTGAAAAAATGATGAACAGCGGAAAATTGACCTATGATCTCCCAGACCTGAATGAGATAAGGGAAGTGGCTGCCAAAAATGTTGCGAACTTGCCTGAAGCATACCGAAAGACCATGGGCATGCCTACGTATCTCGTTGAGTTGAGTCAGCGCTTGAACGATCTAATTGCGAAGCTCGAAGAGAAGATTATGAAAACGGAAATCTTGGATTCAAAAAGCTAAGCGCAAACCACTAACCCATTTTACAAAAATATTGTGTACAATTTTATTCAGCAGCAGGTTTTTGTGTCAAATTTATTTTACAAAAGCGGTTTTATCCCATTGTTCATCAAACGCAAAAATAATTGAGCCATCAAATCACCGGTCTTACCTTCCTCCTTCGCCTTCCTGAAAGCTACTCCTCCGGGAATCATTCAGCTTCATCTTTCCAAGACTTTCCAACACGCATTTTTCTGCAAACCTCCGGAAGATAAGTTTTAAAAATTCCGATCAATGGCGATCAATGGCTGAACAATTGCCAAAAGCCTGCTTTAACCCAAAGCAAACAGCCTCAAACCCCAAAACACGGTTTTCCCCATTGATCGCACAATGGCAAAAACCATTGATCGGAATCAAAAATCTTGTCCCAACAAACGAATAGTTAGCCAACCCGCCGAAACGCGTTCCACAGCAATCTTCTCCGTACAATCGCGTACAATGCGTACAATGATTTGTACAACCGCTAACCAACTGCTTTAGCCAAAAGCAAACTGCTTCAAGTCCATAAACACCGGTTTTCTCCATTGTAGCACAATGGCAAAAACCATTGTACGCACACAAAAATCCCTACAAATAAACGACAGCAGCGACTACAAAACATAACCACACACTTTGCTATGTAAATACGCCAACCCAACTTGCCCCACCGAAAACCTACGGATTTGGCAAACACTTAAAAGTCTTTTCTGAGACGTGTAAGTGCTATCAAGAAGGCTTATGTGCCATGCAAAACAGTCCAGCCATCGTCGCTGTCGGTCGAACCAAGTTTGGGGAACACTATGGCAAAGAGCCCGAAAGGCTAATCGAGGAAGCATGGCTTACAGCGTCACACAACTGCGGCCTCGAACGCAAAGACCTAGAAGCCTGCTACCTCTCAGACTGTTTCCTACCCATTACCAACAAACTCGGCTTAGAAGAAGGATTCCTTTCTGAACTCACCCAGCTTCACGTTCCCATGGAAGTCACACGCTCCGTCAGCGCCGCACTCTTAACCGCCTGCAACGCCATACGCGCCGGAGTTTACAGCACGGTTCTGGTGGGCGGCCTCGAAAAAATGACGGATCGCTGGGACAAAATCCGCGACGACCTCATGCTCCTCGAAGACCCATGGAGCTACTATGCAGGCGGCACCCCAGAATCAAACCACGAACTCATGCTCAGAGCATACATCAAGAAATACGGCATCACCGGCAACGACGCCGAAAAACTCAACTTAGCACTAGCACAAATCGCCGTTAAGAATCACGCCAACGCGACAAAAAACGAGTACGCGCAATACCAGAGAAAAATCTCCGTGGACCAGGTCCTACATGCACGTAAAGAAGCGCGCAAATCGCTGGGACTCTATGACTTCGCCCCCATATCAGACGGCGCCACCGCCCTGATCCTCACAAGCCAAGAAAAAGCCCAGAAAACATGCAACAACCCCATAAACGTCTTAGGAACTGCCTCAGCCACAGACTACCTAAACTACCCCGCCAGAGACGACCTGACCCACTTCATAGCTTCAAAAATCGCAATGGAAAAAGCCCTGCAAATGTCAGGTCTAACCCAAAAAGACCTGCAGGTTCTGGAGCTAAATGACCAATCCACCGTCACAGAAATGGTTTCCCTCGAAGACTTAGGCTTCTGCGAAGAGGGAACAGCATGGAAAACCATCTACGCCAGCTGCACAGACTACAAAGGCTACTACGAAGTCAACGGCAAAAAACTCTTCACAAACCTTAACGGCGGCCTGAAAGCCGACGGCAACCCCTTAGGAGCCACAGGCGGGGCTCAGATTTTCGAAATCTTCAAGCAGTTACGCGGCGAAGCAGGACCAAGACAGGCAACCTCCGAGACCCCGCTATGTTATGGCTGTTCAAGCGAGTTTGAAGGGTTCGGCACCAAAAGCTACGTCAGCATATTTGGGAGGAGCAAACCTTGAGCAGCGAACCCATAGAACGCCGAGTCTCATACCTAGGCGACAGGCTCAAAGCAAGCAAATGCCAAATCTGCGGCAAAGAATACTTCGAAATCCGCGACTACTGCACCAACTGCGGACGCAAAAGCTACATGAGAATGTCCCCAGTGGACTTATTCTACGAGAAAGGCAAACTGGAAATCTGCACCCTCGTCACCGAACCAACTAACAAATTCACTAAACTGGAAAGCTTCGTCTACGGCATCGTCTCATTTCACGACGGCAAAATCCGCGTACCCGGAAGACTAACCGACCAAATCATAACCGACGGCGAAGCAGTCGACCTCGCGGCACTAGAAGGACGAGAAGTAGTTCCCCGCTTCCGCCGACGCTACACAGTAAGCAAAAGCGACGTCGTCCCCACCATCTCACTGGCCTTCACGTTAGCAGACGAGTACTACCCACACCAAGAGTACAAGGTTGCCGCACAAAACAAAGAATACGAGCTGCCCGGCATCGTCGGCTACGGCATCTACACATCACGATTCAGAATAAGAGAAGGCGGCCTCGAACGCGCCGTTCCCTTCATGGATGAAGACTCAGTCACAGCCGCCGTGGAAGCAGGCAAAAACGCCCTAATTCACTCGGGCATAGATAGCGCAAACATAGGCAAAGTCTACGTCGGCTCAGAAAGCAACCCCTACGCCGTCAAACCCATCGCCTCAAAGGTTGCACAAGTTCTCAAACTAGGCGAGGAAGATGGCGACGTACAAGGCGTAGACGCAGTTGATACAGAATTCGCCTGCAAAGCCGCCACCAGCATGTTCAAAGACGCAACAGCCCTCATAAACTACCCCGGCTCAGGCATCAAAAACACCATGGTCATAGGCGCAGACAACAGCCAAGCAGCACCACGCGGATGCCCAGGAGGCGAACTGGACCTGTTCGTCGGCTACGGCGGAGCTGCCTACGTCTTCGGCAAACACGACGTCATAGCCGAAATAGAAGGCTGGTACTCAGTAACCTCAGACACACCCGATTTCTGGCGTCGAGACGGCGAACCCTACCCAATGCACGGTGGCAGATTCACGGGCGACCCCGCATACTTTAAACACGTCAAGAAAGCAACGACAAAACTGATGAGCAAGTTCAACTTGAAAGCCCAAGACATCAACTATTTTGTTCCGCACCAGCCTAACCCAGCGTTCCCCGTCAAAGTCGCACGGGACATGGGCTTCAAGGAGGAACAGTACGCATGCTCGCTTCAAGTTAACCGGATAGGCAACACTTACAGCGGATGTTCTCCTGTAGGCTTAGCCGCAGTCCTGGACATCGCCAAGCCAGATGAGCAAATTCTAGTCGCAAGCTATGGCTCGGGTGCGGGAAGCGACGCCTACTTGCTCAGGACAACAAAGCAGCTTCCTGACAAGCGCAAACGGCAGAAAATGAACATCAAGTACCTAACTGCGAACCCATTCGTGCAACACGTTGACTACACCACGTATCGAAGATTGAAGCTCGGGATGTAACAAAAACCCTTAATAAACGCTACCGTGGCATTCACTAAAGGA
>Ga0031655_10001483_pt1 | contig 13963 bp, 12 predicted proteins | sample FrelakmetHBP12HB_FD_55187 | JGI IMG/M metagenome (GOLD analysis project Ga0031655, IMG submission 55187) | Freshwater lake sediment microbial communities from the University of Notre Dame, USA, for methane emissions studies -HBP12 HB | ecosystem: Environmental > Aquatic > Freshwater > Lake >... | reverse complement strand
CTATGCAGTAGCACTTGGCTATTGTGCCGGTTGGTTACATCAAGGATCATATGCGATTGCTATTGGGTACGGAGCAGGAGAGAGCTGTCAACCGGCAAACAGTATAATCATCAATGCCAGTGGCAATAACTTATGCAATGCTAATCAAGGACTATACATATGTCCTGTGCGTTGTTGCGGCAGTTCTACAAGCAATACAGTTTACTATAATACTGTAACCAAAGAAATCACCTACGGTCCAAGCGGTAGTGGAGGAATCATAATACCTACACCTGTTCAAACTGCATTGGGTACACCAACTGTGACAATTACTAGTACAAACGGAACAGGACCATGCCATGCAGATATTTCAATATCTGTTGCCAGTCATGCACCTGTAGTCAGTACTGGTGTGGTAATCACTGCAGGTGCTTGTGCAAACGCTCCAGTTGTTGCTGGTACATCAACTACAGGATGTCAGAGTATTACAGTTACAATACCAGGTACTGCAGCGCCATTTACTGCGTATGCATATCTACAAACACCATTTACAACCATATTCTCTGCTCCTGTATCAGGAACCAGCGGTATTTGTTTTGTCAAAGGTACACTCATTGCGCTCAGCGATGGAACCTACAAGCCCATTGAAGACATAACCTACAATGATCTATTGTTGGTATGGGACTTTGACCTTGGCAGATATGCCGAAGCACATCCTCTATGGATCAAAGCAGTTGAAACAGAAACCAAGTATAATCTGCTTACATTCAGTGACGGTTCTACACTGCGCACTGTGGGCAATCACCATATTTTCAACAAGCAAGCCAAAAGATTTACTCATACAATGCGTGATGACACCCCAATTGGCACAACAACTGTCAATGAATATGGCAATGAAATTACACTTGTCAGTGCAGAAGAAATCAATGAAACTGTTCAAAGCTACAATGTGTTTACAGCATATCATCTCAACATGTATGCCAATGGTATACTAACATCCAACCGATTCAACAATACATACCCCATAGAAGACATGCGCTTTGTCAAGAATGGTTGCCCATTGAGACCAATGGCAGAATTTGCTGGCATTGATCAACGATGGATTGACGGGTTGAGACTGCGCGAGCAAACTAGTGAGCACAGCACAGATTACCTACATTGGTACACACAGCGTTTAGAATATTATGATGTAGACACACCGGCGTTGCTGTCTATATAACTTGACCGCATATAAAACTCCGTGTATATTATAATAGGTATACACGGAGTTTTTCATGCGCGATCTAACTGGCGAGTTCACTAAAAAATATGACGACGAAGTCATAAAGGGTGCTGCATTTATTTTGTTGATACTATCAATGCCATTGCTGGTATTTGTAGGTGCTATAGTACAAGCATATGTTATAAGTATGCTGTGGGGATGGTATATTGTGCCATTTTTTGGAGCCAAACATCTTCCTCTAGTTTTTGCATTTGGAATTTGTCTTTTATTCCAATATCTATGTCCGGTAAATCACCCAACTGATGAGCGCAAGCTGTCTGAAAAATTAAGCTATGCTATGGCTCGTCCTCTTCTGGCATTGTTATTTGGATATATTGGTACGTTTTTCATCTAATACACTTGGGGATTTTCGTTGAAAATTTTATTCACAGACGGTCATGATTATCAAGATTATCTTCGAGACAGTTTGTTTCATGGACTGAAAATGCTGTTTGGTTCATCGGTTGTTGACTATCCAAGGCTAACTTGGATGTATGCCGAAGAATACGCACCCGGTAAACGCAGTCTAGGTTGGCATCAACGAGAACAAAACCACACAGCAGGATTTACTTTTGTAGGCATTGTCAAAAACGATGATATTGACCGCACTGATATTGAGAATAAAATAAAACACGAGTATTTTGATCTGGTTGTCATGCGACCAGATCAACACAAAGGTCCTTTATATGAGACTGTGATCACCTACACACCGCCAAACAAAATAGCCTGGCTAGATGGGCTAGATGATCCTGTTATATATGAACAACACATAGGACAAGGAATTTATTTCAAGCGTGAACTAATTTCAACCCGTACAGATGTAAAACCTATCAGCTTTGCTTTTCCAGAAGAAAAAATACAATCTCCATGTCAAAAGACACAGGTATTATCTCCGTTGATTCCTGGTGATTATTCGACATATCGTTATAACTTTGAAGGTGACTACTATCATCAATATAATCAAAGTTTGTTTGCAATTACACACAAAAAGAATGGGTGGGACTGCAATCGACACTATGAAATAATTGGATGTAATTGNGTACCNTGGTTTAAAGATATTGCTTTGTGCCCATCTAGGATATGCACAACTTTGCCCAAAGAAGATTTGTTGAAAGCAAATCAAATCATTGATACTCACGGTTTAGAAGCATTTACGCGAGGTCATCTCACCAACCAATATGAAGAACTACGACACAGTATATATACACATTTTCTACAAAATTGTACCACTATTGCATTGGCCAGATATTTTATAGATAACATGAGAATTTCATGAAAATATTGATGACCAAAAGTTGGACAGCACCAGAGTATCTGGATGATGGACTGCTGCATGGTCTAAGAAGTATTCTTGGTGCTGATGTTGTTGATTATCCTCGAATGTGGCATATGTATGCTGACAGTTTTGGTGCTGGCAAACAAGAACTTGCAAATATTTCAGCCCGAGGTTTTACCTATTATGGTCAAATGTCAGACGACAATATTGATAGAACAGATTTACAACAAAAAATCAAGACAGGATATTTCGACCTTGTAATAATGCACTCTTGGTATCCCAGTGATTTATTTCCAACTATTTTATCCTGTATTCCAAAAGAGAAACTGATTATTCTTGATGGTCGGGATGAAACAACTATACTAGAACCATATATAGGCTGTGGTAGATATTTCAAAAGAGAACTCACTGTAAATCGCAGAGGAGTATTTCCTGTAAGTTTTGGATTTCCCAAAGAAAAAATACAAACACCTGTACCCAAGACACAAATAGTTTCGCCTCTTATCCCTGGTGATTTGACAACTTATATCTATGATCGAGAACAAGATTATTATCAACAATACAATCAAAGTTGTATTGCCATTACTGGTAAAAAACAAGGTTGGGACTGCCTGAGACATTATGAAATTTTAGGCAGTCAGTGTATTCCTTGGTTTGTCAATTTAGAACATTGTCCGCCACAAACTTGCACAACTTTGCCCAAACATTTATTACTTGCACTAAACACTGTGCTAAAAACCAATGCCCCGGAAATTCTATCTACACACTATCGTGATTGGTACTGGGATTTATTTTTCAAAATCCAACAACATTTTCAGCAATATTGTACCACAGAAGCATTGGCAAAATACATATTAGATCAGGCTGCTAGGCCTGTTTAAAACTCAGCAGCGACCCATCCTGATCTTTGAGAATTACAGGATATTCNCCCCATAGTCTAAAAATATGTGGCATTAATTTTTCAATATTGCCCAGTTTTCTGCCTCTGTGACTGGTATATCGCAAATTGAGAGTTCTTGTTTTCTTTGATACTTCAGTTACTTCGATATGTGGCACCGATGCTGCACGCAGATACTGATCGGCTAATTTTTCTCTGATTTGTTGATATCCTGCATCATTGTGTATGGCTGAAACAGTGTATTCTTCTTCATTGGTGCGTTCATCATAGATAGAAAACAAACGCCAGTCTCGCATGACTTTGGGACTCAACCATTGTCTGATAAAACTTTCATCTCTATAGTTTTCCACAGCATCTAAAATCAATTCTCTGTCACATGCACCAATTATATGCGGAAACCATTTTTTATCTTCAACGGTAGGTTCGCGACACATGCGTTGTATATCTCGCAGAATAGCAAAACCAAAAGCATAAGGATTGATGCCATTATAATGCTTGCTGCTAAAACTAGGCTGATACAAAACATTAGTATGGAGAGCAAGAAATTCCAAATGTGATCCATTTGTTGTAAGTCCTTTTTCGTGCAGGCGATTCATTATTTCATAGTGGGTAAGCGAAGCAAACCCTTCGTTCATAATTTTTGAACCCATCTGTGGGTAAAAATATTGTGCAATTTTTCGCACTATTCGCAGTATTTCTCTTTGCCAAATTTCAATTTCTGGAGAATATTTTTCAAAGAAGTAGAGAAGATTTTCTTCTGGCTGTTCTGGAAAAATTTTCTCTGTAGATTCTTTTTCTTCTTTGGTTGGTAAAATTCTATACAGTTCTGAAACCTGTGATTGCAGATATTCTGTGCGTTCTTTTTGTCGTTGTTTTTCTTCTGATAGACTGATTTTCCCAGGTCTTTTGTAGCGATTGACACCATAATCTGAAAGTGCATGACAACTGTCCAACCATGTTTCAACAGCGGTTCGTCCGTGTTTGTTTTCTTGTTCTGCAATATAATTTTTGGCAAAAATCAAATAATCTACAATGCTGCCAGCGTCTGTCCATTGTTTGAATAGATAATTATTTTTGAAAAAATGATTGTGACCAAATGCAGCATGAGCAATCACCAACGCTTGTGTGGTCATGGTATTGTCTTCCATGAGATAATTTATGGTTGGATTTGAGTTTATAACCAACTCGTATGCCAATCCACTGCGACCACTTGCATAATTTTTCTGTTCTTGGATAAAATGTTTGCCAAAACTCCAGTGTTGATAATATATTGGCATGCCTATACTGGCATAAGCATCCAGCATTTGCTCACTGCTGATGATTTCCAATTGATTGGGGTAGCAATTTAGTTTCAATTCTTTGATGGCAATTTTTTCACACTCTTCATACACACGCTGGATGCTAGAAAAGTTCCATGAACTATCCTGCCAAAGTGGTTTTTTCCTGCTCATTGTGTAGTCCTTGCAAAGAATTTACGAAAAACCTGAACAACTTCACTTTCATCAAATATTTGATTGATCAATATTTTTTTGGGAAATGTTGTTTGTAAATCTCCCAAAGATTTGTATAAATTTGTTGTAGTGTCAAACAGCCCAGGATGTACATATGCTAAAATTTCAACATAACACATAAACTGTAGATTATCAATCAGTTGAGACATAACACCTTGTGCATGGTTTATATCATTATATGAATTGTCACCATCAGATGCCTGTGCCAGATACATATTCCAACTGTCCACAGGGAATCTTTCCTCAATAATTTTTTCAACCAATTCATAGGCAGTGCTTACAACTGTGCCACCACTTTCACGATCTTTGAAAAAACTTTCTTCATCACATTCAATGGCTCGGTCATGATGGCGTATAAACACTACTTCAACATTTTTGTAACGACGATTCAAAAACAGATACAGCAGCATAAAAAACTTTTTGGCAATGGTTTTTTCTTTTTCTCCCATGCTGTAACTGACATCCATTACACAAAACATCACTGCTTGTGTAATGGGTTTGGGTTGAGGAACAAAATTGTTGTAGCGAAGATCTACCGAATCTAAAAAACCAATTGCATTGGCATGTATTTTAAGTCTGTTGATTTCTTCTTGAATTTCTGCACGTTTATCGGCATCTTGTTCTTGCTCTAATTGTGCTTGCAGTTCTTCTATTTGCTTTAATTTTGGTGTTTTTAATGCAATTCTTCGGCTCAAGCCAGCAAGTGCTGTTTTTTCTACATTTAAATTTGTGGGCACACCGCTGGTTGTAAATCCAGCACGACGCAATTGATGACTCAGTATGAGTTTTTCACTGTGCTTTATTAGATCTGGCAATTCTAAATCATCGAAAATAATATTGAGATATTCTTCGTAATTTAGATAAAATTCAAACTCATCTGTGAGATCTTCACCATTGGGCGAACCGTTTTTGCCTCTGCCACCGCCAGCACCACCAGAAGGTTTCTTGATAGGATCTCCAGGCATGTACTCCTCATTGCCTGGTAAAACATAATCCCAATCACCACTGTCATTGCGATGGTTAAACCGTGGTTCATCAGTGTCTGCAGGTATTGAGATTTCCTGATCGCCACTGTCAGTGATGCTTCTTTTGCCTATTGATTTTTTGGCAGATTCAGCAATCTTGCCCTTGAATCTTTCAATAAATCTTTGTCTATTGCTGAGATTTTTTTTGCTGGGATTGGATCTTCTATCAATTACAACAGGTGCCACGTTATCCAGCCTTGCTGACCCGCATGTACCAATCGACAACACGCTTCACTTGGCGAGGCGTATAGCCACACTTGACCATGCGATTGACAAAATCATCATGTTTTTTCTGATCATCCTTGCTGGATTTTGCACCAAAACTTATCACTGGCAGTAGATCTTCAGTGCTTGAAAACATTTTCTTTTCAATTACTTTGCGTAGTTTTTCATAACTGGTCCATGATACTGGTTTGCTGGTACGAGCACTTTGACGCAGCACAAATCCCACTACTTCATTGCGGAAATCTTTGGGATTGGCAATACCTGCAGGCTTTTCAATTTTTTCCAATTCGGTATTTAAAATTTCTCTGTTGAACAACTGTCCAGTATCAGGATCTTTGTAATCTATCTCCTGCATCCAGTGATCAGCCCACATGAGATAGCGATCAAATAAATTCTGTCCATAATCATTGTAAGATTCTAGATAATTTTGTTGAATTTCGTTGCCAATAAATTCAACATATTCCTTGATCAAATAATCTTTGATAAACCCAAGATATTTGTCTTCTGTTTCCTGTGAAAATTGCTCACGACGAATGGCATTTTCTAAAACCAACATCATATGAACAGGGTCTGCTGCCACTTCGTCTGGATCATGATTAAATGTGTTGCTTAAAATTTTAAAAGCAAAACGTGTAGAAATGCCACTCATGCCTTCATCTTGTCCAGCAGCATCTTTGTATTCTTGCAGACTTTTTGCACGAGGATCAGTTTCTTTTATGTTTTCGCCATCATACACTCGCATTTTGGAATAGATGTTGCTGTTTTCATGTACATGCAAGCGTGTGAGAACACAAAATCGGCTGAGAAGTTTGAAAGTTTCTGGAGCACATGGTGAAGTTCGCAGATCACTTGATTCCATCATTTTTTCATAAATTGCCTGCTCTTCGCTGACACGCAGGCAATATGGAACTTTGATAACGCATATGCGGTCAAGAAATGCTTCATTGTTGCGGTTGCTTTTAAAGCTTTGCCATTCGCTTTCATTGCTGTGTGCAAGCACAATTCCGTTAAATGGAATGGCACTGACTGCTTCTGTGCCAATGTAGTTGCCTTCTTGTGTGGCTGTTAAAAGCGGGTGCAGCACCTTGATGGGGGCCTTGAACATTTCAACAAATTCCATGATGCCCTGATTTCCTCGACACAGTGCACCACTAAAGCTATAAGCATCTGGATCATTTTGACTGAATTTTTCCAGCATGCGAATATCAGTCTTGCCAACCAAACTGCTGATATCTTGATTGTTTTCATCTCCTGGCTCAGTTTTAACCACAGCAATTTGTTCAAGTTTGCTGGGCTGCAGTTTTACTACGCTGAACTTGGTTAGGTCACCATTGAACTCTTTCAATCGTTTGATAGCCCATGGACTTGGTATGGTATTGAGATATCTTTTATCTATGCCATATTGTTCTGTGATTGTTGCATGGTATTTTTTATTATTGAACAAGCCCAGGGGGCTTTCAAATACTGGACTNATTTCATTATCAGTGGCGAGAACATAAATTGGAAAGGTTTCCATGAGTTCTTTGANACGTTCTGCCAGTGAACTTTTACCACCACCAACAGGTCCCAGCAGATACAAAATCTGCTTGCGTTCTTCTAATCCTTGGGCAGCATGGGTAAAATATCCAACAATGCGTTCTATAGTATCTTCCATACCATAAAAATCTTTGAACGCTGGATAAACCTTTATAGTTCTATTAAGAAAAATACGACCCAAACGTGGATCGTTGGCTGTATCAACTTTTACTGGTTCTCCTATGGCTTTGACCATTCGTTCGGCTGGTGTAGAATACGCCATGGGGTCATTTTTACAAAGATCGAGATAGCCAACAATTGACATCCGCTCCTGCTGCATGTCAGACCAACTTGATTTAAATAAGTCTACAATGTCTTGATCCATACTGCCCTCACTTGAGATTATATATGCATTTATTTAGCGATTTGATATAAAATAAATCATCTAAATTTGTGTTAATTTACATGATTACTCGAGCAATAACGATCCCAAACAACACAAGCGCTGCTGAACCAATATAACAAGCTGGTTTCATTTTACGTAATGGACACATCAACATTCTCCTCTATAATTAAACATTATGCTATTTGTAATACCCTTACGTCAAGCAGAATAAAAATAAATATGGTAAGAGAAATTGGGAGTCTCGACATGTTGAAAGATAAAACAGGTAAAGTTCTTTCCAGAAGTGAAGGCGAAGCTATAATGAAAGGACGCAGTTCGGTTGTAATCAGCTGCTGCGCTGCCTTGTTGGCATTGGCAGCAATGCTGTCCAACAGTAATTCAAGCAGGATATTAAACGATACATTGGCTGCCAATGACACATGGTCGTTTTATCAGTCCAAAAGCATCAAGCAGGAAATCAAACAGGAAAGTGTCGACGCCCTAGAAGATGAACTACAAACCTTAACCAACAGTCTAGGTAATCAAAGTCGTCGTGCTGCAATAGAAGCAAAGATAGCCAAAGATCGAGCACTGATCACTCGATACGAAAGCGATCCTATCAGCGGAGAAGGTAAAAAAGAGTTGGCATTGAAAGCTCGAGCATTTGAGGATGATAGAGTATTGGCCAAAAACCGCAGTTCGTGGTTTGGTTCTGCCAGTGCTGCATTGCAGATTGCCATAGTTTTGGCATCGAGTAGTATACTTGCGGTCAGTATGCCGATGCTGATTGCCGGCGGTATATGCGGACTGTTAGGATCGGTATTATTGCTTAATGCTGTTTTCATGTTTGTTACAACAATGTTTTAACCCAAAATAGAGAATCTCATAGAAAAAATCAAATTCAATAGGCATCAAAATAGCATGAAAATACAAGAACTACTGTTTGAAGGTTATAGAGAAACCATTGCTGCTTTCAATCAGGTAGCTGATAAAGAAGAAGTAAAGACAACAGTTGATCAATTCCGTGACTTAGTTAACCGCAACCAAGTTCAAGGCAATGAACGCAACATTGATTGGTGGCGCAAGCAAGGCTGGGAAAAATTTTCTGCGTTTGTTGCAGATAAACAAACCCAAGCCAGTAAAACACAAATCAAGCGCAAGCGTGCCGCTGGAAAAAGCATCACGCTGAAAGAAACACCCAATTGGCTGATAGTTGTACCTCTTGATCACACTGCATCGTGTTTTCATGGCCGCAATACCAACTGGTGTACTGCACGTCCTGCTAGTCATTATTTTGATGAATATTTTTTAGATCGCAGTATAACACTAATTTATTGCATCAATAAAACTACAGGTGAAAAGTATGCCATTGCATATCATCCAGATGTCAATGAAATTGAAATGTTTGACGGTGACGACAAGTCTATTACAACTGATGAGTTCGAGTCTGCCACAGGATTTGATCCTCATTCATTGATAAAAATGGTGCCGCATGGCGGCGATATAACCAATGAGAGACGAATTCGCAGGCAATTGTTAGCCAGCATGCGAACAAAACTGGAAAAATGGCGAGATCGCGGTCGTCATCGTGATAAAAATTTAGAACAAGAATTGATAGATCTAAAATCGCCAGATATGGCTGCTTGGTATATCATTGCGCTGGGACAACCAGAAGATTATGGCGGTGATCGCACATCATACTCATTTTCGCCGCAGTTGGAGATAATGGCTGTAAGAAGTACACTAGACAACGATATATTTAATGATTTGGATCTCAGCATATCTGACTACCCTATTACATATATGCGTGATCCCAGTCCTGCGGTGCGCATGGCCAGCGTAAAAACAGAGCCTTATTCCATTAGAATGATATCCGAGCCAACCGAACCAGAACAACTTGCTGCTGTAAGCAAGAACGGATATGTCATTCGAACCATTGAGTCAAAAGGAATCATTCCCAGCGAAGCTGTACAATTGGCTGCCGTGAAAAATTACCCAAAATCTATTGAAGCCATTACAAATCCCACTGCTGCTGCGATAGCTGCTGCTGAAGCTGCTGGTTATGATGTTGAAGGCAACAAGATATCATGAAAATTCACGAATTACAATTGAAAAAAGACCTTCAACAACTTGAAAATCCTGAAGACGTATTGAGAAAATATGGATGGAAGGTAATTGGAATTGGTATGAATTCTGCTGTAGCTGAGCATCCCAATAAGAATTATGTAATAAAGCTGTTTGAAGACAACAGCAAATATAAAATATTTGTTAAATTTGCGTTGGAATACAAAGATAATCCTCATGTTCCTGTATTTTTCAGAGGATCAGAAACCAAAGCACTAATCGACATAGACGAACAATCATCTATGGCAGTTCCAGGAATAATGTCTACCATTCCTGGAACCAAGTACAGTTACGTAAGGATGGAAAAACTTTCAAAAATATCAGAAAAACATTTGTTGAAACATTATGCACCAGAAATGATGGTGTTGTATCTAAATGGCATCAAATTTGGCACAACAGGTTTGAATTTTGAGCTTAGGCAAGCCATACACAACAAAATAATTGTACGGTTCCAGCGTATGACAGCGGGTAAAATCGCCAACGCTGCCTTTGTTCAGCAATTGGCCAACGATGATTTTTTGCAGGAAAAACTGTGGGATAAAATGGGAAGAAAACCTGATGAGGATTGGTTTGCTGTAGTTGACGGATTACTACAGCTGGTATTAACCTTGAACATACGAGGTTTAGACATTCACGAAGACAATGTGATGTTGCGAGGCGATACTTTGGTTGTAACAGATCCATTCTATTGACAAAAATTGATCAGTGCAAATGGTGTCCCTGGCCGGACTTGAACCGGCAAGCTTGCGCGGCAGATTTTGTGACTACGGCTTAGGGAATTGAACCCTTGCAAGGCTAACCTGCACCGAAGAAGTCTGCTGTGTTTACCCTTTCACCACAAGGACAAGCAACTCAATTCCCATGCATGGCCCCCTCTCCGCCTGCACAGTGAACTCTCTCTAGACCTACCCATAGATGGGTCACATAGAGTTCTTTCCAATGTTGTGGTCGACCAGGGGAATCACGATATCCCATCTCGTCGCTTATGAGGCGAGGGTTTTTCCTTTAAACTACCGGTCGGCTATAACTTGCTTTTGTTTACTTTGCTGTGCTGCATCAACATAGTTAATATAGCTTATCATACAGAGCATGTCAACACATTTTGCATGATAAAGATTGATAACGATATTACTGCTTGGCAGGCACTCGGATAACAAACATGAGATCATCGTGACGACCTTTTATGTTGCGCAAATCTACAACATCGATATATTCTCTCAAATGGAAAGGAGTAGCTGCTTTCAATTGCTCAATGACCAAATCTTCGACAACGTCTTCTATGACAAATATTCCGCCAGGTTTGACTTTTGTAGACAAATGCTTTACTGTCCAAACTTGATGTTCCGGACGATGCGATCCGTCATCTATAATTATATCAGCATCTGGAAAATATTGTAGGCTATGCATGTCATAGGCATTACCAAGTGCTATTTGTATGTTGGGATATCTAGCGCAATCTTGTTCGCAATTACCGCGTAATTGTAAATCTACACCCAATATTTTGGCTTGGCTAAACCACTCTGCCCAAAGCAACAAGCTGCCTCCTTGATCGCATCCAATCTCGATTATTTGAACAGGTTGATCTCTGTATTTTGAAAACTCCTGTTCGTAAAAATAATCTGTATAACTGTGTAAACTGTGTTTGTCAGTAATCAAATTCTTAGACAGAATGGTGTTGGTTAATGATTGTCTCATGATTGTATCCTATTTTCTCGTTGTATAGTTCATTTGAGTTTATTTGCTGTATGTTCAAAATAATTCCAGATTTCACTGTGTTCTTTTCGGCGATAGGGATCATACCACCAATCGTGAATGTCTCTGCTGGAATGATTCCAAGGGGTTTTATATTGTTGGTTTTTCCCCCATTTTTGATCAACATATATGCCATTGTTGGCTTGTGTAACGGAATTTCGAGTAGCATAGTTGCTGTTGCTGCGTATTGTCCAACTGCCGTTGCTGCTTTGTCCAACATCGCCGCCAATACTTATACAGTTGATACCTGCTCGCTGCAACCTAACAGCATAATCGATATCTTCATGATAGATAGGCCAAATGTTTTCATCGAACAACCCCACCTTGGCTATGATTTCTGGGCTAATTAAAAAGCAGCTAAATCCGTGGCTGGCATCTACTATAACAGCATGGGAATTTTGCCGGTGTAGATCTAAATATTTTTGCAAATCTCCAGGAAGAAACACAGTATCATTGTTGGCAATCAGCCAGTATTCACATTCTGGAAATGATTTGATAATGGAATTCCATGCAGGGCCTACACCCATATTGCGAAAAGGACGCTCGATATAAACCTTGTCAATGAGGGCATTGCGACCGGCTGCAATGTATTGCAGAGCTTGGGCTACTGAATCATCGTGCCCATTTTGTACAATACACAATCGTTCAACGGCTAGATCTATGCTGTCTATCATACGCAGCAACAAATCTCCGCGATTTAAAATCAAAACACCTAAACATTGAATCAAAGCCGAGATCTCCTGGTAAGAACTGTGCGTCTATTGTTGTTGGAATGGTGTTCCATTACAGTACAATTATAGTTTGATAAAAGAAATTCTCCCACAGCATGTACAAATGCACTAGATAACTCGTTGCACATTTTTACACCCTAGAAAAGACGATCTCGCCATGTTTGTGGCAACAAGTGATTTTTTATTTCAACATCAAAATGATAACCAAATGGTTTGGGACCCTGATCTTTGATCCAGTTTACCAAATTGGTCAATCCTTCGTCTATAAACACAGTGGTTTTGTAGCCTAGTAATTTACGTGATTTATCAGCCGAACAAGTGGCCAGTTTTACCTCACGAGGGCGGTCAGGCATGTAAATTGGCGACAGATTACAACCTGTAATATTGGCCAGCTTGTTGGCCAGTTCATTGACTGAAATAAACTCCTCATCTGGCCCAATGTTGATTATTTCGCCAACTACACTGGATTCAGTGGCCATGGAAGCTAAAACTCCCACACAGTCGGATATATAGGAAAAACATCTACGCTGTTCACCATCGCCGTATATTATTGGTGGACGACCTTGCAACATGAGATTGGCCATTATAGATGCTACATTACGATAAGGATCGTCGTATTTTTGTCTGGGGCCATAAATGCTATGAGGTACTGCAATGACATATTCAAGACCATGTGTTTCGCACAAATTAATCAAAACTCTTTCGGCAGATTCCTTGGCAATACCGTATGGATCTTGAGGTTGCGGAGCATAATGCTCGTGAAATGGTATTTGGTTTGTGCCATAGCGTGCCATGCTGGAACAGTAAACAATTCTGCGTGCGTTGGCTTGTATTGCAGCAGTGAATGTGTTAATTGAACCTGTAAAAATATTTTCACATATAAACGATGGAGCAAACATACTTACTCCTTCGTATGCAGCCGCAGCTGCTGCAAACACAACATCGCTGCCTTGTATAATATCGGCAAATCCGTCTAGGTTGGTGATATCATGGTTATAAAATTCAACTTGTGGATTTACATTGTCTAATGTCCCGCCAAATAAATTATCGCATCCAGCAACTGTATGCCCTTGATCTATGAGATAATCTGCTAGGTGGCTACCTAAGAAACCTGCAACGCCTGTGATAAAAATTTTCATAACAATCCTTTAATGACACAAACAATTATGCATTGTCTGGCTTGCTTTTATCAATCTATTTTGTGTGTCATTTTAGGAAATGGCAGTGATCCGGCTTCTTGTTTGTGTTTGTAGAGCACACGGTTGCCAAGTATTTCGATCC
>Ga0031655_10001474_pt1 | contig 14038 bp, 10 predicted proteins | sample FrelakmetHBP12HB_FD_55187 | JGI IMG/M metagenome (GOLD analysis project Ga0031655, IMG submission 55187) | Freshwater lake sediment microbial communities from the University of Notre Dame, USA, for methane emissions studies -HBP12 HB | ecosystem: Environmental > Aquatic > Freshwater > Lake >... | reverse complement strand
CCTGTGGCGACACTGCCCGGAGTGGATTCCAGGGATCTTCTCCAGGCGCTGAGCGAGCCCAGCGCCGAGCCATACTGGAAGCTGCGTTACAGGGGCAACAACGCTGAGATATTCTTTCTGACGANCCTAGACCGATCCCCACAATTCATTGAAATCATGCAGGGGGTTGCCCGGGAAACAGGCTTTCCGACAACCAGCATTGGCACATACATCCAACCGATACAGCAGGGCCGCTCCTGTCATGTGGAGTTTGACCTCGCTTTCGATCCAGATGATGAGATGGAAGTAGCACGGACAAAGAGAACCTTTGAGCAAGCAAGCAAGGCCCTGATGCACAAAGGCGCTTTCTTCTCTAGACCCTACGGAATGTGGGCGGAAATGATAAGCAACCAATATGCAGAGAATGTCATAGCGCTGAGAAAAGTGAAGAGGATCTTCGACCCTAACAACGTAATGAACCCCGGTAAGCTTTGTTTCTAATGGGCTTGGGAACATGCAGGTNGTTGTCTGTATCAAGCAGGTACTCGACCCGGAAATGCCCCGTTCTGCCTTCAAGATTGACCCGAAGGAGAAACGGGTGGTTCCGCCAAGAGGCACGCCGCCGGTACTGTCCCCATTTGACGAGAACGCGCTCGAGGCCGCACTCCGCGTTAAGGATGAGCACGGCGCCAAGGTAGTCGCCATAAGCATGGGGAGCACGCTGGCCCAANCGGTGCTCAGGAAGACGCTGGCAGCCGGCGCAGATGAACTGATCCTCGTCGAAGACCCGATGTTTCAAGATCTGGACAGCTTCGCGACCGCAGGTATCCTGGTCTCAGCAATAAGGAAGATCGGTGATGTTGATATTGTCTTCACCGGTCGCCAGGCTGCTGACTGGGACTCAGGCATTACCGGCTGTGCCATTGCAGAGGAGTTGGGTATTCCCTGCATCACCCTGGCGAGAAAGGTGGAGATGAATGACAGGCGGGTGAGGGTGGAGCGATTGAGTGCAGACGGTTTTGAGATCGTTCAAGCAACCCTTCCGTGCGTCATTACCGTTGATAGCGCCCTGGGGGAATTACGGCAGGTGACCTTGCAGGGCCTATCGGCCGCACGGAAGAAGCCATTGCACGTGTGGAAGGCGGCAGACCTGCACCTACCCCCACTCCCACCTCGCTGCGAGCTTCTCGACTTGTACATCCCGAAGCGCGAAACGGTTTGCGAAGTAATCAAGGGAGAGACTCCAGAAGAGGCGTCGGCAAGACTCGCCGATCGATTGCACGAGGAACGCCTCCTGTGAGTAAGTCATGGCATCAATGACCGATAGAACCGCAGTCCTGATACTGGGGGAAGTCACAAAAGGCAGATTGTCTGCCAGCACCAGGGAGTTGATTGGTGGTGGTCGTGATCTTGCTGATACTCTCAGGAGCAAGCTCACGCTGGCAGTTCTTGGGGATGATCTCAAAGCAACTGGCGAGGAGGCCATAGCCTGCGGTGCGGATGTGGTGCTTCTGGCTGAAAACCCATCGTTGAGGGAGTATCAGGCGGATGCTTATCTTCAGATCCTTGAGAGAGCGGTTGATCATATCAATCCCGAAATACTGTTGATGGGCCACACCTCACTGGGACGTGATTTTGCACCACGGCTGGCCTACCGACTCAAAACGGGGCTCTCCATGGACTGCGTGGAATTGTCTATTGACCCAGGCTCAGGCCTGCTCCGAATGACCCGCCCTGTCTATGGATGCAAGGCCTTGTCCGTGATGGTCTGCAGAACCAAACCACAAATGGCCACAGCCAGACTCGGAGCTATGAGGCCTCTTGACCCCGACGCGACTCGCTCGGGCAGAGTTGCAGCGATCGATGCAGATATTGATCGGTCCCTCATCCGGGCGCAGGTCATCGAGAGAGTGGACCCATATGAAGAGGGTGTTGCATTGGAGGACGCACGGGTTATCGTCTGCGGTGGCCGTGGCATGGGCTCAGGAGAGTCGTTTGGGCTACTGGAGGAATTGGCCCAACTGCTGGGAGGAGCTGTCGGTGCAAGTAGGCCACCATGTGACTCCGGGTGGGTGCCATCAACGAGACAGATCGGCCTTACTGGAAAGATACTGAGGCCGGACCTCTACATAGCGGTGGCGATATCAGGATCATCGCAGCACATGGCCGGATGCAGTGACTCCAGGAGGATCGTCGCGATCAACAAAGATCCACAGGCCAATATCTTCTCGGTGGCACATTATGGCGTTGTCGGAGATTATCGCGAAATCGTGCCCCCTTTCATGCAACGGGTCAAACAGATCCTGGGGGTGAGGGAGAGAGACGATGATACTTGATCTCAAGGACTACCTGGATGATATGAAAAGGTGCGCCAGGTGTTCGCTGTGCAAGTGGCCACCCCTGGCTCAAATGAAGAGCTGGAGATTCTCGAACAACTGCCCCAGTATTGCCAGGTACAACTTTCACACGTACTCCGGCGGTGGCAGGATGGCCCTGGGGCTGGCCCTGGCCGAAGGACGGCTGGATGCGATAACGGATGAACTGCTGAACATTGTCTATCGATGTACGGCTTGTGGTGCTTGTGATTCATCCTGCAAGTACAATTCCGACCTGGAGCTCCTATGGCCCATCTACTCTACCCGCGCCCACCTTGCCGGCATGGGACACTTTTTGCCTGAACACTCGATGATCATTGACAGTCTGAGAAAAGAAGACAACACCATGATGAAGCCCAAGGCTGATCGCGGCAAGTGGGCCGAAGGTCTTGACGTCAAAGACCTCTCCAAGGGCGAGAAGGCGGAGGTCGTATATCATGCCGGATGTCTGTACTGCTACGACCCGGAGCTGTCACCGATAGCCAGAGACACGGTCCTGCTGCTTAAGGAGGCAGGAGTTGACGTGGGCATCAGGGGTAGCCAAGAGACATGCTGCGGCAGCACCGCCTTCCAACTGGGCTTCCAGGGTGAGTTCATCAAGTNCGCCGAGAGTAACATTGACGACTGGAATGCAGCCGGCGTGGCCAGAGTCGTCACTTCATGTGCCTGCGGATTCGGCATCATGAAGTCTGTCTATCCGCTCCTGGGCAAGGAAATGAAGTTCGAGGTGCTGCATATTACCCAGTATCTCGACGAGTTGCTCAAACAGGGCAAGCTGAAGTTTTCCAGGAGTCTTCCTGCACGGGTCACTTACCATGACCCGTGCAACCTGGGCCGCAAGTCCGAGACATACGTGCCGTGGAAGGGTGAAGGTAAGAAGGTGCTCGGCCAGTTCATCCTGAGGGAACCTGAGAAGATTGTACACCGGGGCTGGAACGGCATCTATGAACCTCCCCGCGACATCATAAGGAGCGTACCNGGTATCCAGTTGGTGGAGATGGAGAGGATTATGGAGTACTCCTGGTGCTGCGGGGCTGGTTCTGGTGTGAAGCAGACGATGAACGATCTGGCGCTTTGGATCGCCTCCGAACGCATAGAGGAAGCGANGTCTGTAGGCAGCGAAGCCATCGTAACTGCTTGCCCATGGTGTGAGCAGAACTTGAAGGATGCTATCAAGGCGGCAGGAGGCAATCTGATGGTGTATGACATTGTNGAACTGGCCAGGCAGGCCCTGTAGGGACTGCTGAGAGTGAAGGAGGCAACGATGGCCCTTCGCAGAGACATCTACCGATTGTTCGAGAATGTTGTCGGTCCGGAGAATATGTCAGACGATCCGGCGGTGCTGCGGTCCTACATGTACCAGCCTTTTGGAGCCAAAGAGGGGGTGTGGGCTGACATCTCACCCGCGGCTGTCATCCTGCCTGCGAGCACTGAAGAGGTCGTGGCCATAGCCAAGATATGCAACAGGTATGGCATTGNGTTCAAGCCCATGAGCACCGGCTGGGGCATGCACAATCTGCCGGGAGTGGAAGGGGCGGTGTCTCTTGACCTGCGCCGCATGAATCGCATCCTCGAGATTGACGAGAAGAACATGTACGCGGTGGTCGAGCCGCACGTGATCTGCATGCAACTCCAGGTAGAGGCCATGAAGAAGGGGCTTAACTGCCACATCATCGGTGCCGGGTCCAACACGTCGGTGTTGGCCAGTGCGACCTCGGTAGTGGGCTACGGACCGGACGGACTCAGCATGGGGTTCAGCGGACGCAATCTTCTGGGAGTGGAATGGGTGCTTCCCACCGGCGACGTCCTCAAGCTGGGATCTCTGGGGGCGGACTCGGGCTGGTTCTGCGGCGATGGTCCAGGTCCCAGCCTGCGGGGCATAATGAGAGGTTGGGAAGGAGCCTGGGGGGGCCTTGGCGTGTTCACCAAATGCGCTGTCAAACTGTTCCACTGGAACGGGCCGCCCGAACTGGAGATGAAGCGGACACCGCCGAACTACGTGCTGAAGGAGCCTATCAAGTTCTTCAAAGTGGCGCTGTTCAGTTTCCCCACCATCGAGAAACTGGCGGAGGCCGCCCTGCAGTTGGGAGAGGCGGAGATCGGATGGTTCGTTTCGCGGCTAAGCCCGTCCTTTGTTGGCCTGCAGATGGCTTCNGGTGCCAACTACGTGGCTACCTGGAATTCGGGCATGCTTCAGGAGATGCTGAAGTACGCCTTCCTGTTCGTTATCTTCGCGAACTCCGAAGGGGAGTTTGAGTATCAACAAAAGGTGCTGGCGCAAATCCTGGAAGATACCGGCGGCCAGACTTCGCCAATATCAGAGACTAAGGAGATGCAGGAGTTGACAGCAACGGCGGTGATCAAAGTGGACGAAGTTACGCGATCATGCTTCCGGACCACAGGGGGATTCAATACATCTTTCGGCGCTATGGATACCGTAGACTTAGCCATGAATCAGATCAAGGCTGGCAGGGAACTCAAGGACAAGTACATCCGCAGGGGCGTGATCATGGATGATGGCGGAGACAATTCCGCAACGCTGGTGTTTGACCAGGGACACATGGCCTATACTGAAATGCTGCTAATGTACGATCATCACGACCATGATTCTGCAGANGGTGCCTATCAGTATCTGACTGAGTCGAACCAGGCGATGCTGGACAAGAAGCTCGGTACGCCGATATTCCAGGTTTCGCAGGTGGGCAAGGGAAAGCACGGGATGTTTGGCGCAGCGTGTTTCAATTACGACAAGTGGCTGCGCAAGATCAAGAGGGAATTTGACCCAAACAACACGTGTGATCCTACCGCCTATGCNTCGCCGGAAGAATGACATTAGCTACCCTGTTCAGCGCTCGACCGCAAGCTGTGAATAAGGTTAAGAGGAGGTGACCAGATGAAGAGTTATGATCTCATTGTGGTGGGCGGTGGCCCCGGGGGGAGCGCCGCAGCCAAGGAGGCCGCTGACAGCGGCCTCAAGACAATCGTCTTCGAGCGGGGAAGATTCTGTGGCGAGAAGAACTCATCAGGCTTTGGATTGTCACCCAAGGCCGCTCGGGATTTTGTATACATAAAGGAACTCGATGTGCCCTCGCTGTGGCCTACCAAGTTCGCCGTGATGCATATTGTACAACCGCAACCTTCAAATGCGGATCGCATGACCTGGGGTTTGACACCACCACGGCGTAGCAGCTACCCACAAGCCAACGAGTACATGGTGCAGATGATGTACCGGCCTGAGTTCGACCAGTGGATGATGGAGAAGGCCACTTCGGCAGGAGCAGAGTTGAAGCTTACCACTCTCATCACCAACGTTATTCGGGATGGCGAACAGGTGGTCGGTGTGGTAGACCACGAAGGCAACCGATATCGGGCACCGGTGGTGATTGCGGCAGACGGTGCTCACTCCTTGGTGGCTCAGAAGGCAGGGTTGAGNAAGAAATGGGACAAGGATCAGGTCACAGTGCTGGCCAACATTGATTTCGAAGCAGATCCAGAGCGTATTGCTGAATACTGCGGCGACACGAACGTCCACATTTTCATGGGGCCAGACCGAGGGGGTTATGTCTGCGTTTTCCGAAACGGATTCCACATAGGTTCGCGCCCGGCGAAGACCCTGCTCAGTGAAATAGACGCAGGCCGCAACTTATCCAGCTCATCTGTCATTGACAATGCACACCTGGATTTTGTCCAGCGCCTCATTAAGGCTACTAGAGCNAGGCCTCGAGAGTTCCAGCTCCACTTCCTGCCTTGGTTGAAGAAGTTCAACGAGAGGATCTATACCGGGGGACTCATGCTCACTGGCGACGCTGCGGGGGTCCCTGAACCGTTTATGGCAGAAGGAGTCTGGCAGGCAATGTATTCGTCAAGGCTTGCCGCTCAAGTTGCTGTGCGAGCACACAGTGACAAGGACTTCTCCAAAGCATACTTCAAACAGTACATGGAAGAACTCAAGGTATCGCCCGTAGGAGTTGACTTCATAGCTGGCACGGTCCTCAGGGACTTCTTCTCCGAATGGACCTCCCAGACGTTCTACGATCTGTTTGACAACGTGGCCGATGCCATGTTCTATGGAATGCTCACCATGGCCGAACCGCATGCTCAAGGAATGTTGCGTGTACCCGCAATACTCGTGGATATGATCCCACAGCTGCTCTTCCTGGCGCGCTACTACTTCCCGATAACAGAGGAAGCCTCAAGGGAAAAGACAGCCAACTTCCTAGTAGGGATGAAGGCGATGGCGCCTTTGCTAAAGAGCATGATGCCGCCGGCAGCAGGAGGAAAGTAACCATGGAGAAGTATCCTATACAGAAGAGACGACTCGTCAAAGTGATTGAATCACCCGTCGACTTCATCAGGGTAGATCAAGAGAAATGCGTCGGCTGCAAGAATTGTGTGATAATCTGTGGCATGAACCTGTGGAAAGTGAGTGACGGCAAAGCCACGTTGGCCTCCGACTACAAGAAGTTCTGTGCGGAGTGTGCATCGTGCTACACCGTTTGTGACTACGATGCAATCGACTTTACCTTCCCACCGCCTGGGTATGGCATTGTGTATGAGAAAGGCTGATCTGAGGACTTCTGCAGAAGGATATCAGNTCCCGATTTCTTGGCGATATGCCAGTGTGTGATTGACTTCACGTCTCATTTGAATGACCAGCTCAGGGCTGATCGGTATATCACACTAGTCCAACTCAGACTGTTGACTATGCTGGAAAGGGAGGCTACTCTCCTCTCCACAAGAGGGGTGCTCGTGGTAGCACGGTTTCCCAGAAGTNCCCGCCTGTTGCGCCAGTTCGATTAACGGACCGGGGCAGCTGGGCCACCAACCATGCTGCCAATACGAGAGTTTGACACCTTTGCATTATACCGGGTAAGATCACAAAACAGTACAATTCTAGGACTTGTCGCGTGGTCTGGAGGGAAGGAGATAGGAGGTCTATGGCTCCCCTGCCCAGTATGTACTACTGACCTATGATGTCGCCCTGGTGCTGAAAGGTTCAGCCAGGGTTTGATGGCTAGGGGCAGGATTTCACTTCTCTGATCAACTGTTTGACGGTTCAGGCATTGCTAAGTTACGTGGCGACGACGACCGCATCAATTCATAGACCTAGCCGCATCGGGGCTACATGTGAAGCGCTCAATTCTACGCGTACGGAGGAGTCATGAGAGAAAGAAAGATGATGATAAGGAAAGCAGCCGTTCTTGGTGCCGGCGTCATGGGCAGCAAGATTGCTGCCCTCCTGGCGGGAGTGGACATACCGACTTATCTCTTGGACATTGTGCCGAAGGATCTCGACCAGAAGGATGTCAAGAAGGGGCTGACCAGAGAATCTCCTGAATTCAGGAACAAACTGGCGAAGATGGGCGTAGATGGCGCCATCATGGCTAGTCCACCGGCTTTCTTCAGTCCGGCGGATGCCAAACTTATCACGCTGGGCAACTTCGAGGATAGTCTGAATTGGCTTTCCGACGCTGACTGGGTCATCGAGGTGGTGGCAGAGGATTTGAAGATAAAGTCGGGGCTGCTGAAGAAAGTCGAGGGTGTCATCAAACCGGGAACCATCATCAGTACCAACACCTCTGGATTGTCGATAGACAAGATATCGGAGGCTCTGTCAAGAGAGACCGGGGCTTACTTCCTGGGGACGCATTTCTTCAACCCACCGAGGCACATGAAGCTCCTGGAGATCATTGCCGGGAGGTCGACTGACCCGAGGGTAGTGTCTTTCATGGCGGATTTCTGCGAGAAACGGCTGGGGAAGAGCATTGTCTTTGCCAAAGACACCCCGAACTTCATCGCCAACAGGATCGGAGTCTATACCCTGTTGATGGCCGCGCGGACCATGATGGAAGAGGGCTATACCATAGAGGAGGTGGACGCCATCACCGGGCCTCCGATGGGCCGGCCGAAGAGCGCTTCGTTCCGGACGGCGGATATGGTGGGGTTGGACGTCCTGGCCAAGGTGGCCCAGAACGTTCGCGACAATCTCCGTGACGCGTCCGAAAAGGAGGTTTTCAGTGTCCCGCCGTTCCTCACCAAGATGGTGGAAACAGGGCTCCTGGGCGACAAGGCCCAGAAGGGCTTCTATAAGAAGGTGTCCGACCTGTCGGGTACCAAGATCTATGCTTTGGACTACAACACNGTGGATTACGTGCTCCAGAGGAAAGCCGACTTNCCACTTCTGGATGAACTCAAGCGGCTGGCCGATCCCGGGGCGAGTCTGCAGAGACTGGCCTATTCCGAGGACCGTGCCGGACGCTTTGCCTGGAAGACGCTGAAGAAGATGCTCCTTTACTGTGCCGCCAAGGTCCCCGAGATATCAGACAACATCATGGCTGTTGACCAGGCGATGCGATGGGGATTCAACTGGGAGCTCGGCCCCTTTGAGACCTGGGATGCCATAGGTGTCAGGAAGTCGCTCGAAAGGATGCGGAGCGAGGGGGAGAAGATACCACGGAACGTGGAGGAGATGCTCTCAGGAGGCAAGGAGAGATTCTACCAGCGGCGGGACGGTCGCAAGGCCTATTTCGACTTCGCGAAAGCGGCGTACGTCGATATCGAGGAGAAGCCCGAAATCATCCTGCTGCCATCGCTCAAAGAGAGGCAGAAAGTGGTGCGTTCCAACGAGGGGGCGAGTCTCCTGGATATGGGAGACGGGGTGGTCTGTCTGGAGTTTCGAACGGCGAACAACACCATCGATGACAACGTTGTCCGGATGATCAATGAAAGCTTGGCGGAGGTTGAGGCGAACTTCGAGGGGATGGTCATCGGCAACCAGGGAGTCAACTTCTCTCCAGGTGCCGACGTCAAGAAGATCTATGGCCTGATTGTGAACAAGGACTGGAAGACCCTGGATCAGGTAGCCTGGGAGTTGCAGTCGGCACTAATGCGGGTCAAGTATTCGCGGAAACCGGTGGTAGCGGTGCCCTTCCGCATGACGCTGGGTGGCGGATGCGAGACGTGTCTGTCGTCCAGCGCCGTCAGGGCCTACGCCGAGACTTACATGGGGCTGGTGGAGATGGGGGTGGGGATCATTCCCGCTGGCGGCGGCACCAAAGAGATGCTGCTCAGGGCTATTGAATGGGTCCCGCCGAGCACGCCGAGCGCTATCCCGGGAGGAGGCCGTCCCGACTTGATACCCTACGTAGCGCGGGCCTTCGAGACAATTGCCACAGGCAAGGTGTCGACCTCGGCGCAGGAGGCGAAAGGCATTGGCTTCATGAGGCCCACCGACTGGACCACCATGAACCTGGACCACCTGTTGCACGATGCCAAGCAGACGGTACTGTGTCTGGTCAAAGAAGGGTATCGACCGCCGCGGCCGCGCGACGACATCAGGGTCATCGGCCGCAGCGGAAGGGGCTTCTTGGAACTTATGGTCTATCTGATGCGGGATGCGGGATATATCACCGACACAGATGCACATCTGGCCAAGAGGCTGGCTTATGTAATCAGCGGTGGCGACGTCGATCTAAACACACTGGTGACAGAGCAATACCTGCTCGATTTGGAGCGAGAGGTGCTCCTGTCACTCGCCGGTGAAGAGAAAACGCAGGCCAGGATGAAGAGCATGGCTGAGACCGGCAAGATGCTTCATAACTAGTTCAGCAGTAAGGAGATGAGGCTATGAGAGATGCAGTCATAGTGTCAATCGTGAGAACGGCCATTGCCAGGGCCAATAATGGCTCCCTCAGGAATACCAGGGTGGAGCACACTGCCGCAGAGGTAGTGAAGGAGGCCGTCAAGAGAGCCAGCGGACTGAAGGCTGAGGAGATAGACGATCTGGTGATGGGGAACTCCTTCCCTGAGGCGGAGGCCGGCATGAATCTTGGCCGCGTCGTAGCCCTCAAGGCCGGGCTGTCCTCTCATGTCCCGGGCATCACGGTCAACAGGTATTGTGCCTCCGGGCTGGAGGCGATCAGCATCGCCAGCCAGAAGATCATGTGCGGCTTTGCTGATGTGGTAGTGGCGGCCGGGGCAGACCACACGAGCCTGGTCCCGATGGGCGGAAACAAGCCGATGCCTGATCCAGACCTGATGACGACCTGGCCCGAGGTGTACATCACCATGGGACTGACGGCAGAGAACGTGGCGCAGCGGTACAAGATAAGCCGGAAGGATCAGGACACCTTTGCCTTCGAAAGTCACCAGAAGGCTGCCAGAGCACAGGCTGATAACAGGTTCAAAGAGCAGATACTGCCCTTGAGGGTGGTGGATCGTGGGTTCGAGGGAGGCAAGGCTGTTGCCCGGGAGAAGGTCTTCGACAAAGACGAGTGTATCAGGCCCGATACCTCGCTGGAGGCACTCTCCAAGCTGAGGCCGATCTTTCGGGCTGGGGGTACGGTAACGGCTGGGAACTCGTGTCCCCTGAACGACGGGGCTGCAGCGGCTGTGATCATGACTCGGGAGAAGGCCAAAGAACTGAAACTGAGGCCCATGGCGGTCTTCAGATCAATGGGCGTTGGTGGGGTGGACCCCGAGATCATGGGGATAGGGCCGGTGGTGGCTATCCCGAAGGCCCTGAAGTACGCTGGGATCAGCCTGGACAGCGTCGATCTTTTTGAGCTGAACGAGGCCTTTGCCTCACAGTCCATCCACGTACTCAGGGAGTTGGGCATAGACCCGGGCAAGCTGAATGTGAACGGCGGCTCGATTGCGCTGGGGCATCCACTGGGTTGCACCGGGGTGTATCTGACCGCGAAGTTGCTCTACGAAATGGAACGCCGCAAGTCGAGATACGGTGTCGTTACGATGTGCATTGGCGGCGGCATGGGAGCAGCCGCTGTCTTTGAGAGAGAATCCTAGCGAAGGAGGTTGTCATGCTGGGGAAGGCAATGAGAAAGGGCGGTTCGTTTCTGGTGGAAGAGACTCCGGCCCAAGAGGTATTTACGCCGGAAGACTTCCGCGAAGAACACAAGATGCTGATAAAGACCACGAAGGACTTCGTTGAGAATGAGGTAGTGCCGCATGTAGAGGAGCTGGAGAACAAGGACTTCGAGCTGGCGCGCCGGCTCATGCGAGAGGCAGGAGCTCTCGGGCTTCTGGGCGTGGACGTACCGGAGGAGTACGGTGGTGGGGGTCTCGGCATCATNGCCTCNCTGCTAGTGGGCGAGCATTTCGTAGCCGGCGGCTCAATCACTGTGGCCGCGAATGCGCACACCGGCATTGGCACCATGCCGCTGGTGTTCTTCGGCAACAAGGCGCAGAAGGCCAAGTACTTGCCCGGACTGGCCTCTGGAGAGAAGATTGCCTCCTACGCTCTGACTGAGCCGGGGGCGGGCACGGACGCAATGTCCATGCAGGCCACGGCGGTGCTGTCGCCGGATGGCAAGTACTACAAGCTGAATGGGACCAAGCAGTTCATCACCAACGGCGGCTTCGCTGATGTCATAACTGCCTATGCCAAGGTTGGCGGCGAGAAGATAACCGCATTTGTGCTGGAGAGGGGGTTTCCCGGGATTTCCACCGGTCCGGAAGAGAAGAAGATGGGTTTGCGGGGCTCTTCCACCGTCAGCGTGATCCTGGAGGATGTCCAAGTGCCGGTGGAGAACGTAATTTTTGAGACTGGCAAAGGTCACACGGTGGCTTTCAACATACTGGACTTGGGCCGTTTGAAGCTGGCGGCCGCCTCCATTGGGGTAGCCAAGCTGGCGATAGAGCGCTCAGTAAGGTANGGCAAGGAGAGGATTCAATTTGGCAAACCGATATGTCAATTTGGGCTGATCAAGCACAAGATCGCGGAGATGGCCATACGGGCGTACATGGGAGAAAGCATGGTGTACCGGACCGGTGGTCTGATTGAGGCTGTTCTGGAGACTGTGGATCGGACGGCCGACGACGTGGGGCGGCAGAGTGGCAAGGCTATTACGGAGTACGCCATCGAGTGCTCCATTAACAAGGTCTTCTGCTCCGAAATGCTGGGCTATGTGGGTGACGAGGCGGTCCAGATCCACGGTGGCTACGGATACATCGAGGAGTACCAGGTGGAGAGGACCTACCGGGACAACCGCATCTTCCGCATCGTTGAAGGCACCAACGAGATCAACCGGGTCATTACGGTGGGTTTCCTGATGAGGAAGGCGCTGAAGAACGAGATACCTCTGCTGGCGGCGATAGAGAGGCTGAAGAGCGAACTCCCGGGAATGAAGCCCGTTTCTACTCACATCGCTGGCGGGCCGCTAGCCTACGAGCATGCGTTAATTGAAAGAGCCAAGAAGGTCCTGTTGCTGGTGGCGGGTGCTGCCGTCGGGAAGTACGGCGAAGCCGTCAGTGAGGAGCAGGAGATCTTGGGGCGGATCAGCGACATTGCGGCCGAGGTGTTTGCCATGGAAAGCGGCCTTCTAAGGACAGCCAAGGCGATAGANGTGTCNGGCAAGGAAGCTTCCAGGCTCAAGGTCGACATGGTCCGGGTGTATGTGAACGAGGCCATGCCCCAAGTCCATGAGTATGCGGTAGGTGCCTTGGCAGCGATTTATTCTGGAGACGAGCTGACCAAGCAGTTGGCCGCATTATCCAGCATGACGCATGTCAGCCCCGTCAATGTGATTGGCCTGCGCCGGGCGATTGCTGACAAGGTGATAGCCGCTGAGAAGTACGTCTGCTAGTGTGCGCCGGCGACTGCGTCAAGTAACCGTGCGCCTACTATGAACTATGAGATGAACCGTCAAGGAAGATGGGGCAGGTGGAAGGGTTTAGACGAGGGACGCTTCCGGGAACAGTTCATGGCCTTCAGGCTGGGGTTGAACTACCACAGGATTCAAAGGGCATCAGGTTGCCCTCCCATCTGGGGATGTGCTAGGATACTGATGCAGAGTTAGGTCAAGAGGGCTATCCCTAAAACCACGGGCTTGCGCCGCTTCTCTTGCTGGGATAGAATGTGGGCAATGCGGCTGGACTGACTTCGGGTCCTCAGAGACTGGGGTTCGTGGGGGGATTGGTCAAACCGCGCGACTTGCTAGACTGCCGTCTTCAAGGCCCTGAAGAGAACGAACTCTAGAAGGAGGCCACATGAAGTACTTCGAAGACTTCCAGGTTGGTGAAACGGTAGTGACCCGGGCCAGAACCATTACTGAGACTGATATCGTCAGTTTTGCCGCTTTGACCGGAGACTGGTATCCGTTACACACCGACGTTGAATACGCGAAGAAGGGCCCTTTTGGAGAAAGAATAGCCCACGGCTTGTTGGTTCTGTCAGTGGCAAACGGGCTTCTGCCCCTCTACGACATGGCGATCATTGCCTTCTATGGTATGGACAAGGTGAGATTCACGGCACCGACCAAGATAGGCGACACGATACACGTGGAACTCGAGGTTGTCGACAAGCAGGACAAAGGTGAGCTGGGTGGAGTTGTCACACTGAAGGAGTCGGTGAAGAATCAGAGGGGAGAGCCCGTGACGCTTTCCACGATGAAGGCGTTCATCGCCGGGAAGCCGAAGTCGGGATAGGTGAACATGTCGTTGCCAGCTGCCNCAGGCCTCACGGGAATTNCCTTCATTACCCGGCGTGTGTTCGAAGGCATGGCTCTCCACGATACCAAGCACTGGACATTGGCAGCGCAACGAGCGCACCGGTTACGACTGGTATAAAGGAGTCCAGCGATGGCCGTTACAAGCGAGGAGTTGGGCGATACCGGCACCCTGATGTACCCGAGCCGGATCAAGCTTCCCTACAAATGGCATGCCGG
>Ga0031655_10001470_pt1 | contig 14067 bp, 6 predicted proteins | sample FrelakmetHBP12HB_FD_55187 | JGI IMG/M metagenome (GOLD analysis project Ga0031655, IMG submission 55187) | Freshwater lake sediment microbial communities from the University of Notre Dame, USA, for methane emissions studies -HBP12 HB | ecosystem: Environmental > Aquatic > Freshwater > Lake >... | reverse complement strand
AGCAATAGCAGGAAAGCTTGTGGCTATGACTTTGAAATCAAAGTTCATGGGCAGAGTATAAGATGGTCGAATCAGCTTGTCAACCATTAGTTAGGAGAACCTTCCACGCAAAATCAACTTTGTAAACTGGCTCATCCGCGAATACGACGCAACTCATCCGGTTTGTTGCACCTGAGCAATGCATCCTCCAAAGTGACCGCACCAGACCTTACAAGTTCCTGCAGTGCTTGGTCCATGGTCTGCATGCCGAATTGCTTTCCGGTCTGCAAGTAGGTGGGAATTTGCTCACTCCTGGCATCACGGATGAGATTACGTATGGCATCAGTAGCCACCATGATTTCGAAGGCAGCCACTCTCCCCTTGCCCCCAGCTCTAGGCAAGAGGAACTGCGAGAGCACACCCTCCAACACCAGCGAGAGCTGGAATCGAATCTGCGGCTGCTGATGAGCAGGGAAAACATCAATTATGCGGTCAATGGTCTGAGGAGCGCTTGCTGTGTGCAGTGTACTCAGAACCAAGTGCCCAGTCTCCGCAGCGGTGATCGCCGTGGATATGGTCTCTAAATCGCGCATCTCCCCTACAAGGATCACATCAGGGTCCTGACGCAGGGCATGTTTTAAGGCAATGGCGAAGGATTTGGTGTCATCACCTAGGTCTCTCTGGGCGATGAGACACTTTTCATTATGATGCAGGAACTCAATTGGATCCTCGATCGTAATCACATTTCGTCTATCGGTCTTATTTAGATAATCAATCATAGCAGCCAATGTGGTCGACTTACCCATTCCTGTAGGGCCAGTTACCAGGACCAAGCCCTTGGTCTTAACCGCCAGAGTCTTACACACGGGGGGCAATCCAAGTTGATCGATAGTCGGCACCTTCAGCGGCACTTGCCGAATAGCGATACTGATCGTNCCTCGCTGAAAGAAGGCATTGACCCTGAAACGAGCCAAGCCAGCTATGCTGAACGGCATGTCCANCTCCAGCTCATTGTAGAATCTCTCCCTCTGCCTCTCAGTAGTTATAAACTCNAGCGATTCTTTCATGAATTGGGGAGTGACAGGTAGCAACTCTTCCTGAGGNCTGAGAATACCGTCGATGCGAAGCACCGGTGGGCTCGGCACCCTTAGATGCAGGTCCGAGGCTCCTTTTTCCACCACCATGCGCAATAGCTCTTCAACGTTCAAGCTTTCACTACACCTTTCTATGGTGAAAAAACAGACGACTGGTTCTTTCCGCCTCTTTTCGCATTATACATAGCCTCATCTGCCTTTTTCAGAAGCTCCTCGACCACCGAGGCATGAGCCGGGTAAGATACAATGCCAGCGCTTACAGTTATGCCTACCTCTTCGCCCTCCAATTTTATCTTGTAACGTTCCACCTGTGCTCTGATTCTCTCTGCAATTTTACTGGCGCTTCTACTATCGGTTCCAGGCGCGAGGAGCATGAATTCATCCCCTCCCCACCTGGCTGCAACATCAGAGGCACGTGTGTTGACTTTAACAATCCTAGCCACTTCCTTTAAAAAGCCATCGCCCTCGTGGTGGCCAAAGCGATCGTTTATCGCCTTAAGTTCATCCAAGTCAACCATTATGAGTGATAGCGGAGCTTTGCTTCTCTGGGCACGGATAAACTCTCGTTCCATTTGCTCCATAATATAGCGCCGATTGTAAAGGCCAGTCAAGCCATCGGTGAAAGCAAGTTCCAAGGCATGTTCATATAGCTGAGCGTTCTCAATAGCCATGCCTATCTGATTGGCAATGGTGTCAAGCATCAGCATCTCCCAATCAGGGAATTCGCGATGCTTGCGGCTCCCAACACCCATTACCGCCAGAATCTTCTCCTTCGCCATTATCGGTACAGCAGCGAAAGATTGGATGCCATCTCCCATTTTCCTCATCCACGAAAGTTTAGAGTCAGCAGAGACATCCTCTGCCAAAATTGGCTTCCCCAATTTAGCCACCTGCCCGATGAATCCATCGCCAATACTTCCTGCCTGCACCCGCCGGGCAAATTCTGGAGACATCCCTCGATGAGTTTTAAGTAGTAGCTTACTTGTCTTTTTGTCTAACAAGAATATGCCACCTACTTCTACTCCCATCACCATCAGTACATTATCNAAAACACTATCCAGCAGCTCTTCCAGATTCAATGTCTGGNTCACTGTNGCTCCGATATTGAACAGCGCCTCGAGCTGCTTTGTATAGCGTCTGACCTCCTCCTCAGCCTGTTTACGTTCNGTGATGTCTCGTGCCACCGANATTGTCGCAACGACCTTACCTTCCTGAGAGTAGAGGGGAGACCCGCTTACTTCGCCAAACCTCCTTGTCCCATCCTTGGCAATAAACTCGTATTCTGTGGCAACGACTCGTTCGCCCGCAAATACGCGCATAGTATCGGAAAATGCCCGTTCCAGAGATTCATGTGTCAAGATATTCAACTCCTGAAACGGTTTCCCAACCAACTCCTCGGCCTTATATCCCAATAACCTCTCTACTGAAGGTGATACCCTGAGAACTCTGAAGCCGGTATCGATTGAATAAATAACATCAGATATGCTCTCGAAGTGCAGACGATACTTTTCTTCGCTCTCCCTCAATGCCTCCTCCGCCTTCCTCCTCTCTGTGATGTCCATCAGAGTTCCCAAAACAGACCGCTTTCCTTTGTATTGGATGGACGCAACTCTATCCGATACCCAGACAATTCCTGAATCCTTTCTTATCAACCTGGCCTCATAGGGTGAGCTACTTTGACCTTTCAGCACCTCTATTGCTTTTATCCTGACTGTTTTTTTGTCATCCGGATGGACGTAATCCAGAGAATGTTTCCCCACTAGCTCATCAGATGTATAGCCTGATATCTCTTCGAACAGGCGATTGACATACAAAAACCTTCCATCCTGCAAAAAGTATATNCCCGTTGTAGCCGCCGCGAGCATGCCTCGCGCTAGCTCCTCAGAGTCACGNAACGCNTCTTCNGCCCACTTGCGCTCCGAGATGTCTCTTATCACCGCAACTAATGTTTGGGGGTTACCTTGAGCATCTTTTATAACCGAAGCCGTAAAGTTGATGGGGATTTCCTCACCATTTTTGTTGATGGCACTCATATCAATGGGTTTAGCGCTGCTTTTCTCTATAACCTTTTTTAAATATCCTTGCGCCTTCACTCTATCCTTTGACTTGCTGTATGTCGGCAGCTTAAGAGCAGAGGTTCCAACGAGTTCATTACTCTTGTAACCAAGCAATTTTTCGAAGGCTTTGTTGACATAGAGTATCTCCCCGCTCATATTAACCAACATAACGCCGTCAGGCATTCCTTCGATAGTTGCTGCAGCTACAAGCTCGCCTTTCCTGAGGACCTCCTCAGCCCACTTGCTTTCATCCGCTGACTTCTTCAGTTCGGCGAATTTCGCGCGCAAAGCTTCCAGCTCATCCATGAGCTCTTTCTTGGTTTTTCTACTGTATCTGCCCCCTGAGCCCCCTACCATGACCCTGTTGCATCCTTTCGTCAGGAATTCTTTCAGAGCATAACCACAAGATATGTGATTTAGTTAGCGCCCATCATATCAAAAACACCACAACGACGCAACGTTTAATATAAGAGAGAGCGTTTAGCAACACTTTTCAACACCCTGAATCCCCCAGTCTAAACCCAGTGTCATTGCGAGCGAAGCGAAGCAATCTAATCGCCATTTCTTTCACCCAGCCCAGAGATTGCTTCGTCGTCCTTCCTAAAGAAGGACTCCTCGCAATGACAAAGGAATCCTTTTTGGGGGACACCCCCATGCTCCCGGTCCTTCTGGGAAGGACACATCTTTCACCTTCATCCTTCAACAAGTTCAGGACAGGCTCTAGCCTCTCCCGTCAAGGGAGAGGGATAAGGCAAGATGACCTGGCTCCTGCTCTTTATCAGCCCCCTCTGGACTCCCCAGTTGGTAAACAATCTCAATATAAGATGGCCGTCTTGAAACTCTTTTCAGTCTACTTGAACCACTCTACAAGCCAAAGAATGAATGACGTCGCTTATCTCATAATGACTACTTAGTCATGCCGATAGCTACTCCAGAGACGGCTTTTTTTGCGCCCAGGGGTGCGCTTCCTCAAACGCTGCCGCTGCTCGAAACACCGTAGCTTCATCATAGGGTCGGCCCACAATTTGAAGTCCCACAGGCAGGCCCGCTCTGGTAAACCCGGCCGGTACGGAGGCCGCCGGCTGCCCTGTTAAATTAAATGGGAAGGTGAAAGCCACCCACTTGAGAAAGCCTATGGGGTCATCATAGTCCACAGGCAAAGGCGGCGAGGGCAAGGTAGGTGTCAGCAGCAGGTCATAGGTCTGGAGAAACCTGCCCACCTTGACTGAAAGCTCATGCTTGGCTAACAAGGCCCTTGCGTAATCGGTGGCTTTCAACTCGCCCGACACGAACAGCATCGCCGCTGTAAGCTGGGTCACCTTGTCCATTACAGTCTCAACAGGTCCCAATACGGATAGTCCCTCCAAGGCATGAGCGCCGAATATGGTGCCAACATGAACCTCAGGATTGTCAAAGCCAGGGTGTGCCTCCTCCACCTTCGCACCCAGCACAGCAAACTCTTTCGCTGCGCTCTCACAGATTCTTTTAACCTGAGGGTCTACCGTGGCATATCCCAAATCCGGGCTCCAGGCAATCCTCAGCCCTTTGACTCCCAGCCGGAGCGACCTGGTGAAGCTGACCCCGGCCTGGGGAAAGGAATAAACATCGCCCCAGTGCTGACCGGCCATGACATCGAGCATCAAAGCGGCATCCCTGACCGTTCTGGTGATAGGCCCCTCATGTGTTATCAGCTCTCCTCCCGGGAAAGCCGGGTAGCGGGGCACCCGGCCTAGCTGAGGCTTGATGCCAAAGACGCCGCAACAGCTCGATGGGATACGGATGGAGCCTCCACCATCAGCCCCCACGGCTATAGGCCCCAGACCCGAAGCCACGGCAGCGGCTGCGCCCCCGCTGGAGCCGCCGGAGGTCTTCTCAAGGTTCCAGGGGTTGCGAGTGATGCCGAAAATCAGATTATCGGTCAATGGCTTGAATCCAAACTCCGAGGTGTTGGTCTTGCCCATCACTATAGCCCCGGCCTGTTTCAAGCTGGCCACGGCTGCAGCGTCCTCCTCAGGCACAAAATCCTCCAGCAGCTTGCAGCCAAAGGTGGTGCGCACACCCCTGGTGAAAATCATGTCCTTGATGGAAACAGGCACACCTAAAAGAGGCCCTACATCCTCGCCTTTCATCAGAGCCTTTTCAGCCTTCTTAGCCTCAGCCAGGGCCGAATCCGCGATCACCGTCACATAGGCATTTACCCTGGGATTGATAGCTTCTATCCGCTCCAGAATATCCCTGACAACCTCCACCGGCGAGAGCTTCTTCTTTCTGATCGACTTAGCCAGGTCTACAGCGCTCATCCAGCAAATATCTTGATGCCTCAGCAATAATCTCCTATCTTCAAAGGCTCTCTTCACAACTAGGCCGCCGGCAGTTCCTGCACGATGAACGATTGTTACCATATCAGGCCATGTAGGCTATGTCAAGTCAGACAAGAGGGATTCGTAGAAGCTAAAGACACGGGGCTTAAGCCCCGTGTCTACCGTTCACCCACCATACTCAGCTAAAGCAGTAAGGGCACGGCGTGCCGTGCCCTTACCTATCATTTGAATCTTAGCCTTCTGGATAATACATCATGCACTTCATCCGCTGCTTATCTCAGCAGCACTGAATGGTATCTCCACATGCACCGTCGTCCCCTCACCGGGCTTGCTCTGTATCTCACAAGTCCCCTTCAAGAGCTCCGCCCGCTTTCGTATACTGAACAGCCCGGTGCCCCGCCTCCTGGCCCTATCCAGATGAACTTGATCAAATCCCTTGCCCCAATCCCGTACCTCAACCCTCACCCCCCCATCCTCCGAGTTGATTTTGACGCGGAGTCGCCTCGTATCAGCATGTTTTCTAGCGTTGGCAATGGCCTCATGGATGATCCGGTATAACCCAATCTCAATATCCTTGGAAAGCCTGATAGCGTCAGCCTTGAAATCTATCTTCAACCCCGTTTCCTGCCCCAGACGCTTCAGCTCATGGCGCAGCGTTGAAACAAGGCCAAGGTCACTCAATGTCGCCGGCTGAAGGCTATTGATAATCTCCCTTGACTCCTGGATAGCCTGCTTCACCTGAGCAGTTGCCTTGGCAAGCAACGGGCTGCCTTTCGTATCATCGGGCAAAGTCGCCTCCAAAGCCTGGAGGTACTGGAAGGCCGCCACCAGGGTCTGAGCCACACCATCGTGAACTTCCAGGCAAATGCGCTCCCTCTCCGTCTCCTGAGCATCAATGGTCTCTCTGATTAATGCCCGCACCTCTTCATACAGCATGGCATTTTGCGTGCCGATTCCTATCTGGTTGCCCACCGCTCTGAGCAGGTCTATGTCGCCAGGACTAAACTTGCGGTCAGCGCGGTTGCCTACAGCGATCAGGCCACTTAGCTGACCCCTTACCGCAAAGGGAGCAACGGCAAACGACTGTATTTGCTCTTTTTCTTTCGCCTCCTTCGTTATAGTGAGCCCGGTTTCCTCGAATATTTCCCGCAATGGAGTGCTTCCGCCCTTCCACTCCTTTATCTTCTGAACGTTATTTTCATTCAGTTTTATCGTCGCTACTCGCGAAATCATATCGTCAGATATTCCCCTATGGGTTTTCAGCACAAGCTCCTTCTCCACCGTGTCCAGCAGGTACACACAGCCCGCCTCTGCCTCCATAACCTCAATCACTTTATCCAGGGCCGTGTTTAATAGCTCCTCCAACTCCAGGGTCTGGCTGGCTAGCTGCGCTATGGCATGAAGAGCCTCCACCTGCCTGGTATGCCTCAGCAGTTCCTCGTGAGCTCGCTCTCTCTCGGTTACATCACGGAAATTGACCACAATCCCGCCTATTGCTGGATTATCAAGGAGGTTCGTGCCAATGCCCTCGGCAACTCGCCACGAGCCATCCTTATGTCGAACGCGCACTTCTGCACTGGTTATGCCAGCCGGGTTCTGCATTGCCTGATCGTAGAGCTTCATAACCTCTGGCATATTGTCCTCGTGGATGAAGCTGAAACTTATCTTCCCAATCGTCTCTTCTGGTTTGTATCCGAGGACACGCTCTGCAGAGGGGCTCGCGTAGGTTATGATAGCGTCCTTGTCTACAATCAACACCACTTCTGAGGTATTTTCGATGAGCGACCGGAAGCGTTCCTCCGATTTCTGCAAACTATCCTCAGCTTGTTTCCTCTCGGTGACGTCTCTGACATAAATTACTGTGGCGCTCTTATCCTCGTACCTCATGACACCCATGCTGATCTCAATAGGCAACATCGACCCGTCTTTGCGCAGTGCCATTACCCCATAATGGCTAGGGAGTGCCTCCTCCTTCCGCCTCCTCCTGTTCTTTTCCTGCAGCCACATACGGTCGCCGGGGAGAAACAAATCACGGGCAAGCATCCCCAGCATCTCTTCCCTTTGATATCCGAGCATCCCGGAAAGCGTATCGTTCACAAAGGCAATAATAGCTTTATTCCCTTCGGCACGTTCCACTATCATAATCCCCTCGCCCGCCAGCCCTGCCGTGTCCACCAACGCCCTGTACCTTTCCTCCGACTCTTTCAGTGACTCATCCGCTATCTTGCGCTGGGTTATGTCATGTATATTACCAATAATCGCAATTGGCACATTATTGTCATCATGCAACACTGAGCTGGTATCGCTCATCCAACGATAACCCAACTTCTTGTGTTTGACGCGATACTCAATAGTCGGGGACTCCTTATCATCTGCAGCAGCACGCTTCATCAGCTTGTTGAAGTGTTCTCTTATCATTTCCACATCATCAGGATGTATCACTGAGGTCGCTTTCTCAAAGCCAAGCACTCTCAACTCCTCGGAACTATAGCCCAGAGCTTTAATCGATGACGGACTCACATAATCATACGTGCCTGTTTTGGGATTTAGCTGATATATCACATCGACGGAATGCTCGAGAACATTGCGGAATTTACTCTCGCTCTCCCGCAGCAGACCCTCTGCCTGCTTGCTCTTGGTGATGTCTTCCACCATGGATATGGCGAACTGGAACTTCCCTGAGGAGTCTCGAACAGCGGAAAGGGTCATCCTCCCCCAAACAATTTCGCGGTCTTTCTTTAAATAGCGTTTCTCCATAGTATAGTAGTCACGTTTGCCGACAACCATTTCCCGGAAGAGGCCCATATCTGCTGTGGCATCCTCAGGGTGTATATAATCAGTCCAGGCCATAGAACAAAGCTCATCGATTGTGTAACCTATCATTGTTTCCAATGTGGTATTGATGCTTATCAGCCGCCCCTTTACATCCACAAGCCCGATACCAAGAGCCGACCTCTCGAAAATCGCTCGGAATCGCGCTTCGCTCTGACGAAGAGCCTCCTCCATCTGCTTGCGCTCAGTGATATCCCTCGTTAAAGCAATCAACCCGGTTGCATTTCCAGACTTATCTTCTAGCACAGCAGCAGTTAGTTCTGCTTCAAATTCTTTTCCGTCTTTGGTCAAGAAAGTATACTCTATCCCCTGAATTTGCCCCTCTTCTAATGTCTTCCTCATATTGTCTTGGGCTCTAATATGGTCTTTAGGTGATATAAGTTCAAAAGCGTTTCGCCCAAGGATTTCTTCCTTACGGCTATAACCATGCAAGCGAAGGACTGCCTCATTCACTTGTACCATATTGCCCTGCAAATTAGTGACTGTAACGCCCTCTACAATAGCTTCAAACATTATGCGCAGTTTTGCCTCCGATTGTCTCAGCGCCTCCACCATCCGTCCGCGCTCGGTTATGTCTCTAAGCACTACGACAAATCCAGTGGTATTGCCCGAGACGTTTTTCAACACACTGGCATTCAACTCAGCCATGTATTGGGAGCCATCTGCCCTCACCACATTGTGTTCTATAAGCCCTGTTGCCCCCTGTTCCAGGACTATCTGTAGTTGCGCCATCGCCTTTTCCCTCTCTTCAGGGACAATCAACTCTAAAGCGCTCTTGCCGATGACCTCCGGCTTGGTGCTGGCTGCGTACATCTCCAATCCCCTCTTGTTGACTTCGGTGATGAATCCCTCTAAGTCGGTAACAGCAATCCCATCATCGACAGAATCAAATATGAGCTGTAGTCTCTCCCGTGTACTCCACAACTCTTCTTCCGTCTTCTTGCGTTCGGTTATGTCTCTAAGGCTACCGACTATTGCTACCGGTTCATCCCCATCGTAGACTATGGAACGGTTATCAGACATCCAGCGATACCCCAGTTTTTTATGGGTGAAACGGTACTCGATAGCAGAGGGGGCATTCCCGTTCCCAGCGTTCATTAACAAGTCAACGACATTTTCGTCCAACCTTCCCAGATCATCGGGATGTGCCAGAGACCTTCCGCCTGCTATCCCCAGCGCGATAAACTCGTCGGGGGTATATCCAATCACCTTTTCCGAAGATGGTGCCACATAATCGTATGTACCGGTCTTGAGATTCACCCAATATATCATATCGATAGCGTTATCAAGCACCCTGCGGAACCTCTCCTCGCTCTCTTGTAATGTCTGCTCCGCTCGCTTGTGTTCGGTGATGTCTGTTGAACTGCTTACAAAGGCAACTACTTGCCCATTCTTGAGTACCGGTGCAACCCGCACTTCAAACCACCGAGATTCACCCTCCTTAGTACGGTATACAGTTGTATGCATGTCCGGTTTTCCGCTTGCCGCCACGCGCTTATAGCAATCTGCCACGGACTGACGATATTCTGGAGGAATGTATTTTAAGTTGGGTGTTCCGATAACCTCCTCTTTCGTTAAATCTGGTACTGTCCGATTGATGAACAAAATAGTTGAATCAAGATCGAGCAGCATGATGTAGTCGGGTGAGTTCTCGGTAAGAGACCTCCACTTTTCCTCACTATCCCGCAGCGCCTCCTCCGCCTTTTTGCGCTCGGTGATGTCGTGTGCGAACCCGCAGTGATATTCTTTGCCTTTGTATTCAAAAAAAGTTACTGTGACCTCGACGGGAAAAACTTTCCCATCCCTTCTGCGGTGGCAAGATTCAAAGGTAAGAGAACCACTTCGCTTTAGTTTTTCCCAGAACTCAGACCAAATTTTGGCTGAATAGTTTGGGTCTATGTCGTGAACAGTCATTGATAACAGTTCCTCTCGCGAATAGCCCACAGCACGACAGAAAGCATCGTTGAGATCAATGAGGCGCGCGTCCCGGTTTACGCAGACCATCGTATCAGTTGTACTATCAAGTGAAAACCGAGTAAATTGCAGCGCATCCTCCATCTTCTTGCGCTCCGTAATGTCGTAGATAATAGTACTGAATCCAGCTATCTCATCACCCTGGACAATAGCAGTTAGGCTGGAATTGCACCAAACACTGTGCCCATCCTTGTGGATTACCCTGAACTCCAAATGAGGCCGTTCCCTTTCGCCTGCAAGCCCCTTCGCGAATATATCCAGTACATTCTCCTTATCATCCGGGTGCAAAAAGTCAGCGAAGTTCCTGCCAAGTAACTCTTCCTGAGAATATCCGAACATCCTACAGAGTGCTTTATTGACAAGAATTAATTTTCCTGTCAAGTCTATGGTAGCCACTCCAGCGCCCGCTGTATCAATAAGACTTCGATACTTTGCCTCGCTCTTCGCGAGTTCTTCCTCAGCCTCCTTGTGCTCGATGATACTTCCCAATCTCTCAGTGATAACGTTTATGAGCGCTCGCTCTTCTTTAAGGAAAGGCCCTTCATCCATTTCCGGTTTTTCTTCAAGATAGCAGACCTCCACAGTGCCGGTGCGATTGCCATGCACAATTATGTCGCTGCTTTGTTTCCAGTTGGTTACTCTAAAGTTCTTTGTGATAAATTCCTGATCCCCCGAACTGATTCGAGCAGAGGTTATTTCAGGATATTGCCATCCTGAGGGGATGACATCCACTATCCCCTGAAGCATTTCCTCTAATGAAACGTCAGGTTTACTAACAATGCCAGAAATAGCTTGGATACAACTGATTTCCTTAACCCTTTCGCCGATATCGTATGCCTGTTTACGCAAAGCCTCGTTCATCTGCTTGTGCCCAGTGACATCCCGTAATATTCCCGCCAGGCCGATTACATTGCCATTTGCTTTTAAGGGTGTGGCACTGGAACTGACGGGAACCTTATGGCCGTCTTTGTGTTGAACGGAGACTTCCGCACTCACATTCTCACCCGCCAGAACCTTCTCCACCATTTCCTTTACCTCGGGGAAGGTCTCCGCGCTCAGCAGAGAGGAAAAGTGCTTACCCAGGAGCTCTTCCCTTTTGTACCCGAATGTTCTGGCAAAGGATTCATTTATGAATACTAACTTACCCGAAGTATCTACCTGATATATGCCATCGATAGTGGTTTCAACGATTGCCCTATACTTCTCTTCGCTACCACGCAATGCCTCCCCAACACCACTAAGCCTGGTGATGTCACTGATTATCATTCCCAAACCATTTCCTGCCTTAAACGCTCTAACGCTCAAGTGTATGTTTCCAAATTTCGGATGTGGAACGATATCTTCAGTAGAGAATGGCTTGCCTGTCTCTATCACGTTCAAGTACTTGTCATATCTGCCCGTCTCTTTAATGTTGGGCACGACATCCAGGATATTCTTTCCTACTACATCTTCCCCCAACAGATTAGCTAATTTCTCCGCTGCAACATTTAGCCTCACAAAGTTAAGGCTTTTGTCAAACAGGATCAGGGCATCTGCAGACGCGCTTATAAAAGCGCTTGAGGCATCTCCCCACCCTTTCAGTCGCCTAAAGAAAGGTAGACGCAGTTTGCTCATCGTGGGTTTGGTTTTCCTCTCCATGTCACGCCTCCTGACCCGAAGTGGGAAGCATAATATCGTCAAAAGAATTGGGAACCGCCCGGCAGAAAAGCTAGCGGCCACTCTCGAGTTGAAATCTCACGAGAGTGGCCGTATCTACTGCAATAGGCTACGTGTCCTTGAACATGCTCACGGTTGATGTATGAACATAAGGCTCAGGCAGATTGCTCTAAATGAAGAGCTTCGCTGCACAGTATGATACACACTACAAACTAGGGCACTTTTTTTCAGGCTGATGATCGGCAAGTCCAGCCCGCACGGCTTTAACAGCAGCCTGGGTTCTATCGGACACATTCAGCTTCAACATGATAGTTTGAACATGCTTCTTGGCGGTGTCTTCACTAATTGAGAGCTCCTGCCCGATCTCCTTGTTGCTTCGTCCCAGAACCACCAAGCCAATCACATCATTTTCACGACGTGTTAGCCCATCCAAACCAGCGGGGCCTGCAGGCTTGCTTTTACTCTGCTCACCAGCAGCATTGGCTAAACTCAACATGGTCTCGCGCAACAGGCAGGTCTTGACGAGCATGCCGCCGCTGGTGACTGCGCGTATGGCATGGATAAGGAGGTCTCTTGAGGTATCTTTGAGCAGGTAGCCTACTGCACCAGCCCTGACTGCGTCTATAATGTAGGCATCGTCAGCATATATAGTAAGCATGATGACGGCTGTAGAGGCCAATTGGCTTTTTATTCGCTTGGTGGCCTCCAAGCCATCCATATTTGGCATGCGGAGATCCATCAAAACTACATCAGGCTGACATTCACTAACTTTATCTATAGCCTCTAAACCATCGCACGCTTCGCCCACAACCTCGATGTCCGAAACGGTCTCTAGCATAGTGCGCAGACCTGCACGCACCACCGGATGATCGTCAGCCAGAAGGACCTTTATCTTCTCCATGTCACCCCTTCCAATCCTTCGCACTGTTGCGGTTCATAACAGTGATGCGAGACTATCGACAGAATAACTAAGAGACGGCAACAAAGCTCTAGGGAGACACCTTTTACCATATTTCCCAATTCTTGTCAAATCTATGTACGGAAAGACTTGAGAGGCTTTTCCTATTGCCTGTTTTCCCCTTCATAAAATAGATAGAGCCTCCATCATCTGGAGGCTCCCAAAAACAAAATGGCTCACCCCACTGACTCTGTGAAGCTGCACCGACAAGAACAAGTCATAAATACTCACTGATATTCACTAAACCTAACTAACNCAACAACAGTATACTGTGGCTTGACTGTGGCCGAACAACACCCTTTCAGGTAATCTTTCGAAGCAATTATTTCTACCATGNCACGATGACATGGCCCAAACGGGTTACCCCAAACGGGTTACCCTGAGATACCCTNTGAAGCACCAACTTTAAAGAAATTAGCGCTTGTTCTGAGAACTGTTTAAGCATTTCAGTCTCTTGCCTTAACATTTGAACCATCTTAACAGTCCATTTGGGCCTCCCTGTTCAGGCAATCCTACCAGACGCATGGCTTACCCCAACTCCATCGGCAAAATCACCCGTAAGGATGTTGTTATCCCAGGAGCACCCCAGTATATACTATCCACACCGAATGGGAACAAGCCTCCAAGCTTGAGGCGATGCCAGTTGAAGTGTCTTGGGGTAACCATACTCGATACAAAGGCACAGCGAGGCTCCAATCAGCCAGATTCAGGAATAGCAGTTTCACTGAAACGAAAAAATGCCGGCCAAACTGGTTATGCGGTGCGGTTACCCCAAGTATAAAAAGCAGGATGGTTCAATCGAGAAGGAGCAGAGGAAGTCGAGCCCGACCAAGGCGGGCTGCGTTTGTGACGGAGGGCGGGGTGTCACCCCGCCCTCCGTTTTGTGTTTTGACAATCTTCTGGAATAACCGGTAAAAGCGCAGAAGACCCCCAACTGAGCAGCAGCGCCTAATAGAATAGTTCGCGGGTTGGATAGCATGGGCTCGAAGTCGGTGATGAAGGCACCCTGGCTTCTTATGCGATTAAGCCTTGACACTATATCGGGATACAGAGGCTGTGTCAAAGTATCAATCGGGACCAGGGTATGAGGCAGTTGAGAGTATCGCTTCACTTACCGTAAGCACACAGATTAGTGTAAACCACAGATGGTCGAGAGCACACCTTTCTTGACTTGAGACTCAACCACTTATATACTT
>Ga0031655_10001462_pt1 | contig 14083 bp, 14 predicted proteins | sample FrelakmetHBP12HB_FD_55187 | JGI IMG/M metagenome (GOLD analysis project Ga0031655, IMG submission 55187) | Freshwater lake sediment microbial communities from the University of Notre Dame, USA, for methane emissions studies -HBP12 HB | ecosystem: Environmental > Aquatic > Freshwater > Lake >... | reverse complement strand
TGACCGACGCCCACGCACAGGGTTGCCAGGCCGTAATAAGGACGTTTTTCGGAAGGCGCACGGCGTTTCATCTCATATAACAGTGTGGTCAGGATGCGCGCCCCGGAACAACCGAGGGGGTGGCCGAGCGCAATGGCGCCGCCGTTGACATTGACGATTTCCGGGTCGAGGCCCAGGTCTTCGATGACAGCCAGAGACTGGACGGCGAAGGCTTCGTTCAACTCGACCAGACCGATGTCTTTCAACTGAAGACCGAGGCGAGTGAGGGCTTTCTTTACCGCCGGGACGGGGCCCAGTCCCATTATGCGGGGTGGAACGCCGGCGGCGGCTGACGCAAGTATCCGGGCGATGGGTTTCAGCCCAAGCGCCTGCGCCTTTTCTTCGCTCATGACCAGCAGGGCGGCAGCCCCATCATTAAGCCCTGACGAGTTCCCAGCCGTGACGGTCCCCCCTTCGCGGAAAGCCGGTCGCAGTTTGGAGAGCGATTCCATTGTGGTGTCGCGGCGCGGGCGTTCGTCCGTATCCACCACCTTCGGGTCGCCCTTGCGCTGGGGAATAGTCACCGGGAGGATTTCCTCGGCGAATTTACCCGAGTCGATGGCGGCGATCGCCAACTGATGCGAACGAACAGCGAACTCATCCTGCATCCGGCGGGTGATGTGAGGCTTCATCCCGGCAATGTTTTCGGCGGTCTCGCCCATTTGCTCGGTACCGTACATTTCCTTCATCTTCGGGTTGGGATAGCGCCAGCCCAGGGCGGTATCGTAGGCGGTCAGGTTGCCAAAGGGGAAACCAGACTCAGCCTTGGGCAATGAATATGGGGCGCGGCTCATGGACTCCACACCCCCGGCGATGTAAACGTCCCCTTCACCGGCCTTGATGGCGCGGGCAGCCTGGTTGACGGCGTTCAGCCCGGAAGCGCACAGCCGGTTGATAGTCACGCCGCCGACCTCGGGGGGCAGTCCAGCCAGCAGCAGGGCCATGCGCGCCACGTTACGATTATCCTCCCCGGCCTGATTGGCGCAGCCGAAGTAGACCTCCTCGACCAGCGCCGGGTCCAGGTGACTACGTTCGATGATCGTCCGAATGACGTGCGCGGCCAGGTCATCCGGACGGACGGGGGACAGCACACCACCCAACGCGCCAATGGGCGTGCGGATGGCGTCAATGATGACGGGAATGGACATATTTAACCTCGAATGGGAAGTTTTTATTATGGCTCGGTCGGGGTTTTCGGCTCCACCTCGCCGATAAAGCGGATGCGCTGGGTATTGACCAGCACCACCTCCTGGCGGAGCACGAAATTGGGATTGGCCAGGATTGCCACAGTGGCATGGGTGAGCGGCAGGAAGGAATCGGCTGTATCAACCAGGACCTGTAACAGGTCCAGGGAGCCCGGCATGTGTACTTCGCCGTGTACTTCCATCCCATCCAGGGTAAGGAAGACTTCGTACCTTACTTTGGGATACTTGATGAAACGCGGCGGGAAGTGTCCTTTCTGGGGCGGCTCATAGGCCAGCACAATCCCCGATTTTTGGAGGATGGATACCTGGGTCTTTACAAGTACCTGGCCAGGGTTTTCCAGGCGGGCCAGGCTGGTATTACGCAGCAGGACGTTCTTTTGGCGCCGGTCGTTCAGAAAATCCGAGAGGCGCTGGTCGGGCAGATAAATTCCCCCACTGATGGAATGCTGAGCCGTATAAAAGACAACCAGATAAGGAATCGTGGTTCCAGCCATTTTTACCATCCTTGAATGTGGTGGTGAATATCCATTTCATTCTAATCATCCCTGGCAATGATGTCAACAGAAAAAACGGTTTTTGCACAGAATTTTCACAAAGTCTGTTATTAATTACGCATCATCTTGTGAGAGTCTGGCAATCCCCATCCCCTTACCCCAAGTTTGTGAAAACCGTGCGGTTTTAGACAGAACTTTTATAAAGCTGATGTTCTGTAACCTCATTCTCCGTGTCCCAAAGTGGGGGCTTCGGCGTCTTGCATCGATGCCTCATGGCATCGATATGGCTGATGGCGGCTTGACGCCGCCTAAGCCAATGGTGGCGAAATAGCCTAGGGCGGTTTGTCGCCGCCTCGGCTTGAAAAAGATCTTAGGGATACACCCCACCCCGAGTTTGTGAAAACCGTGTCTTTGACCACAAATGTTCTGTCCAGAAGAGGATTTTTGTATTACAGTATTAGGACGCATGGCACTACCCATCCATGCTGGAAGCCGCCATAATACGAAGGAGGAAAATTCGACTATAATTGTCTTAATTCTATATCGAGGAGGCCAGGTCAATGCCTGCCAAAGGTTGGATAGAAGTCAACGATCTATTCTGTAAAGGCTGCGAGCTATGCAACGAAGCCTGCCCGCCCAAAGTCCTGGAATTGGACAGCGAGAAGTTAACCCCCAAGGGCTACCATCCCACCCATATTTTCAAGGACGGCTGCACCGGCTGCGCCATCTGTGCCATTGTCTGCCCGGACGCGGCCATCACCGTGTACCGCGAAGTGACCAAAGCACCCGTCGCCGTGACGGCAGGAGGGGATTAATATGAGGCGTGAAATGTGGAAGGGAAACGAAGCCATCGCCGAGGCGGCCGTACGCTCCGGCCTGGAAGCCTATTTTGGCTATCCCATCACCCCGCAGAATGAAGTGCTCGAATACCTCTCCCATCGCATGCCTGAACTGGGACGCGCTTTCGTCCAGGCGGAGAGTGAACCAGCGACCATCAACATGGTCTACGGCACGGCCTGCACCGGGGCGCGCGTGATGACCTCCTCCTCCAGCCCGGGCATCAGCCTGATGCAGGAAGGACTCTCGTACATCGCCGGGACCGAGGTGCCGATGGTGCTGGTCAACGTGATGCGCGGCGGCCCCGGCCTGGGCAACATTGCCCCCTCGCAAGGAGATTACAACCAGATCTGCAAGGGCGGCGGACATGGGGATTACCATCCCATCGTGCTGGCGCCTGCCTCGATCCAGGAGGCAGTGGACCTGATGCCGGTGGCTTTCGAACTGGCCCACAAGTACCGGAATATCTGCTGCATCCTGATCGATGGTTCCATCGGGCAGATGATGGAGCCAATCCAGCTGCCGGAGATGCAGCCGGTCGTCCGGAAAGAGTACGACTGGGCTGTGAGCGGAGCGAAGGGACGCGAGCGCCACATCCTGACTTCGATCTACCTGGANGTNCCNACCGAGGAAAAAATCAACCTGCGCATCCTGGGACGCTGGCGGGAAGCCCAGGCGAATGAAATNCGCTTCAAGGAATATTACCTGGAGGATGCNGAAACCATCGTCATCGGTTTCGGGACCGCGGGCCGGATTGCGCTTTCGGCCGTGCGGGCCGCCCGGGCTCTGGGTATCAAGGTNGGGCTGTTTCGTCCCATCAGCGTCAANCCCTTCCCCTANAAGCGGGTGGAGGAACTATGCAAACAGGCCCAATCCTTCCTGGTGGTGGAGATGAACACCGGGCAGATGCTCAAGGATGTCCAGGCGGCGGTCAGGAACCGGATCCCGGTACGCTTCTACGGGCGGCTGGGGGGCGTAATGCCCTTCCCGGATGAATTCGTCCACGAGATCCAGGAAATGATCAAGAATNCCGGCAAGCCGGAAGATGATCCCGCTGACCTGTGGTATCTGCGGATGATGGCACGGTGAGTTGAGAGGACATTATGGTTGCAACAACTATCGTTAAACCTGAGAATCTGGTCTACGCCCGCCCCCAAGGGTTCACGGACACACCCACGCATTATTGTCCCGGCTGCACACATGGAACGGCACACCGCCTGGTGGCCGAAGTGCTGGAAGAAATGAACATCCTGGATAAAGCCATCGGCGTGGCGCCGGTGGGCTGCGCNGTGTTCGCCTACAATTATATTAATACCGACTTCGTCGAGGCCGCCCACGGGCGNGCCCCGGCGATGGCCACCGGCATCAAACGCGTCCTGCCGGACCGGGTCGTCTTTACCTACCAGGGTGATGGCGACCTGGCTTCAATCGGCATGGCGGAGACCGTCCACGCTGCAGCGCGGGGGGAAAACATCACCATCATTTTCATCAACAACGCCATCTACGGCATGACCGGCGGCCAGATGGCCCCCACCACCCTGCCCGGCATGAAGACAACTTCCTCACCCAACGGCCGCGATGTGGAGACGCAGGGCTATCCCATCCGGGTGTCCGAGATGCTGGCCACGCTGGATGGAGCCGGGTACATCGTCCGGCGCAGTCTTCACGACCCAAAGAACATCCGTCTGGCGAAAAAAGCGATCCGTCTTGCCTTCGAAACGCAGGTACACGGCCTGGGCTTCTCAATGGTGGAGCTGCTCTCCACCTGTAACACCGGCTGGGGCGTGACGCCGCTCGAGTCGCTGACTTGGCTGGAAGAGCACATGATCCCAGCATTCCCGCTCGGCGATTACAAGATCGCGCCGTCGGTGGCAGCGTTGAAATTCTAAAGCTATTGTGTCACTGTGAGCCGTTCTTTGGCGATGTAGTCCCCAAATGGATCGGAGATTGCTTCGTCGCAAAGGACGCTCCTCGCAACGACACGAGGAATGGAGAATCATCATGCAAACTGAAGTTTTTCTGGCTGGTTTCGGCGGGCAGGGTGTGATGTTCGCAGGTCAGGTGCTTTCTTATGCCGCCATGGACATCGGCAAAGAGGTGACCTGGATCCCCTCCTATGGCCCGGAAATGCGCGGCGGTACGGCCAACTGCACCGTCGTCATCGCGGACGAAGAGATCGGCTCCCCTCTGGTCCAGGATCCGCCGGCGGTCATCATCATGAACCTACCGTCGCTCGATAAATATGAGTCGACGGTCAAACCAGGAGGGGTATTGGTCGTCAATTCCTCGATGGTGGACCGGGACGTGACCCGCAGCGACATCACCTGGGTTTCCATCCCGTGTAATGAAATCGCCGAGGAAGCGGGTGACCGCCGCATGGCGAACATCGTTGCCACCGGCGCCCTGCTGGCCCTGATGCCCATCCTGACCCTGGAAGACATCGAGGCCGCCCTGACGGCCCACATGCCAGGCCGTCATAAGAACCTGCTGCCCAAGAACATTGAGGCCCTGAAGCGCGGGGCGGAATACGCGCAGAAGCACGCGCATAAGGCGAAGTGACCAGCAAGCAGTAATCGGTATTTGGTGAAAAGTAAAACGGAGGCCATCGTTGCGGTCTCCGTTGTTATTATTTCTGATGCCTTTGGGTTCTAGTNTATTATTTATATTTTCACACCACCTCGCGTTATTGAGCTGTCACGCACCAAGCGTGACCTATGAGTGCAAGCGTGACCTACAACTACAAGCGTGNCCTACGACTGCAATCGTGACCTACAACTTCATTTCCACAGCCTCACGCCCGGCCTGGAAGGCCTTCCGGTTGAGTTCCACATGTTTTGGAGGAACACGTTCCGTGATGACTTTCAACCAGATATCTGGGGTGAGTCCCGCGCCGGCCTGTCCGCCGCGTTCCAGCAGTGCCGAAAGTGCACCCAGAAGAACCACGTTGGTGACCTTCAGGTTTCCCAAAGCCCCGGCGATCTCCTCGCCATTGATGAATTCCATGGATGGCGTCAACCTGGCAAAGGCGAGGCGCACGCTCGCGTCATCCGGATACGCCTGGCCGCCGGAGATGGCCGTCAGCGGCTCGATGACCTGCGTGTTGACCAGCACCAGCGCACCGGGGCGCAGCGCGTTCAAGCTGCGCAGCGCTTCGAGTTCTTCGAACGCAAGCAGCACGTCCGCTTCGCCCGCCCCGATGAGTGGGGAATAGACAACCTTCCCCCAGCGTACATGACTGGTCACGCTGCCACCGCGCTGAGACATGCCGTGCACCTCAGCCTGCTTGGCCTGGAATCCCGCGGCCAGGCCAACGTTGACCAGAACATCGCTGGCCAAGATCGTCCCCTGTCCCCCCACCCCCGCAAGAAGGAAATTTATGGATGTGTTCATCATGCACCTGCCTCGACCTTCACGGGGCGGAACGGGATCGCATCACGCGGACAGATTTGCGCGCAGACCTCGCAGCCGGTGCACATGCCGGCGTCAATCAGCGCCTTGGGCCGCTGAGTTTTCTCGTCCAGTTCCTCGCTCTTCAGGATTGCCGGACAGCCGATACGGAAGCACAGCGTACAGCCGTTGCATTTGTCCGCCAGCACTTCCAGCGGCATCCAGCGCTTGCGCACATCCGGAAGCAGTGCGCAGGGTTCCACGACGATCAGCACCGACGGTTCGTCCAGCTTTACATATTCCTTGAGCGNCTTCTCGATGGCCTTCACATCGAATCCGGGGACCGACCTTACGTTCCGGATGCCCANGGCGCGTACCAGCGGTTCGAGCTCCACCCGAACCGTTTCCTGCCCAAGCAGCGTGCGGCCTGTGCCGGGATTATCCTGATGACCGGTCATGCCGGTGATACGGTTGTCCAGGATCACGGTTGTCACCGGGCTATGGTTATAGACNACGTTGATCAGCGCCGGGATACCGGTATGGTAGAAGGTCGAATCGCCGATGACCGCCACGTGATGTTCGGGACTACCGGCCTTGGCCGCACCATGTGCCACGCCAATCCCCGCCCCCATGCAGCCGCAGGTGTGGATGGCACTCAACGGCGGGGTCAGCGCCAGGGTGTAACAGCCGATGTCTCCATTGACCGGGACCTTGAGTTTGTTCAGGATGTAGAACGTCGGGCGGTGGGGGCAACCGGGACAGAGCACCGGAGGGCGCGAGGGCAACGGACCGGTTTCCAGGTCCGGCAGCGGAACGTGAGCAGATGCGGGTAACAAGCCGGACTGGATGGCTGATTCCCGCACCACGCGCGGGTCGAATTCGCCAGTGATCGGGAAGATGCTTTTCCCCTCGGCAGGGATTCCCATCAGCCGCACAGCTTCCTCGATAAACGGATCCAATTCCTCGATGACGATCAGCCGTTCCACCGAATGCGCAAACTCGCGGATCATTTTCTCCGGGAGCGGCCAGGTCATACCGAGACGCAGGATGGACGCATCCGGGAAGACTTCTCTGGCGTACTGGTAGGCCACACCACAAGTGAGGATGCCCAGCGAACGGCTGCCCGGCTCAACACGGTTATACGGAAAAGCCTCGGCGAAGGAGGCAATGTCACGGATGCGCTGTTCGATGACCGGGTGGCGCTTGACAGCGTTGCCCGGTACCATCACGTACTTGGCCGGGTTGCGCGGGAAGGGTTTTGGCTCCACTGCAGGGGCGGTCCGTTCGCCCAGTTCCACCGCGCTAGCAGAGTGGCAGATGCGGGTGGTCAGGCGCAGCAGCACTGGCGTGTCGAAGCGCTCGCTCAGTTCGAAGGCGGCCCTCACCAAGTCCTTTGCTTCCTGGCTGTCCGAAGGCTCGAGGCAGGGGACGCGCCCGAACTTGGCAAAAGTGCGGTTATCCTGTTCGTTCTGGCTGGAATGCATGGCCGGGTCATCAGCAGTGACGATGACCAGACCGGCCTCCATGCCGGTCATCGAAGNATACATGAAAGAGTCTGCCGCGACATTCAGACCGACGTGCTTCATGACGGCCATCCCCCGCCGTCCGGCATACGCCGCCCCTATGGCAACATCTACGGCCACTTTTTCGTTTGGCGCCCATTCGGCGTAAACATTCGGGAAAAGGGAATAGTTTTCCAGGATTTCCGTGCTGGGCGTACCGGGATAAGCGGATGCCACAACTACACCCGCTTCCCACATCCCGCGGGCAACAGCCTCGTTACCGGAGAGCATTTTGATCATGCAATTCGCTCCATTTGGTCATAAAAGAGGTGATCTGGTTTACNGTTTTTATTGTAATTCAGAACCCTGCACGGGGCTAATGCCTTTCTTCCCTTCCTATTGGTATCTTCAACACCTGCAGCAGTGACTTTTAGATCTTTGGGAATCATCGAGGTATGGGAGAAGAGATGGTGGGTTTAGGGAGGGCAAAGCCTGCTTATCACTCCCTATCTCCTTTTTCCACTCCGAACCCGTAATCGAGTTATAATCCGCCTACTATGAATTTCCTCATTACCGGCGCAGCCGGATTCCTTGGTTCGACCCTAGCCAACCAACTGGCCCGAGAGGGCCATCAAGTGCGCGGCTTAGATGACCTATCCACAGGCGACCCGCAAGCGCTCTCGCCGGATGTCCACTTCACACGCGGGGACGTAAACGACCGTCCAAAACTATGGACTCTGCTCCAGGAAGTGGACTGCGTCTATCACCTGGCGGCACGCGTCTCCGTGCCGGAATCCATTCTATACCCGCGCGAATACAATGCCGTCAACGTGGGCGGGACCGTCAGCCTGATGGAGGCCATGCGGGACGTGGGTGTCAAACGCGTTGTCTTTGCATCCTCCGGTGCCATCTATGGCAACCAGGATATCCAGCCGCTGACCGAGGGGCAGCCACCCCGACCGAGTTCGCCGTATGCGGTCTCGAAACTGGCGGCGGAATATTACATCCGCACCATTGGAGAACTTTGGGGAATCGAGACCGTCTGCCTGCGCATCTTTAATGCTTACGGTCCCGGCCAACACCTGCCTGCCTCCAATCCGCCAGTCGTGCCTTATTTCCTGCGCCAGGCTGTACGCAATGGCACACTGGTCGTCAATGGGGATGGCANCCAGACCCGTGATTACGTTTACGTGGACGATGTGGTCACAGCCATGGTTGCCGCGGCGACTGCNCCGAATGTCAACGGGCTGGTGATCAACATCGGTTCCGGGTCGGAGACAAGNATCTGNACCCTGGCGGACCTGGTATTGAAAGTCACCGGCAGCCAGACTAATATTGTCTACAGCGCCCAGACCCCCGGGGGCGTCTCGCGTTTGTGTGCGGACCTGTCATTGGCNGCNCTGAAATTGAATTACAAACCGTCCATCTCCCTTGAAGAAGGCCTGCANTTGTCGTTGCTAAGAGATGTACGTTACAAGGTTACGAAAGAGTTAACCATGAACGGCNCGAAATAGCTGATGTGTGTATCGACATAGTTTCTCTGCGGTGAAAATCCTCCCTTGCAATTTTTATGCTCGCCCCACCCTGACCGTTGTGCGTGAACTTCTTGGCGCGCAGCTGGTGCGGAACCTGCATGGCGTACGCCTGGCTGGCATCATCACCGAGGCCGAAGCTTATGTCGGCGAAGAGGATCTGGGTTGCCATGCGAGGTCCGGGAAGACGAAGCGAAACGCGGTCATGTACGGCCCGCCAGGGCATGCCTACGTCTACTTTACATATGGCAATCACTGGATGTTGAACGCCGTAACCGAGCGGGAAGACTTCCCCGCAGCGGTATTGCTCCGGGGCATTGAACCGGTCGAAGGAATAGAGATCATTTTCCAGCGGCGTAGCGGACGCGATACATTTGGCCCCGGTAAACTAACCCAGGCGCTCGGCATTGAGGCGACCTTGAACGGCGTCAGCTTGTGCGACCCCGACTCAGGTCTTTGGATCGAAGCGGGAATCCCAATCGCTGACAATAATATAATCACCGGCCCACGCGTGGGGTTGTATACTGTCCCGGAGCCGTGGAAATCCGTGCCCTGGCGTTTCCAAATGCGCCGAAGATGATAAAATAAGTTCCTATCTGGTGAAAAAACATGTTCAAACGCAATAACCAACCCACTCCGCCCCCCACCGTGCAGACTGTGGAACGCATCACCTCTGTGCTTGGTGCGGGCGTCATCTGGCAGGGCAGCCTTGTCGGCTCCGGAGGCGTACGCGTGGAGGGTATCTTTGAAGGGCAAATCGCCTTGAAAGGCCTGCTCGTCGTCGGCGAAACCGGCAAAGTGACCTGCGAAAACGTCCGGGCAGCCAATGTCATCGTNGCCGGGGCGGTCAAAGGCAATATCACCGCCCAAAAGGTCGAAATCCGCGCCAGCGGACGTGTCTGGGGCGACATTATCACGACTGCATTTGCCACCGAGGAAGGTGCCTTCCTGCGCGGCCAGATCCGCATGGAAGACGCTGTGGATCTCGGCCTGGATGCTCCGGCCGNCCCGGAACAAACTCAGCCTGCCAAAGCGTAACTTCACTTGAATAATAAAAACGTTTCCAAGATCACAATGTCAAGTCCCGACCTGACCGATGCCGATCGTCGGGGCGTGTTCGACGTGCTCAATACCCCCATCCTAAGTATGGGCCCGAAAATCCAGGCATTCGAGAAAGCCTTCACCGACTATACCGGGCTGGGCCATGCCATTGCTGTCAACTCAGGAACCGCCGGGCTGCACCTGTGCGTACGGGCGGCCGGTATCGGTCCAGGCGATGTGGTGCTGACCACCCCGTTCTCGTTCGTTGCATCAACCAATGTGCTGCTGTTCGAGAACGCCGTCCCGGTCTTTGTGGATGTAGACCCGCACAGTGGAAACCTGGACCCGGTCCTGCTCGCCGAAGCGGCACGCGACCTGGCTGCGGGAGGCGAGAGAGCCCAAAAATGGCTGTCCCGTAAGGGGTCCGCCTCGCGGCGCGCGCTTAAGGCAGTCCTGGGNGTGGACGTGTTCGGACAGTCGGCTGATTGGGACCCCATCCGCAAAGTCGCCAATGAGTTTGGCCTGNAAGTCATCGAAGATTCCTGCGAGGCGTTGGGCGCTGAGTACAAGGGTCGCAAGGTCGGGACATTAGGCGACTGCGGTGTATTCGCCTTCTATCCCAACAAACAAATCACCACCGGTGAGGGCGGCATTGTCGTGACCGATGATACTCAGGCCGCTGACCTGATGCGCGCCCTGCGCAACCAGGGCCGCGCCCCTGGAGACACCTGGCTTTCCCATACTTACCTGGGCTATAACTACCGCCTGGACGAGATGTCTGCCGCGCTGGGCACCACGCAAATGCTCCGGCTGGAGGAACTTTTACACAAACGTGAGCAAGTGGCAGCGTGGTACGGGGAGCGGCTGGCCGAAATTCCAGGCGTGGAAGCGCCTGTTGTCGAAACGTTTACCACCCGCATGTCCTGGTTTGTCTATGTGGTGCGCTTCGACCCGGCGATTGACCGGGATGCCCTGGCGAAACGCCTCGAAGCGCGCGGCGTGCCGGTGCGGCCATATTTCCTACCCATCCATCTCCAACCCTACATGGTCGAACGCTTCGGCTATCGGGCCGGGGATTTCCCCATCACCGAAGACCTGGGCCGCCGAGGGCTGGCCCTGCCATTCTCCGGCGTGATGACCGAAGAGCAGGTTGAATTTGTNTGCCGGGCCATCCAGAGCCAGTTGGGTAAATCGAAGTAACCCATGACAGATTTTCCGCCTCCTCACCGGGGACTCACTTTGCTGGCTGCACTAATCATCGTGTTGGCCGCCCTGGCTGCGCTATTTGCCGTGCTTGCTTCCCAGGAACCTATTGGTATCCACTTTACATTTTACATTTTGGTGGCCGCGATTGCCTTTGTTCCCCTGCCTTTCCTGGCCTACCGGCTGTACTCTCTGAACCGTGCCAACTACAGCCTTGACCGTGAAAAACTGACTCTCACCTGGGGTCTGCGCGTGGAGCAGATCCCGGTCTCGGAAGTGGAGTGGGTACGCCCATTGGAAGCCCTGGCCTCTCCGCTGAGGTTGCCCATCCAATTACCAGGAGCGATCACGGGCTTCCGCCGCCATCCGGATCTCGGACCGGTCGAATTCCTTGCCTCGGACGCCAAAGCCTTGCTGCTGGTTGCCACCCCCAAGCGCGTGTTTGTTATTTCACCGCAGGATACAACCGGTTTCATGCAGAGTATCCAGCATGCCATCGAAATGGGCAGTCTCTCCCCCGCTGCACCACAGTCGGAGTATCTGACCTTTGTGGTGGTGCAGGCCTGGGAAAGCATGCTGGCGCGCTATCTCTGGCTGGCCGGGTTGCTCCTGAACATTGGCCTGCTGGTCTGGGTCACTTTGCTGATCCCTTCACTGGGGCATATCCCACTCGGTTTCCTGCCTTCCGGCGCGGCGGGTGAGCCGGTCCCGGCGGCGGGCTTGATCCTGCTGCCGGTGGTCAGCCTCTTTTTCTATCTCATCGGGTGGGTAGCGGGATTAACTTTCTACCGGCGTCCCGGGCACCGTCCGCTGGCGCATATCGTCTGGGCCAGCGGGGTGTTCTCCACGTTACTGTTCCTGGTGGCGGTGATGTTTATCGTGACCACGCCGGTATGATTTATTTTGGTGAAATTATGCTTCTCCAACTTTTACTCGGTTTCCTCTTTGCTGCCTTGATTGCCTTTGCTGCCTACCGCGCCCACAGCCTGAGCAAGTCCGGGGCATGGGGCGCTTTGCTGGAAGGGACCATCATCTTCGGTATTGGCGGCTGGAAGTGGGCCGTGCTCCTAATTGCCTTTTTTGTTTCCTCCAGTGCCCTGACGCGCCTTTTCGGAAAGAAGAAAGCCTCCCTGAACGAAAAGTTTGATAAGGGCGGAACCCGCGACATCGGACAGGTGTTGGCCAACGGTGCGATCGCCTCCATTTTTGCCGGTCTGCACTTTTTCTTCCCCGCCGCCCCCTGGACCTGGGTGGTGTTTGCCTCTTCGCTGGCGGCGGTCAACGCCGACACCTGGGCCACCGAATTGGGCGTTCTCAACCCATCCCTGCCGCGTCTGATCACCTCATGGAAACCGGTCGAACGCGGCACCTCCGGCGGCATCTCCCTCTATGGGACGCTGGCGGCTGCTGGCGGTGCAGCATTCATCGCCATCCCGGGCGCCTGGCTGGGACCGGCCGGTCATTTCTGGGCCAACCTGGAAATCATCGTCATCGCCGGCCTGCTCGGCTCGCTGTTCGACTCATTGCTGGGCGCGACCGTCCAGGCGATCTATCGCTGCCCGCACTGTAACAAGGAGACCGAGAAACATCCTCTGCACACGTGCGGTACGCAGACTGTCCAGATACGCGGCTGGAGCTGGCTGAATAATGATATGGTCAACCTGGGATGTGCGCTGGTGGGGGCGGTGATTGGAATGATACTGTAGGAGCAGACAATGTCCATTCGATTCAATCAAAGCGCCCTCCGGTAATTACCGGAGGGCGTCTCTGATCTCGTGGCCGCTCGCCTCGTTCAGACTGTCAAAATATTCATTNGCAGCCAATATAGGGATATAGCTGAGGCGCGCAGTAAAGCGTCCATTTCGACATTTGATTGGATATTCCCTTTTTAAATTCCCACCAGGTGGAAGGAACTACCGTGAGGCAAGTGTTCAGCGCACAGACCGTCGAAATGAGTATTCAAATACTCTGTAAGGGTTACCATTCCGGGCTCTTCAGACGTACCGTGATTCACGCGAATGACGGGATGCTCACATTCTTCCGCACGNTGAATTCCCGCCCAGTAGACTGAGCCATCATCACAAACGATCGAGCAGTCACAATCCATCTGCTGAAANGTGGGAATGTCACAACCGCATCCAGTCCCGATGCCGATTCGAGAAACCACCTGGGATGCGTTACCTATAACCTGCACCAATGGCTCCCCGAGGCTTGCACATCTCCCGGCCACATGGCGGGCAAAGGTTTCCAGAGGCACGGGATCAATGTCGTAGCGGTGCTGGTACCCGTCCGCGCCAACGGTCACTGGCTTGCTCCCCAAACCCAGAAAACCGGCCCAGGCCCATGGAATGCTAACATCAGGCCAGCGGTCCCAACAGTCGTGGTTACGAAGGATCACGAGATCATGTTCTTGAATGAAATTCAGTTTCTTCTGGATCTCGGCATCGTTTGCCGGTCGTTCGTCCAAATGATTCCAAAATGTTGGTTCGTGACAGACCAGGAGACGCATATCCCGTTCGACCATGCGTCGAAGCACCCTGAAAGAGGGCATCCAAGTAACCAGACAACTCCCGACCTCAATCCCGGCATCCCCCACAATGACACGGTCTACGGTCGTCTCGCGATCGATCCAGTCTGCACGCGATAAGAAATGCTCAAGGATATCTCTGACTTTCATATTAGCATCATACCTCACAGTGCCATACAGTGCAAAGCAGCAAGTTCCTGGATTCAAAGCCGCACTCCAAACTCCCCTTCCGATCCCCGGCTCGAATCTGGTCCAATCCAGACTTTGAAGGCGCCTTGCTCGATAACAAATTCCATATCCAGCCAGCTGAAGCCAA
>Ga0031655_10001459_pt1 | contig 14098 bp, 9 predicted proteins | sample FrelakmetHBP12HB_FD_55187 | JGI IMG/M metagenome (GOLD analysis project Ga0031655, IMG submission 55187) | Freshwater lake sediment microbial communities from the University of Notre Dame, USA, for methane emissions studies -HBP12 HB | ecosystem: Environmental > Aquatic > Freshwater > Lake >... | reverse complement strand
GTTGTTATCGGGGTTGCGAAGAACGATATTAGAACTACGAAAGTGTTGGCTATTCCATAGTTGCCGATCGCCGAATTGTTGGTGACGTAGAAAATTGGCAGCAGAAAAATGTAATATTGACTTAGAGAGTTGGCTATGATTGAGGAAAGCGACAGGGGTATGCTAAATGTTAGCATTAGTTTAATGTAGGCTTTTATTTCGAGTTTAACGCTGTTGAGTTTTGGTAGATTCTTGTATTGAGTCCATACAAATCCCATGCCTATCAATCCAGCGAATACCATGCCGACTGTATATCCTATGACTGCTCCCGAGGTCCCTAATCCCGAGATGACTAGGGTAACTATAATGATGGTTTTTATTGTGGATTGGCAGATGAGCATGATGCTGTTAAGTTCCATTTTTTCGATGCCTGTGAATGCGGCTGTAGCTGCATTGATGAGCCCGGTGGCTAAGATTGTGATCGAGATTATTTGGATTAAGGAAGTTATTTCGGGTCGGTGGAACACGCTTGCCGCGAGATAGCCAGAGAGTGCGAAACATACTGCGGATAACGCCATTCCAATGGCTATTTCGAAGATTATTCCGGAGATAAGTATGCTTCTGACTTCTGATGCTCTGTCTTCTGATCGGAATTGGGCTGTGCATCTTACCATTGCTGAGTTTATGCCCCAGTCTCGGAATACTCCTATGAGGTTGGGCGCGATCAGCACGATTCCGTAAAGGCCATACAAATTTGATCCAAGTAGTCTTGCGATGAAAATCGTGCCAATTGAGGAAATAATTGTGGAGATTACAAGGCCCCACAGTACGTTGAAACTACCTTTTGCTGAAACTTTAGCCATTTCTGCAGCTTTGCTCATCTTTTTTCTTTCCCGACCTTATTCTATATGAATATTTGTTTAGTCTACTGCCGATCCTTCAAAGATGTATCGTACTTATTCTGTCTGTTTTGCGGAACGAATATAGAGAGGCCACTAAAAAACACTTCTTCATAGTCACAACTGGCCATAGAGTAATATCACAAAAGAGGTTTAAAAGATGCTACTTACAGATACGGCTGGAGCTTTCAAAAGTTAGTTCTTGCGCGTTCGCATCTAAATGCGCAACTCTAAGCGTCTCTTTCGCGCCTTTAGCAATGCGCTGAGCTACAACTATCCGCCGGCGCATTCGTCTTGCTGCGGTTCTTCATGAGCCTGCATTCAGGGTCGACCAAAGAAACCTCGTTCTCATTAGACTCTTTGAGTTTGCACAGGAGCTGTTCGTACCCTTCCCTGCTTTTCATCAGTTTCTGAACTCTCACGTGCGGACATACAATCCGACGAACAATCGCATAATATCGTGTGGATAAATGATACTATCCCTATTCACATTCGATTAGGGACAGGTCAGCGCTTGAAATGCTTAACGATAAAGTCATCAGGAATACTTGCTCATCTTCAACATAACGATATCTATACTCAAGTATATATCAAACCATTCGGACTATTCTAAAAACGATTTGTACAAGCTCCAGTATTGTTGGACAACGTCATCTAAACGGTATTTTTGTTCAACAATCTTCTGTCCATGAGCACCCATTTTTTTTCGGAGTTCTTTATCGCCTAGCAGTCGTAGAACTGCATTTTCTATTTCGGTTTGTTCTCTTTCAACAAGCATTCCAGCCTTGCCATGATCCAGAATCTCTGCAATGTAAGGCTTATTTGTCGTTATTATGGGGAGTCCTGCCGCCATAGCTTCAAGGAAAACCAGACCAAACATTTCGCTTTCCGTTGGAAACACAAATATGGAAGATAATAGGTAAAGCTGGATTAGGTCTTCTCTAGGAACATCGCCCAAAAACACGACTCTATCTTTTATGCCCAGCTTGGATGCTCGGAGTTCCAATATTTTCCGATACTCCTTATCACTTTCTTCATAAATTCTACTAGATAGAAGCAATTTAGTATTCGGAAATTCCTTTAAAATTCTCGGCATACTCTCAATGAGGAAAAGTTGACCTTTTCTTGGCTGTAAATTGCCTACGCATATCAGGTTGTTTTCGTCTAACCCATATTTACTGGCTATTCTGTTGTCTTTTTCAACTTGGAAAACTTTAGGATCTATACAGTGCGGTATTACTCTAATGTTTCTTACACCGATTTTCCTGTATGATTCGGCTTGGCATTGTGTAAATGCGATGAATACACATGTTGGAGAATCGCTTATCATTAAAGCGTTTTTCAGTATCATCTTGTCAATGTAGGGCATTCCTGATTCGACTTTTAGTAGAGATTCCAATAGCAAAGGAGAATGTGACGTAAAAATCATTGGCGTGTTCTTTAATTTAGATACTAGCCAAATGGTGTGGTTAGCATAAAGATTGATGCTGTGAAGATGTATGAGTGAGTAATCTCTTTTTATCATGTGTCCAAAAAATCGTGCAGAAAAAGACAGATCATTGTTTCTTTTGAAACGACGAATTTGAAGATTCTCCACCGACTCATGCTCTGCTTCAGCCCTTTCTGGAATGAGCTCCGTAAGTACCTCCACATTTAGACCTTTGTCGAGCATCAACTGTACAGGATAATAATTGAAGTGAGGGCTTATCTGGTTTCTTATGTAATACCAATTCCACCAAGCAGTAATTTCACAAAAAGTTTTCATAGCTATTCTCCATTTTTCATAAATGTTATTTTTTGTCAATCATCGGAAGTGCGGTTGTGACAGTTAAGTTAGCAATACCTAACAGTTATTGATGGCTGTGCAGATTAATTTTAATGCTCTTCCTTAAAGTTGTATCTTAATTTAACCTTACGAGGTTCAACGGTTTCTGTTTAGCTCGCGCGAACTATCTTTTCCGGCGGTTTTCGGTCGATTACTGGACCTTTTCTTTGTGGCGTGCGGAACAATTTCTTTGGTTGATTTAACCGCGCGCGCAATTGCTGAGCCAATAACCTCCTTTTAAACTCATTGATGAGCCGTTTGATATCCCTTTGTGAAAATTCTGATGTTGAAATCATTGGATTCCCATTTGCTTGTATTGCGGTAAGGAGTTCATCAGCGGTTGGGTTCCCTTTGATAAGTTTGTCTCGCATGCATATCTCGTAGAGTTCTGTTCCATAGAGGGGTGCTGCTACCATCATAAGAGGAAAAAGAGCATATTCTCTATAGAGACTAATTGCCAAATTGATAGTGTCCTTCATATCATTTATTGTTTCGCCGGGGAAGCCTATCACATAGAACGAATTCGCTGGAATCTTCAACTCTTTACAGTACTTCACAATTTCAACAACGTATTCTAGTTTTGTTTTCTTTTTAATAATCCGGTCGAGTATTCTCTGATTCCCAGATTCAATAGCAAACGTGATGTTACTGCAGCCAGACTGTTTCATCTTTTTTAGGATATCGTAATTCAGAGTGTCAGCCCGTACGCCGTTTGGCGTATCCCATCGGATTTGCAGGTTTTCCTCAATAATCCTGTCTAAGATTGCTTCGAACCGTCGCTTGTCACAGGTTAAGTTATCATCCTCGAAGTGGAAATTGGTAATACCATATTTATCAATGCATAATTTGAGCAATTTTATTACGTACTCGGGGGAATGTGCCCGGTATCTTTGTCCCATGTGTATTTTAATCGAGCAAAAGACACAACTGTTAGGGCATCCCCTGCTTGTGATGACAGACATTGAGTTTTCGCAAATGTTACTTCGGCTCTTGTATAAGGTTTTACAATGGAGATACTTGTTCATATCGACAAGATCAAAGGCTGGAAAAGGAAATTCATCTAAATTGGTCGTGAAAATTCGGGGTTCGTAGTGAATAACTCCGTCGCGTTTGTAAGCAAGTCCTGTTATGTTTTCGAGGGGCAAGTGCAAAGATAAGCTCTTAATGAAATCATAGAATGTTTGTTCACCTTCACCGACGACGCAGTAATCACAATATTGATTTTCCAGGATGGAATTAAACCTCGCTGAGGGGTCTGGGCCTCCAAGTACTGTGATTATTTTAGGATTCACTTCCTTGCAAATGATGGCCACAAGTTCCGCATTTTTGAACTCCGCCGTGGATTGCACGGAGATGCCAACAACGTCGGGTTTTTTCTCTTTAATTATCTTTCTGATTTCATTTGGGGGAATGCCGTAGGTTATCAAATTATCTTTATTTGTTTTAAAATCTGATGCAAGGCAATCAAGTATTTCTACATGACACATGTCTCTAACCATCGCGGCTAGGTACATCAAACCGAGAGGAAAATGGAGGTAAACCCTCGTGGATCCTTTGCAGCATACCTGTGGGGGGTTTATCAAGAGCACTTTCAACATAGGAGGAAACCCTATTAAATTTTGGTCGTGTCTGTTAATTGGCTTGCGTGTCTATTTAATCGTTATGAACATCAGGTTAACTTTCCAACCTTACATTCGCGGAGGTCTGCTGGAAACGCTTTTACATCCCTGCGAAAGCGTGAATGGTAAAAACAGTCCACACGGTTGTCTGGTGGTGTTAAACATTTGTGCGATGCTGGTGACCACTAATTCTGTCTTGGCAAGCTCATAAAGGCTCAACTAGTGTCAGGGAATAGTCTCACAACATCACCAAACAACCAATTATGGTTCAACCAAGGATAAGAAGATACACCGTTGGAAACTTGACTTAACATTGAAAGTTAGCGCGGTTAACAAACTATGGCAGATGATCTAATTTGTGACAAGGTTGCGACTTGAACTAACACATATTTTGCATTGAGAGTTTCTCTTTTTGATGATTTGTGTGGCAAACCAGAATCGGCTCTGGTTGTCGATTACGTTCCATTCGTGCTGCATAAGACGGTTCTCTTGTTCGATCGGTCGATGGTTATCCAGCGCGCTTCAACGCTGAAGCAAGTGTCCTTTGGGGATTATTCATTATGTGTTTGAGCTTTTTTCCTTGAATCCAATATTCATTGTAAAGCCGGTTCTCAGAGCTAGCCCAAAAGCCCTTTTTGATCAAAAATGCTTGATGATTCCACCTTGTCAGGGCATTCCAATGAAATTTATACTCTTCGGCCCCTCTCATGAAGTCGAACTCTACAATTTCGCTTTCAATGCAATTTCGCATCACATATGCTGTCAGCAAGTTACCTATACTGTACTGGGAATATTTCGGATCATAACCAGAAAGATACGAAGAAAACTTGCCAAGATACTTGTAACCATAGTATGCTGCAACTGTTTTCCCAGAGAGTTTGAGCAAGAACAAACCCAGCCAACCTTTTTGAGAAAAAGACCTTGAAACATCAAGATGGAACCTGCGAGCTTTTTGGTTCCCGAAGAATCCAGGTAACCCTACTGCATTCCATCTCTTTTGATGAAGATCAAAGAAGGTGTTCATTCCTTCAACAACGGATTGACCTGCTGAATAATCCAGAAAATCGACCTTAAAATCTTTTTCAAGTCGCCTAAACCCATTTCTTATGTGCTTTCTTTGCTTTGCACTTAGTTTGTCCAACAAAGCCTCGTAGGATTTCGGCAGACCCACGAATGGACAAGCATCGTGCGGTTTCAGGGTTTTTGTTAATTCCCTCAACAGTGGCAATGATTGGGAATCTTCAGGAATATCTAATAGGTCAATACAGTTCCACTTTTCAGGGAGATCGTACAGATATTCTATGAAAGACTTCACACATTGCTCTTTCTTGTCGGCTAGGATGAAATCGTTATAGTCTGAATTCGGCGTTCCGATAAACTCAATCTTTGCCTGTCGAAGACCGAACATTTTGTAGAGCGAATACATAAGCGGGGCTATCCCCATTATCTTGCCGTTTTCTTCCGCGAGAAGAAGTAGAAGCTTTTTATCGTCTCCGAAGTGTTTCCACCAAGTTGAAAGCCATTCCCACGATGAAAAGACGGTGTTGCAGCTTCTTGACAAGACATCATTCCAAGTTTTCTCAAGATGGACAAAGTCCTTGTAATTGCTGACTTCAACTACTCTCATTTTTGCCACTCTCTGATTATCCTTAGATTTTAGATAACAAACTAAAGAACAAAAGACCTATTGTGCAAAGTTCTTCCGCGGCGCGCGAAACCTTTTTGATACTTGGAATATCACTATATTATGCGGAGCCGATGAAGTTGGGAATGAGTAAAGCGATGTTTAATCGATTAGCTTACTTAATTAAGGAAAAAGTGGGCTTTAGGACTATTTACAAGAGTTGGCGTGTCTACTCCAAGAGCAAAGCAAATATTGATGGGAGACCGCTCAAAACCTTTCTAATAAGTGGTGGCACAAATGTATCAATAAGTGGAAGCGCCAAAATTTCACATAAAGGCACATTAAGTCTAGGATTAGGTCCTCATCTTTTTGCCGCTAAGACTCCAGCAACCTTAATTATGAACAAGAATAGTAAGCTGTCTATAAACGGTTCTGTATTTATCGGCAAAGGCGCATACATTGAAATATTCGATAACGCGCAACTAATAATTGGAGATCATGTCTCAATAAATTCGGAATCCCGAATTCTCTGCAAAGAGAGCATAAGTATTGGCAATGACGCTATGATATCGTGGGGAGTTGAAATACTTGATAGCGATTTTCACCAGATAACATACGAAGATGACTGTAGGGTTTCCAAACCCATTGTTATAGGTGATCATGTTTGGATAGGGTCTCATGTAATAATACTAAAAGGCGTAACAATAGATAAAGGGGCAGTTGTAGCAGCAGGTGCAGTTGTAACAAAAAACGTACCATCAAATTGTGTAGTAGCTGGTGTACCTGCTAAAATCATTAGGAAAAACATAAAGTGGAAAAGATAACGCAAAACAGTTACCAACGAGCGATAATTAGTGTACGGGAATTAGGTTTCTTGTTTAAGGAATGGGCGGTTTTGTGTTTAAATTGGATGATTTTTCTCGTGATAACTCAACCCGCTACCTAAAATAAACTTTAATGTTTTAGGGACAAACCAGCGGGCTAATTCGCCCCAACTCCAAATCATTCCATCAACACTAAGCAAGCACGCTATCTATGCTTTTAAGAGTGAGCGTTAATCGGCTAATAGTTTATGAGCCACAGGTTGCAGACTGCTAGCTTCATTTGGATGTATAACGCACGCTTACTGGGACTTTGTTTTTGGAAATGTGATGCAGAAACATTCATCGTTCTAGGCGTTTAGCTACGATGCCCGTTTACTTGTCATTCCGAAGGTTTCATATGCGTCCAGCCTTGAGCCATGACAGCGCGCGCTGCTAACCGGTTTTTTCATCCCAAAGGATCGATGTCAAAGAACCTAAGGAAATGATTGCGAAGATATTTAGGCTTATAACTGAAAAATTTCTTGGCCCATCTGATGCTGTGTTCGTAACACTCGACAACTTCTTCTTCTGTGATTTTCAAGTTTTTATCTGACTTTATAAGGTTTGGGCTGGTCTCTATGAGTTTTATGCTCTCAAGATATTTGACCCGTTTGAGGAATAAATCGAACCCATAAGACAGTGACTCAATTTCAATAGTCCGTCTGGGCAAAGGATAATCTATTTGCTCTGGATTTCCTTTATGATAAATCGAATCCCACTCATTTTGATTTACGAACAAGCTAGGATGAAGGTTTGCAATGGTGATTCTGTTCCTGAGTATTGAAAGCAAGAAAGCACGGTAATATGATGTTTTGCCTTGCCAATCATACATTCCAGGGGGTGGATAGAAAGTTACACCTTTGTAGTAGACAGATATTGGCGAAAAGGTTGAGGAAAAATCAAATTTTATGCCTAAATCTCGCAAGGCTTCTGTGTGTGGGGGACTCCAGCAAAATCCTGGGGCTCTGAAGGCAGTTATTTGTTTTGAGGGAAAGAGTTTTCTTAAGAAGAGAATTCCTCCTGGTCCCTCAATTTCTCCTGTTAAAGGGTTAATGTGTGATGTTTCTCTAAGTGTGGATGTTTGATAGGCTTCTTCATAACTCTCCACGTCGGTAAACTCGAAAATCGTCGGATGAACCGAGTGACCAGACGAATGGTAGCCAATTTCATGTTCTTCAAGTTGCTCCAAGATTTCTGGATGCGCCTGAAGTCTTTCAGCCATGTGCCCCGTGACGAAAAACAATGCCCCGAGTCCATGTTTCTTAAGTTGTTCTAGCAAAGCAAGCAAAGACGGGAGCGAATTTTGACTAATAAAATCTTCTGTATCAAATGTTAGAAGAAATTTTCGAATTTTTTCGCCTCCAATTTTGTGGTTTTGCGAAACATCTTTGAGTATTCTGTTTTGTTAGAAGAGCCCATCGCAAGACTTAACAAAGAGTGAAAAATCTTTAGCAATGGTTTGAAGGTATCGTAAGCATTTTTGCTCGATGTTACAGAATTCTTGCAAATCCACACTTGTGTCTGCATAGCCTCAAATTACCTATTTTTATGAGTTTTGCTGCACCAGCATTTTCTCATAGATTCTAATTAATTCTTTAGTTACGCTTTCCCATGAAAAATGTTCTTTGACTATTTGTCTTCCAGTTTTTCCATATGTTTCTCTCAAGTCTTTGTTTTTAAGAAGTTTTTTTATAGCACTGGCAAGCTTCTCGGGGTCGTTTGGAGGTACTAAAAGTCCATTAACATCATTTTTTACCACTTCCCCAATCCCTCCGACGTCAGATGCTATTACAGGAGTTTCGCAAGATAATGCTTCAAGATTTACGATTCCAAATTCTTCCGCCAACGAAGGATTAACAAGCATTGATGCTTGCTGATATAATTCGACCATCAATTCTACGTCGTTGACGCTGCCCAGCAATTCCACACTATGGATACCCACCTTCACTTTGTCGTTCGGACCCAAAAGCCTATTCAAATATTTAGTATCACTTTTTGGACCCGCTATTTTCAAGTTCACAGGCTCGTCTAGGTATTTTAGGGATTCAATCAGGACATGTAACCCTTTTTCCCTAGTGGTTCTTCCAACTTGCAGAATCATGTTATCAATCTCGGAACTCTTTTTGGGTTTGAATTTTTCAGGGTCCACGCCATTGGGTAGAAGAAAGATTTTAGATTTTGGGATTCCTAAATCGGATAGTTGTTCCTTTGACCGGTTTGACACACAGGCGTAGGCGTCTGCCGCCTTTCGAAAGATTGCTCTTGCCAAGAAGCGTTTCTTATAACCTACATAAGTGCATGAAAGTGTATGGCATTGAAAGATTTTGGGTTTGTTCACAAACCATGAAAAAATGGGAAAGGTCAAATCTACTTCGTCATGAAAGTGCAGTATGTCGTAGTCTGCGAGCCTTTTAGTGAAATCAGGGTTGGGTATTAGGTTTGGTCCACAGAAAACTTGTAATGGATTAATTCTAAATTTGGGACTAATTGCTGGGACCCTTAAAAGTGTGAATCCATCTTTTTTTACTTCCTTTCTCCAAACAGGACTCCATTTTTTGTCCATGTTAAAGGTCATAACATCAGTTTGGATGCCAAATTCATTCAGTTTAAGTGTAAGATTTTGTACAACACGCTCAGTTCCTCCCACTATGGGCAAAAAGGATGGAGTTAACATCAAAACTCTCATTTCAAATCAGAACTTCTTCGAGTTTTTTCGAGCACGAATAATGATGAGGAAAACTATAAACTTGAACTTCTCTACGAAAAAATTCCAACTATTTCGCGAAGTAAAAGCAATTAGCGTTTGGGCGAGCTGAATGATTGGTTCAAAATGGCTATAATTCTCGTTTTCGATTTTGATCCAAAGCTCAACGAAGAACTTTTGGAGGTTATAAGCTGATTCACCCGGCTGCCAAAGAGAAGGGAAAATAAATGTTAGATAATAAAACCCACTTTTGTGCCCTTCCTATTTTCCACAAGTAATCTATTTGAACAATTTGTAAACATTTCGCCCATTCTTTTCGTGGTATATAATTTCAGAATTGCTTAGAGAAAGGTGTTGCATTAAGAAGTCAACAAATTCACTTTCAGTAAAATTTGCATATGCTCCTTTCATTTGGGACTCATGCGGGTCATGTGGCTCAAAAAACAGTTCGTTTGTTTTCAGGTTCTTCAGTAACTCTAATAACTGTTTATATTGTGTTTCCGTTTTCAAGAAATGGTGAAAGATATTTAACGCCAGAACAACATCAAATTTCATATTTCTTACGACGTCCGCTTCGAAAATTGAGTTGTTAATTGTTTTGAATTTTTTTCTTTCAGCAATCTTTACTTTCTCCAATATTTGAAATGTTGCAGGGTCATTTTCAACGGCATAGCATTCATAGCCCAAATCCTCGAATTTATTGGAAAAGAAACCCAGATTTGCGCCAATATCAAGCATCGTACCTGTTTTTTTTCCCAAATGATGACTAATTGCCTCTAAAAGTTCGAAATAGCCGCGTCCGTGTTCATAGGGGATATCATCAAAATCAGGGTGAACTATGGGTTGATACAGTTGCCCTTTACTACAAATGTTATGGTGAGCATAGTATACCACAAATTCTCTGAACTCTTGCCATTTCTTATGACGAACAAAAACCATCACGGGAACATATTTGATTTCAAGTACTTTGGCTATGCAAAGTCTGTGTATTCCGTCTTGGAAAATGTATTCTCCGTCCCTCCCAATGTTTACATCAATTTCTCCAAACGAAACGTTTCTTTGCGCAGCGCTCGTACTATTATCTCGATTAAGATGGTAGCCTTCAGTTTTTATACTCTCATATAACTCTTCAAGAAACACAAACCGTTTTTTGACATCAGTTTCATTCCTAAAGGGAGAAAGTGGGTCTCCTGATTCAGCTTCCCTGAGGAGCCGTTTATAATATTCTGTATCTTGCCATTCAACGCCTTCTCTAAACCTCTTTCTAAAAGCATCATAACAATCATAATCGGCGAATTTACAATTCGTAATGTCCCAATCGCCTCCAACCACTTTTCCACGCAATCCTTCGGCACTAAAATATTTTTCGCGGATTTCAGTCGGAAGACATTCAGAAATTCTATTGGTTGAAATCCAGTATACTCGTGCTGGACTCGCGGTATTATTGTGATGACTCATCATCCATTTGATATTAAAAAGAAGGTATCTCATTTCAATGATCATCTTAAGCGTAATCTTGCGTAGTCTCAGCGGAAATTTGTTGAATATTCGCCAAAAAATACGATTTGGCTGTATTCCAGCGCGCGCTTTCGCCATTCATGAGTTCTCCAATTATTGATTTACTTCTTAGTTCTTACCTATACTGCTTACTCATTTTCAAAAGTAAATACAGATATCCATGTGTGTTCCATTTTTCGCCGTTTTCGTGGAATTAATATCCTTTTGCACTCTAATCTAAAAAACAACGTCACTTTGTTTAATAGGCTTTCACTGAAACGAGCAACAATGAAGGCCGGGCCCTTAAGGAAACATCTCAAAATCATATTATAGATAGTTAGCATAATTTTTGCATATAACACTATGAATATTTAAGCGAATAAATGCGAAGTGCACTACATTTGTGCGGCTTCGAGAAAGTGGTCAAGGAGGCTCACCATGAGGATGGCCCAGGGATACCGAGTTTCTCAGCTTTACGATTTAAAGAATCAACCAAAGCCCTGAGAGGGGAAACGTTATAACGGCACTGAGAGCACAACTCAAAGGTTCTTTTATGCGCTAAAAACCTCCGCTTTACATCTTCATAGTTCTCAGTTAACAAGTTTCCCAACGTGTGGTCCAAACCGAAATCCATGCAACACAAGCTTACGTTGCCATTCGGGAGCAAGTTAAACTGCGGGTGGCTTAACTTCACACATAATTTAAAACGTTTGCGCTTAGTCAAAATGCCCCTTGTAACGTTCTCTCGATTTAGGCTTCTGAAATTGTCATTCATAATAGCGAAACTGACATTCCTAACGTTATAGAGAACGGTGAAAACATTGTCCTTGTACTCTTGCGATAGGGGAATCTTCATAGCGTTACCATCTGGCAGATGAAGGCAGAATACCAAAAACGGATACTTAACCAGTTTTTCTACGTCAGCGCGAGAAGCTTGGTAAAGAGTTGTAAAGATGCTTGTGGGATGCCCAGCCTTTTGAGCCATGTCAATCAGGTCGATGACTTTGTTGTTCGCAAAAGGTTCACAGAAACCCGAGAAGACAAGAGGAAGTTTCTTAGGAATGTGATCGAGTATTATTTCCCAATCGTCTATTGAAAGCGTTCTCTTTCCAGAATACCTACTGGTTGTCACTTCTTGAGGACAGTACTTTAAGCAATTAACTGGGCACCCTATTTTAGTGGTGACCTCCAAAAACTCGTAGCTAGTATCGCCGACTCCAGTGCTCAATTTCTATTTCTCCCAAAGGTAAGGTCAACTATCAGGAAGGTGGGAAAGCAAAAGCATGTCTTGCCCCAACTTCTGCTCAATTGCATTAGATTTTTCATTTCTTCTTGCCGCTTTTTCGCCAAACGTAAGACCTAATTGTTTTTTCTTGCCACCTGCGAGCTTTTCAATAGTGTGTTAACGCGCGCTGCTAAATCTACTTGCGCCCTTAGATAGAACTCGCGCGCGCATGGAAAACTCAAGCTTCTAAGATATAAATCTAATTCTTCGCCGACATTGGAGGAACGGCTACTTTGTTGCCGGTTTGGCGTAAGTTGGGGGAAAAGAATCACCCTTGAAAGGGAGCATGCCATATTTCTCCGTTCCCGTTTGAATACACCAAATCGGAGCCATTTAGGTTTGGTAAGATTTCAGACCGCGGGCTGAATGCCCCTCCGGAAGTAGTTATTATGCTATCCGCGACGTTTAGACGAGACAAGTACACAAAACTAGCAGGATACGGAATTGTCAAATTGGTTATATGACTTATAAAGTTCCTGGGTGTTAGGCCATAGCTAGTCAACACGTCATATCCGGACACAGAATCAGCATAGATCGTTGATGGCAAGCCTTCGTGATGCAATAGCCAAACCGCACTGGAAACATCTTGCTCTGGAATGTAAGCACTATAGAAGTTAACTATTACTTTAGGATCGCTCGATGTTTTTACTCTATCGAAATCTATTACAGTAAATCCAATGGCCCCCCCTGTTACGCGATTTACAAATCCCACTTGCGAGAGAAAGTATCCGCATAGAATGATCGCAATTAGTAAGAGCACTACGTCTACATTCTTGCTTTTTGAGGCAATCTGACGCTTTTTGGGTCGCTTAATCTTCGTCAAGGCCTTTCCTATCGTTGCCAGAAGCGCCTGCCCTCCTAAAACAAAGCAAGGCGACAAAAATAGCAGAGCAATGGCATAGACTCTGGGAAAACCGAGGGGTGATGCAATGCTTGGGACAACAACCGCACCGACCAAGATGATTGCAGCTATAATAATCATTAGTCTATACTGTCCGGAAATTCCAGTTCGTCTTGGTCTCAATGTAATCGCGAGAAAGCCTGTTATCAAGAAAAGATATGCTATACCCGAAAGTAATAGGTTAATCCAAGTAGCCACAGTAAAAACCTGGGGAAGAGCCAACGTAGTTGATGCTGCTGATCCCATAATAGGTGCCAGACCTACAGTTAAGTTCACAAAAAGCCCGTTAATGGTGTAAATCAATGATATCAATGGCCAATTGGTAAGCGTGTACAATGAGAAAGTTATTCCAAAAAGGAGTAATACAGTGGCTGCGTTAAGCGTGTCATCAAATCCAGGCTTCACTTTTGAGATGATGAAAACAACGGCTACAATAGCCAGAAAAATATAGGCGAGGGAGTAATGTGATACTATTAGGGCGGCCCCAAAAATAATCAAGAGCAACCTTCGTTTTGTAACTGGAATGGTCTTGCTTATTATGAGATAGACAGAGAGAAGGAGAAAAAGTCCGCCAACAATTTCCCTATTGAGACTTAAGGGCGTAGCTCCGAAAAAGGCTACGGAGGTAAAGACAAAGAAAAGCGTTGAAAAGAGCCCGATCAGTTTTCCTAAACTTTTTCCGTATAGTTGGTACAGAGTTAGCGGTATGAGACAAAAGATGAAAGGGTATAAGATTTTGAACACTATATCGCCTTGAGCGCCCATTAATGCGGAATAGGCGGCTGGCAGCAAGGAGATCGATAGCATAGAGTCATAGGTGAGCGTTACCAACGAGTTAACATTTGCATTAAGTAGTCCCCAGTGTCCATTTATTTGGGTCAACCTGAAAACGTAGTATTCAA
>Ga0031655_10001458_pt1 | contig 14108 bp, 12 predicted proteins | sample FrelakmetHBP12HB_FD_55187 | JGI IMG/M metagenome (GOLD analysis project Ga0031655, IMG submission 55187) | Freshwater lake sediment microbial communities from the University of Notre Dame, USA, for methane emissions studies -HBP12 HB | ecosystem: Environmental > Aquatic > Freshwater > Lake >... | reverse complement strand
GTTTTAAATGTCCGACCAGTAACCTCCCCCAGGCCATAACAGTAAATTTCCAGAGGTCGCTCTGCAGTGATCTTTGAATCGAGTTGCCGAACTGAACCCGCTGCTGCATTTCTTGGGTTGGCAAAAAGAGGTTCCCCTATCTCTTCTCGTTTTCGATTGAGTTCCTTGAATTTCTTGAGTTGTATGATCACTTCACCTCGAACCACCAACCGTTCTGGGACTGGGACTTCCTTTCGAATGAGTTGAAGAGGGATGGTCTTGATCGTGCGGAGATTCTGGGTGATGTTTTCGCCATTGACTCCATCGCCACGGGTGGAGCCCACGACAAACTGCCCCCGCTCATAAACGAGTTCAACCGCCAACCCATCGAGTTTGGGTTCTGCTACATAGGTAATCTCTGCAGAGTATCCTAAAAACTTCTTTACCCTTTTATCAAAATCTTTTGCTTCAGATTCGTCGAAAGCATTAGCCAGACTGAGCATGGGAAAGGTGTGTCTGACGATTTCGAAGGNTTCTAAAGGAGTTGCGCCAACCCTCTGAGTGGGTGAGTTTGGAGAGCGAAGCTTGGGGTATTCCTCTTCGAGCTTCTCCAGTTCCCTCATCAGACGGTCGTATTGAGCATCGGAGATTTCTGGCTGATCAAGGATGTAATAACGGTTATTATGATATTCGATCTCCTCGCGGAGTTTTTCTACCCTTTTTTTTATTGCCTCTGATGCCATCAAACCCATTTTAGACAGGATGGATAGCCTTGTCAAATTGGATAAATCGCATAGGGCATAGAGCATAGCGCATAGCGGGAAACAAAATGGAATTAAGTATGGGTAGAAGCGAATTTAGTCGCCTAAAAGGCTGTGCTTCAGGGGACCCCACCCAAACCTTATTTTTTTGGTTGGTTCCTGCCTGCCGGTAAGAAAAGATGGCCTATCTGTGACAAAAGTTTCAACAGCAACCAAGAGGGCTAAATATGGGACAAAAGTGGCATGGTTTTGACAGATATTGGGGTCTTGTGAATGAAAGGAAAAAATTGGATTAAGTATAAAATTTTACTTGACAAATTTAAATTTTCGGTATATTTCTAATCGCCAAGTGGTAAAAAGTGGGAAAAGGTGGTATGGTTTCCTAAAATGAGGGGGAAAAACGATGTTCCGGGGTAGGTATGAGCACGCCATAGATTCTAAGGGTCGAATCAGCATTCCTTCAAAATTCAGAGAGATCCTCAATAAAAAATATGACGATCGATTAGTCATCACCAATTTTGACCATTGTCTGGTCGCATTCCCTTATGAAGAATGGTTCAATTTGGTAGAGCAGAAGGTGGGTTCCTTCTCTCTCGTAAGAAAAGAAACGAGCGCCTTTTTAAGGTTCTTTTATTCGAGTGCCATTGATTGTGTCATTGACAAGCATGGAAGGCTTCTCATCCCTCAGACCTTAAGAGATTATGCGAACCTTCAAAAAGATATCATATTGGTGGGCGAAGGACGATTCATAGAAATCTTTGCCAAGGAGCGTTGGCAGGAAGTAGCTCAGCAGGCGGAAGAGGGTTTTGATCAAATTAGAGATACTTTAGCTAATCTGGGAATTTAATCGTTACTCGTGAATCGTGATTGGTGAATCGTGAACTTATTAAATCACGAACCACGAGCCACGAATCACGGACTATGGGACTTAAACACATCCCTGTTTTAGTGGAAGAGGCGATGACATTTTTGAGATGCGAGCCTGGTTGTACTTATGTAGATGCTACCTTGGGAGGAGGCGGACACGCTTCAGAAATTTTGAAACGGACCGCACCGGATGGAGTGGTCATCGGGATGGAATGGGATGAAGACGCCCTCGCTGAAGCAAGAAATGTATTAATGCCCTTTGGCGATAGGGTAAAAATATTTAGAGAAAATTTTATTCATCTCCCCGACTTAATGAAGGCTGAATCCGTCGATGGGATTCTACTCGATTTGGGACTTTCTTCCATCCAACTCGAAAAAGAGGGAAGGGGGTTCAGTTTTAAAGGAGAGGGTCCCCTGGATATGAGGATGGATCAACGGATCAACGACACGGCAGCCCATCTGATCAACCGGCTTTCATTGGAGGAGCTGGAATATACTCTGTTTCACTATGGCGAAGAGAGTTGGGCCAAGAAAATTGCCAAAGCTATCGTTCAGGAGAGAGAGCGAGAACCCATCAGGACCACCCNGACTTTAAGAAAGGTCATCCACCGTTCGATTCCCAGACGGTTTCATTCTCGGAGAATTGATCCTGCCACGAGAACCTTTCAAGCCCTTCGTATCAGGGTGAATGATGAATTGGAAAATTTGAGAAAGATACTGGAAACTGGATGGACAATCTTAAAAAAGGGAAGACGGATGTGTGTCATCTCTTTTCACTCCCTTGAAGATCGGATGGTTAAAGAGACTTTCCGAAGACTGGAGAAGGAAGGAGAGGTGTGTATCCTGACCAAAAAACCTGTCACGCCTTCTGAGGAAGAACGGAAGAGGAATCCCCGATCCCGCAGTGCCAAACTGAGATGTGCGGAGAGGATTTAAGATGTCAAAGACCATGAGCAAAAATGGAAATCGAATCCTCTGGACAGGGGAAGATTCAAAGGTCAGACCGAAAGGAATAAAATTGAATCTCCTCATCCTTTTCACCCTCCTCATGCTTTTTTTCATTGGAGGTTCCTTGTTCTATGTTTGGTCAAGAATCAAGGTGATCCAACTCGGATATGAAATTTCGAATGCCCTGAAGGAAGAGAGGGTGCTCACCGAAGCCAACAAAAAGTTGCGGCTGGAGATCGCTACGCTCAAATCCTATACGCGGATTGAAAAATTAGCTGTGGAAGAGTTGAGAATGGCCAAACCCAAACCCGAGCAGGTGATCGTGATTCGATGAAACGGAAATCCATCAATTGGTTCAAGGTCCGGATCATCTTTCTCTCCTGTCTCCTCTTCTTCTGTTTTGTACTCATACTGGGGAGGATGTTTCAGCTTCAGGTGCTGAAAAAGGAGCAGCTCTATAAGCTGGCCGCTCAACAGCAAAATGTTCAGATCCCCCTCGTTCCCAAGCGTGGGACGGTTTATGATACCAAGGGAAATGAACTGGCAGTCAGCATTGAGGTCGACTCGGTTTATGCCGATGCCCGGAAAGTCGTTGACGTAGAAAAGACGGCCAATGAGCTTGCCTCGATTCTTCAGATCGATCGGAAGGAATTGAAACAGAGATTGAAGAACCATCGACCCTTCGAATGGGTTCAAAGAAAAATCTCCTCGAAAGAAGCCGAACGGATCAAAGCCCTTCAGCTCCCCGGCCTCTCTTTTTTAAAAGAGAACCGACGTTTCTATCCCAATTCCAAACTAGCGGCTCATCTTATCGGTTTTGTAGGCCTCGATTCGAAAGGTCTGGAGGGAGTAGAATTTCAATACGATGCCTTGCTCAATGGAGAGAACCATGTATGGACTGCCGCCAGAGATGCCTTAGGTCGGGAGATTGCCATGGGCAACGTCCCTTTTGAAAAAGAGGATCATTACCGGAATATCGTCCTAACCATCGACAAACCCATTCAACATATCACCGAGACAGAGTTAGATAGAGGTGTTGAAAAGTGGGGGGCGAAGGGAGGCATGGCCATTGCCATGGATCCCTTGACCGGAAAGATCCTTGCCATGGCGTCCTACCCGACTTTCAATCCAAACCAATTCATCCAGTACCGCTCCAAAAGTTGGAGGAATGAAGCTGTCTCTGATGTCTTTGAACCCGGTTCCCTTTTTAAAGTCTTTCTCGCCGCGGCAGCCCTGGAGGAGCAGGCGGTTCGGCCTTCAGATTCTTTCTTTTGCGAGAATGGTTCCTATACGGTTTATGATCGAACGATCCATGATCACTCCAAACATGGGTGGCTCACCTTTCAGCAGATCATCAAGTTCTCCAGTAACATCGGAGCATCAAAGGTGGGTGAGAAGATGGGAAGGGAACGTTTCTACCGATATATTTCTGCATTCGGATTTGGTGAGAAGACTCGGATTAATCTTCCAGGAGAAGGAAAAGGAATAGTCCACCACCCGAGATATTGGCCTCCTGTTGCCTTAGACACCATCTCCTTCGGTCAGGGAATTTCAGTGACGGGGATTCAATTGGTGACCGCCCTGTCAGCCATTGCCAATGGCGGATTCCTGATGAAGCCTTATGTCGTAGAGAAGATTATGGATGAGAAAGGGGAGGTGGTCCAATCTTTTCAACCGGAGATTGTCAGGAAGATCATTTCAGAGGAAACAGCTAAAAAGGTGACAGCGCTACTTAAGGCGACTACTGAGAAAGGAGGGACAGGGGAGGGAGCAGTGCCCGCAGGATATGAGGTGGCTGGAAAAACTGGAACGGCGCAGAAGGTGGATTCTTTATTAGGTGGGTACTCTGAAGACCGCTATACCAGTGGGTTTATGGGATTTGCTCCTGCCGAGGANCCTAAACTCGTACTCTTAGTCGTCATTGATGAACCCCAGGGAAACAACTACGGAGGAGTGGTCGCTGCTCCGATATTTAAAGCAATTATGGAAAAGGCCCTTCCCTACCTCAATGTCATTCCAAAGGGGACGATGATTGTGAAGAACGAACTTGATTCCGCACCCAAAAAAGGGGCATTGGAACCCCAACCCTTGATTGATGGGGTGAAGGTGGGGAAAGGAGCNGGGATGGTGGTGATGCCAGACCTCACCGGTTTATCCATGCGGAATGCCTTGAGCCGCATGGAGGGGAGGGGACTGATCATCAAGGTTTCAGGGAATGGAAAGGTCGTGGAACAGACCCCCAGACCAGGGACGGTGATTGAAAAAGGAGACATCTGTTATTTGAAGTTTCAGTCCCCATCATAATGCCCCTATGGAACTGAGGAAATTATTGGAAGGCGTTGAGATTAGNAAAATCACTGGAGAAACTNTCAAAGAGATCGAGGGAATTGCTTACCATTCGAAGCAGATCCGAAAGGGTTTTCTTTTTGCAGCCATTCAAGGGATGGAGGTAGACGGACACCGATTTATTGAAGAGGCGATCGAGAGGGGCGCGGAGGCCGTTGTTTTGGAAGAAGAGCGAAAAGTCTCCAACCAAACCATGATTTTAGTTCCTAACAGCCGCCAGGCTCTGGCAAAGATTTCATCAAACTTTTATGGCGATCCATCCTCTCGGGTCAGACTCATTGGTATTACCGGAACCAATGGAAAGACTACTACCACCTATCTCTTAGAGTCAATTTTTAAAAAGGCTGGATGTACGGTAGGCGTGATTGGGACGATCAATTATCGGTTCGGGGAAAAGATAACCCCTGCCCCCAACACCACACCGGAGTCCTTAGATCTACAAAGAATCCTCGGGGAGATGTTGAGGGAGGGGACTTCTCATGTGATCATGGAAGTCTCCTCCCATGGGCTCGATCTTGACCGCGTTTTTGGGTGCCAATTTGATGGTGCGGTCTTCACGAATTTACCTCTGAACATCTCGATTATCATAAAACCCTGGAACAATATTTTGAAAGCAAAAAAAAGCTCTTCTCGGATTATTTGATGAAGAGCCGTAAAAAAAGAAGGTTTGCCGTGACGAACCATGACGACCCCAGAGGAGAGGAGATGGTTAAAGGGATTGGCCTTCCTACTATCCGTTATGGGCTGAGCCCTTCCTGTGATATCACGGTGGATCAGGTGACCTCTTCCTTTGAAGGTCTTTCCTGCAGGCTCAGAACTCCCAAGGGCGATTTTCCCGTCCATTCGAAATTGATCGGGAACTTCAATCTTTACAATATCCTCGCTGCTGTGTCTGTAGGGATTGGCATGGATGTTCCTTTAGAAATCCTAAAAGAAGGCGTGGAGGGATTAGAAGGGGTTTCAGGAAGATTTGAGAAGGTGAGAATGAGAGAGGCATTCATGTCATCGTGGACTATGCTCATACCCACGATGCTTTGGAACGGGTTCTATTAGGGTTGAGGAGTATCTTAGAAAACGGCCCCCAGAACAATGGAAAGATGATCACTGTCTTTGGATGTGGTGGAGACCGGGATCGGACAAAGCGACCTTTGATGGGCGAGGTGGCGGGAAAGGTCAGCGATCTCGCTATTCTTACTTCGGACAATCCAAGGACAGAAGATCCTTTGGCCATCTTGGATGAGGTGGAGAAAGGTTTAAAGTCTCTTCCTTTAAAAGAGTGGGACCAAAATGGAATCAAGTTATGGAGATCGAGAAAGGGATATCTAAAAGTTCCAGATCGAAGGGAAGCCATTCGGATGGCGATCCGATTGGCCCAACCTGAGGATACTGTTCTCATCGCTGGAAAAGGTCATGAGGATTATCAGATCATCGGAAAGAAGAGGTTTCCTTTTGATGATCGCATCGAGGCCAAAAAGGCCTTGGAGGAAAAGTGATCCTTACCATTGAAGAGGTTTTGAGGGCCACAGGAGGGAAACTCCTCCAAGGGAAAGAAAACGCCTTCTTTCAGGGAATTTCCACGGATTCAAGAACGATAGCCGAAGGAGAACTTTTTATCGCCCTGAAGGGGTCTCGCTTTGATGGCCATCATTATGCCTTAGAGGCACTTGAGAAAAAGGCAGGAGGAGTGTTGATCGAAGAGGATAAGGTCGGAGACATTCGATGGAATGGTTATCGATCCAGAGCGGTGATCGCCGTAAAGGACACTCTCGATGCTTTAGGAGACATTGCTCGGGATTGGAGATGCAAATATGGTATTCCGGTGGTGGCATTGACCGGAAGCAACGGTAAGACAACGACGAAGGAGATGATGGCTGCTTGCCTTGAAACTACTTTTCCTATTCTCAAAACAAGGGGAAATTTAAACAATCTTATTGGGGTTCCCCTTACTCTCCTCACCCTTACTGAGAAAGAAAGGGTGGTGGTTCTCGAGATGGGGATGAATGTGCCGGGTGAAATTCGAAGACTGACCGAGATTGTAGAACCCGATGTAGGATTGATCACCAACATCCAAAAGGTTCATCTCGAAGGCATAGGAAGTTTGGAGAGGTTGAAGGAGGAGAAAGGGGAACTCTTCCGGAGGATGAGAAGGGATGGAACGATTTTGGTGAATCAGGATGATCCCCGGGTGGTGGATCTGGCGAGTGATTACCCTGGCCAAAAGATTACCTTTGGGATCGAACATCCTGCAGAGGTGATGGCCAAAGAGATTCGGCTCAGGGGAGCGGAAGGAACCTCTTTCACTTTAATCTTGGAAGGGGAAGTGATGGAGATTCATCTTCGGTTATTGGGAAGACATTTCGTTCCGAATGCTCTTTCTGCCATGGCTGTAGCCTGCCTCTTTGGAGTGGAGGTGAAGCAGGCAAAGGAGGCTTTGGAAAATTTTCCACCTTTTCCCTTGAGGATGGAGGTCGTCCCTCTCAAAGGAGGAGAGACCCTGATCAACGATGCCTACAATGCCAATCCTTACTCAATGGAACTCGCCTTGGAGACCCTTGTAGAGGCGAAAGGGAGGGGAAGGGCTATCGCTGTGCTGGGCGATGTGTTAGAACTTGGAAATTTTACCAAGGAAGCCCATCAACGAATAGGACAAAAGGTGAGTGAACTTTCGATCGACTTCCTTCTCGCTTTGGGAGAAGAAGCGCCCATTGTCGTAGAGTCGGCGATTCGTCATGGGTTTCCGATGGGGAAGGCAAGAATTGTGGAGAGTCATTCAGAGGCCATCTCCCTATTAAAGCAGATGATTCAAAACGGGGATTGGATATTGGTCAAGGGTTCAAGAAGGATGGCTATGGAAAAGATCGTAGAGGGTTTGACAGAGGGGAGGGCCTAAAGCGTGTTATATCATCTCCTTTATCCTCTTCATGAATTATTTTCCTTCTTCAATGTCTTCCGGTATATCACCTTCAGAACCATCTATTCAATTTTAACCGCTCTTCTCATCAGTTTTATCATCGGGCCTTGGTTGATCAAAAAGTTGAGGGTTTTTCAGATTCAACAAGTGGTGAGGGAGGAGGTCCCCTCCCGACACATGGCTAAGAACGGGACTCCCACCATGGGAGGGAGCCTTATCCTCGCTGGTATTCTCATCCCAACTCTTTTCTGGTCTGACCTGACCAATCCGTATGTCTGGATTGTTTTATTGACCACATTGGCGTTTGGCCTCCTCGGTTTTTGGGATGACTGTAAAAAACTCAGGGATAAGAAAGGCATTGGCATTCGGGCTCGATACAAGTTTCCCATTCAGGTGGCTATCGGCCTGGTGGTCAGCTTCATCCTGTTTAACACGATTGATCACGATTCCAGGTTGACCTTTCCTTTCTTTAAAAAAGTGATGCCGGACCTTGGGGGTTGGTACATCCTCTTTGGCATGCTCGTCATCGTGGGCTCGGCCAATGCGGTCAACTTGACCGATGGATTGGATGGATTGGCTATCGGACCCGTACTCATTGCCAGCGCGACCTTTATGCTTTTCTGCTATCTTGCAGGAAATTTCAAATTCGCCAGCTATCTTCAGATTCCCTTTGTCAAAGGAAGTGGAGAATTGACCATCTTATGTGGGGCTCTGGTTGGTTCGGGTCTGGGATTTCTCTGGTTCAATACTTATCCGGCTCAGGTCTTTATGGGTGATGTGGGTTCTCTTTCTTTGGGAGCAGCCTTGGGGNCGATCTCTGTGATCACCAAACAAGAGTTTCTTTTAGTCATTGTGGGTGGGATTTTTGTGATCGAAGCCCTCTCAGTCATCATCCAGGTCATCTCTTATCAGGTCCGNAAGAAACGGGTCTTCAGAATGGCACCCATTCATCACCATTTTGAATTGAAAGGTTGGGCTGAACCGAAGATTATCGTCCGATTCTGGATCATTGGTATTATTCTCGGGCTGATTGCCATCAGCACATTGAAGTTGAGGTGAGACCATCGCACATCACAAATTGCACATCACAAATTGCAAATTGCAAAAGTCAAAATTAAGGATAAATATTTTCATTTTACATTTTGAATTTTTTATTAGAACGATATGGATCTCAAAGGTAAAAAGGTATTGGTCGTAGGATTGGCTCGAACAGGAATCGCTGCAGCAAAATTTCTTAAGGCAAAAGGTTCTCTCGTGACCACCACTGAGGTGAAGCCGGGNGAGGAGATGAAGGAAGCTGTTCAGGAATTGAGAGGGATGGACATTTCGACAGAATGGGGCGGTCATCAGATAGANACTTTTCTCAACCAGGACACCATTGTGGTGAGCCCTGGGGTTGACCTGAGCATCGAGCCCATTCAGAAGGCCATCAAACATGGAGTGAGAGTCATTAGTGAAATTGAACTGGCTTACCATTTTATCCACGTTCCTATCATCGCCGTAACAGGAACCAACGGAAAGACCACCACCACCCTGCTCATTGGAGAGATGTTGAAAGAGGATGGGAAAAAAGTTGGAGTGGGAGGCAATGTGGGAGAGCCATTGGTCCTTTTTGCAGATGGAAAAGATCAATGGGAGGTTTTGGTGGTTGAGATCTCCAGCTTTCAGTTGGAGGCCATCGAAGATTTTCGACCAAGAATCTCTGTTCTGCTAAATATTACCGAGGATCATCTGGATCGGTATTCCAGTTATACCGACTACATTGAGGCAAAAATGAGGATTTTTGCGAATCAGAATTCCGGGGATCTGGCTGTCCTCAATAGAGATGATCCCATTGTGATACAGTTTAAAGAGAAGGTGAAGGCGAAAAAAGTTTTATTCAGTTTAAGTGAAAAGCTTGATGAGGGCGCATTTTCAAATGGCCAAACGATCTCTCTTAGACTGGGAGGGAAAAGAGAAGAATACTCCTTAGCCAAGACACCTTTGAAGGGGGTTCACAATGTGGAAAATATGATGGCAGCCCTCACCACGGCCAGGATCTTTGGTTGTTCAAAAAAAGCGATCCAGGCCGTCCTCAATCGGTTTGAAGGCCTTGAGCATCGTCTCGAATTTATTCGGGAGATTGAAGGGGTTCGTTTCTACAATGACTCCAAGGGGACGAATGTAGGTTCAGTGGTCAAATCTCTCCAGAGTTTTTCAGAACCCGTGATCCTGATCGCGGGAGGGAAGGATAAAAATGGGGATTTAAGCCCCCTTGAGGAATTGATTCAGAAACGGGTCAAACATCTAATCCTGATCGGAGAGGCTAAAGAAAGAATGAACCGCGAACTCGGAGGGCTGACCGATACGGTCATGGCGAAGACCATGGAAGAGGCAGTGCTCCTCGCCCATCAAAAAGCAAAGGCAGGAGAGGTAGTTCTCCTCTCACCAGCCTGTTCGAGTTTTGATATGTTCAAAGATTATAAGGAGAGAGGCAAGGTATTTAAGGAGTCGGTATTTAGGTTAAGCACCAAATCCCAAGCACCAATATCCAAATAAATCTCAAACACCAATGACCGAAAGTTTTGGTAATTGGAATTTGGTTATTGGGGCTTATTTGGAATTTGGGATTTCAAATAGTCCATTTAGAAGATAGAGGAGATTGAGTCAAACCAGTGAAGGGAAAGAGAAGAATTGATTTTATTCTTTTGATCGCCGCCCTCGCCTTAGTAGGGATTGGGATTGTGATGGTCTACAGCACCAGTGCGATCATCGCTGGGGATCGCTTCGGAGATCCTTACTACTTTCTAAAGAGACAGGCCCTCTATGCAGCGGTCGGTTTTGTTCTGATGATCCTCATGATGTTCTTCCCTTACGAAATTCTGAAGCGGTTTGCCTATCCCATTCTCATCTTTTCCATTCTTCTCTTGATTGCCGTGTTGATCCCGGGGATCGGACATCGGGCGGGTGGAGCCATGCGTTGGTTGAAGATCCAGTCTTTCTCTTTTCAACCCTCGGAATTTGCCAAGTTGGGTTTGGTAGTTTTTCTCGCCTACTTTTTGGCTAAGAAAGAGGAGAAGATTCGGAGCTTCTCATTCGGATTTCTTCCCACCGTTCTCCTTTCTGGTCTCGTCGTCGCTTTGGTGATGAAGGAACCCGACTTCGGAGCAGCCTTCTTCCTTACAGCGATGGTTTTTCTCCTTCTCTTCGTCAGCGGTGCCAGGGTGATCTATATTGTCAGCGCCTTTTTGATTGCCATTCCAGTGGCTTATACTCTTTTGATGAATGGTGGGTATCGTTATAAAAGGTTGACGAGTTTCATCCGACCTTGGGAGGACCCTTCTGGCACCAGTTTCCAAATTATTCAATCCTTCCTTTCATTCGGCTCCGGAGGTCTCTTCGGATTGGGATTGGGAGAAGGAAGGCAGAAACTCTTCTTCCTTCCTGCTCCCCACACAGACTTCATCTTTTCTGTCATTGGAGAGGAGTTGGGTCTGGTCGGTGCGATGGTCGTTGTGCTCCTTTTCTTCATTCTGACCCTCAGAGGGATCCAGATTGGGCTTTCTCTCGAGGAGCGGTTTGGTGCCTATTTGGCATTGGGAATCACGTTGATGATTTCCCTTCAGGCCGTGATCAATATGGGAGTGGTTTTGGGACTCCTCCCCACAAAAGGGTTAACTCTTCCCTTGGTCAGTTATGGAGGGACATCGTTGGTCGCCAATTTAGTTGGGGTGGGGATACTCCTTCACCTTTCGACCCATGTGGAACGAAGATGAGGTGTGTAATTGCTGGGGGAGGTACAGGAGGTCACCTTTTCCCAGGCATGGCAATTGCTGAGGCATTCGTTGAAAGAGAGAGAGGGAACGAAGTCCTATTTATCGGAACGGCGAGGGGGATCGAAGCTAGAGTTTTACCAGGAGGGAGATTTCCGCTGAGAACGATTAAAGTGAGACCCATTCAAGGGAAATCACTTCTGGAGAAGGGTAAAGCGATTTGGAGCTTACCGATGGCNATCTCTGAAGCATATTCGATCTTAAAAGAGTTTCAACCCCAACTCGTGTTGGGCGTTGGAGGATATGCCTCCGGTCCAACTCTTTTAGCCGCTTTCTTTCTCGGAATGAAAAGGGCCATCCAAGAACAGAATGTGATGCCTGGAATGACTAATCGAATTCTAAAGTGGTTCAGCCAACAGATCTTCGTCTCCTTCGAAGAGGCAAAGAAATACTTCCCTGATAAGAAGACCATTGTGACTGGCAACCCGATCAGGAAAGAATTCTTTNCCAGTCTGAAGGAAGGCAAAAGAGAGATAAAGAGAAGGGATCGATTCACCCTCCTCANCTTTGGGGGAAGTGCAGGGGCACATCGGATCAATCAGGCGATGATGGGAGCTCTGGACCAACTTCAAGGGATAAAATCCTCCCTAAAAATCATTCATCAAACGGGAAAAGAAGATCTCGATTTCGTATCGAAAGAGTATCGGGAAAAGGGGTTTGATGCATTGGTCAAGCCTTTCATCGAAGACATCGCCACCTACTACCAGATCTCTGATCTGGTCATCTGCAGATCAGGAGCGAGCACCGTGGCTGAGCTGGCGGTCTGNGGAAAGGCTGCTCTCCTCATCCCTTATCCTTACGCGGCTCATCATCATCAATTTATCAATGCCAAGAAATTAGTCGATCTGGGTGCAGCGAGAATGATTTTAGATCAAGAGTTAAATGGGGAAATGATAGCCCAAACCATCCTCCACCTTTACGACCATCCGGAGGAGCGTGTCAGGATGGAAGAAGCGATTCAGCGGTTGGGCAAACCGAGAGCAGCGGAGGAGATCGTGGATTATTGTTATGCTCTCGTTAGAGAGCATAATATGGTTCATTGAGTTTATTTGGTTTGTTTAGTTTATTTAGTTAACTAAAGAAACCAGAGAAACAAAAGAAACCGGTAATTGAGAGATGTATCGAAGAGGAAAGATCCAGCATATCCATTTTGTAGGCATCGGTGGGATTGGCATGAGCGGGATTGCTGAGGTGTTGCTCAACCTCGGTTACCATATCAGCGGTTCCGATATCAAGGAGACAGAGGTGACCCGAAGACTCCAGTCTTTGGGGTGTAAAATTTCCTACGGTCACCGAAGGGAGAATTTGAAGGAAGCAGACGTGGTCGTCATCTCCTCAGCAATTCGGCAAAACAACCCTGAGGTCGAGGCCGCTGAAGAGAGACTCATCCCTGTGATCCCAAGGGCAGAGATGCTGGCAGAGTTNATGCGAATGAAGATNGGGATTGCCATTGCAGGGACTCATGGAAAGACCACCACCACCTCTCTCATTGCCACCGTTTTGGCAGCAGGTGGTCTCGACCCCACGGTTGTGATCGGCGGGAGACTCAACAGCATTGGAAGCAATGCCAGGCTTGGCCAGGGCGAGTTCTTGGTGGCCGAAGCCGATGAGAGCGATGGTTCTTTTCTAAAACTGATGCCCACCATTGCTGTGGTGACCAATATCGACCCAGAGCATCTTGATTATTATAAAGGGATCGATGAGATCAAAGAGACCTTTCTCTGTTTCTTGAACAAGATTCCATTTTTTGGCTTGGCCGTGCTCTGCCTCGATCATCCGAACATTCAGAGTCTTCTCCCGAGGTTGAAGAAGCGGTTTACTACTTATGGATTGACCACACAAGCTGACTTTCAAGCGAAAGAGATTGTATTCGAAGGACTCTCCACATCTTTTGACGTGGTCCACCGACGGCAGGAAATAGGCAGGCTGAGTCTTCGGATGCCAGGACTCCACAATGTCTACAATGCCTTAGCCACTTTAGCCACAGCCCTCGAACTAGATATTCCCTTCCAGGTCGTCCAGGAGACGCTGCGCGATTTTAGTGGGATTCAGAGACGGTTTCAGATCAAAGGAGAGAAGAAGGAGATCCTCATCGTGGATGATTATGGCCACCATCCTGTAGAGATCATGGCCACACTGAAGGCGGCACGAACCGGTTGGGGAAAAAGAATCATTGCGGTATTTCAACCTCATCGATATACAAGAACTCAAGCCCTGTTTAAAGATTTTCTCACTGCTTTTTATGATGCAGATGTCCTCATTCTTACCGATATCTACCCGGCAGGAGAAGATCGTATTGAAGGTGTGGAAGCAAAAGCCCTCTTTGAGGGACTTCGGGAATATGGTCATAAGGACGTCACTTATTTAGCAGATAAAAAGGAGATTGTTGAGCATCTCCTCCGTATTGTTTCTCCAGGGGATTTGGTGATCACCTTAGGAGCAGGAGATATCTGGCAAGTTTCAGATGAGTTGGTGAACCGATTG
>Ga0031655_10001451_pt1 | contig 14139 bp, 11 predicted proteins | sample FrelakmetHBP12HB_FD_55187 | JGI IMG/M metagenome (GOLD analysis project Ga0031655, IMG submission 55187) | Freshwater lake sediment microbial communities from the University of Notre Dame, USA, for methane emissions studies -HBP12 HB | ecosystem: Environmental > Aquatic > Freshwater > Lake >... | reverse complement strand
GGCCTGCCGTGGGCGCCGCGACGGCGCCGCGCACGCGGGCATAAACCGTCTGATAAGTTTCGCGGTCACGAGGCGCGTCGGGCCTGCGGATATAGGGGGGCAGCGGAACGTGTCCCAGGCGATCGATAGCGTTTTCGATGGATCCCTCGCCGGACTTCAAGCGCACCCGGCGGACCCCATATTCTCCCCGCCCCAGGACCTCGGCTTCCAACTCGCCTTCGCCAAAGACAAGCACCTCGCCCGTTCGCACCTTGCGCCCCGGATGAACGAGCCCCTGCCAGAGGTCATCGCTTTCCTGCCGCGTGAGCATCAATTCCACTTCGCCCTTCAGAAACTCACGCGCGGCGGGATTATGCTTGCTGATTTTCTGGGCGGAAACACCGCGCCGCCGCCCGAGCAAACGCGCGGGAAACACCTTGGTATTATTGAAAACCAGCAGGTCGCCGGGTTGGAGGATTTCAGGAAGCTCGCGGAACAAGCGGTCCCCAAAACGCTGCGCCACCCGGTCGAGCACCATCAGGCGCGAGGCCTCGCGTTCGGCGAGAGGGTGCTGGGCGATCAGCTCGGCGGGAAGCGCATAGTCAAATTCGTCGAGATGCATGGTAGAAAAGAAGCTCAGATCTCCGGGATCAAGTAGGCTCCAGGAATTCTTCCGTCCAGTGTCGCAAGAACTGCTCCGTTCGCCTCAGCAAGCTGAACCAAGTGGCCGTCTGTGGTTTGCTTAGCGGTCTTGACCCAATCTGGTAGGCGGGAAACATCGTGGTCGTCAGGGATAAACGTGAAAAGGTAGACCTTTGTTTCTTTCAAGCGGAGCAACTGTGCCTTCGCTTCGGAGATACTGAAATTGTAGGCTAAAGCCTGTGCGAGAACTCTTACGAACCCAAGTTCAGTGATCGCGCAGGTTGCTAACGTCGGATGATGCTCCTTTCGCACCCACGATGCAACGCGACGATGGAACTCGTGCTCGAGTAATCCCAACGCAACGAGAGCATTCACATCGAGCAAGAATCTCATGGGAAGGATGCCAGAATCTCTTCAACTTCCTTACTGGTCAGCACTGGAGCACGGGGGCCGGCAGTGAGAACCGGAAGTCCGGTAATGGGATCGGTAATGATGGATACACGGCCCTGGCGCTTCTTACGGGGCTTCAAGACAATGCGTCCTGCCTCGATGCTTGCATCAAGTGGGTCGCCGGCGCGAATGCCAAGCCTGCGGCGGAGGGGTCCCGGAATAACAACTTGACCTTTAGTAGAAACCTTAGTTTGCATGGTAAGACAATCTTACCACTAGCGCCGGCCGGCAACAACTTCTCTTCCCCGTATGATAAAGTCCATATATGGCCTTTCCGGCAGTGGTCATCAGCGCGCGCGGTGTGGAGCGCATCCTTTCCGGCCATCCGTGGATTTACCGGGGAGACGTCCTCGGCGCCTCGGAAGCGGAAGGGGGAGCGGTCGTCCGCCTGCTGGACCGCAAGAAACGCTTCTGGGGGCAGGCGCTATACAGCAGCAAGTCGCAGATTGCCTTGCGCCTCCTAACTCGCGAAGCCCGGCCCTTCGACGGCGCTTTCCTCACGGAGCGCATTTGCGCCGCAGCGGCTTTTCGCGAACAAGTCGTCCAAGGCGCGCAGGCTTACCGCCTGGTCGCGTCGGAAGGTGATCTGCTGCCTTCGCTCGTCATTGACCGCTACGCTGCCTGTTTCGTCATCCAGACGCTCAGCCAGGGCATGGAGCGGTTGAAGCCGCAGATCGTGGCAACCCTCCAGCGACAGTTCAGCCCCTTGAGCGTTATCGAGCGGAACGATGCATCGGTCCGCACTCTGGAGGGCCTGCCGGAACAAAAAGGCGTCCTGGCAGGCGAGCCCGTGGGCGAAGTTGTGGTGGAAGAGAATGGAATGAAGTTTTGCTTCGACCTCCTTCAGGGGCAGAAGACTGGGGGGTTTCTGGACCAGCGCGAGAACCGCGCCGCAGCCCGCCAGTACGCCCGCGGGCACATGCTCGACTGCTTCGCTTACACGGGCGGGTTCGGCCTCACGGTGGCCCGGCAATGCGAGTCGGTTTTGGCCGTCGAGAGCTCGGCGGAAGCGCTGAAACTGGCCCGCCGGAATCAGGAGTTGAACGCTCTGACGAACGTGGAGTGGAAAGAGGCCAACTGCTTCAATTTCCTGAAAACTGCCGACCAGCAGAAGCGGCGTTTCGACACCATCGTGCTGGACCCGCCCCCCTTCGCGCGGCAGAAGTCGAATGTCGAGTCCGCGCTACGCGGCTACAAGGAACTGAACCTGCGCGCGCTGAAGATGTTGAACCCCGGCGGATTCCTGATCACGTGCTCGTGCTCGCACCACGTGGGCGAGGCTGATTTCCTGGAAGTCATCGCCAGCGCCGCACTCGATGCCCATCGGACGGTGATGGTCATTGAGAGGCGCACGCAGGCACGCGACCATCCCATCCTGCTGACCGTCCCGGAGACTCACTATCTGAAGTGTTTGGTCTTGCGGGCCCTCTAAAGCCGGCCGCGAAGCCCGCCGCTGACAGGGGCCTTCGTGACCAGGCTTTGGGATCAGGGCGAATCCTTGTATGATCCTTTCTTTGTTGCCAGGGTCGCAGGCCCCCAAAGGAGACACATGCGTCCTTATCTTCGCTTGTTTCTTTCCTTGACCGTTCTCGCGGGGGCCGGCGTCCAAGCCTCCGATAAGCGGGCCTATTCCTCCAAAGAATTCCTGCAACCGATCGTATACCTGGCCAGCGACAAGCTGAAGGGACGCGGAGACGGCACGAAGGAACTGGACGAGGCGGCGGCGTATCTTGCCAAGCGTTTCAGAAAATTCGGCCTCCGCCCCGCCGGGGACCAGGGGAGCTACCTCCAGCATTTCATGATCACGGTGGGCGCGAAGATGGGTCCCAACAATTCCCTGGCTTATGAGCGCGGCGAAACGCAGAAGGCCCTGACCCTCGATCAGGACTTCGTTCCCTTCAGTTTCTCCGAAGCCCTGCAGCTCAAGGCGCCGCTCGTCTTCGCGGGCTATGGCATCACGGCGCCGGAATTCAACTACGACGACTACAAGGGCATCGACGTGAAAGGCAAGATCGTCGTGGTGTTGCGCCACGAACCCCAGGAAAACGACGAGAAGAGCGTGTTCGCGGGCAAGCAAATGACCACGCACAGTGAGATCGTCAACAAGGCCATCAACGCCCGCAACCACGGCGCGCAGGGCATCGTGCTTGCCAACGATCTTGGGAACCATCCCGGCGAGCCGGATGAGTTGATTCGCTTCACCACGCTGGTGGGCCCCGAGGAGATGAAGATTGCAGCCCTCCAGGTGAAGGCGGCGGTAGCGGACGAGTGGCTGAAGCCCTCCGGCCAGACGCTCGAAACCCTTCGTCAGGCCATCGACAAAGACCTCTCGAACCACTCCTTCGCCCTGGACCCTTCCGCGCAACTCTCCTTGAGGGTCGATGTGGAACGGGTTCGCAAGCAAGTGGCCAACGTGATCGGGCTCCTCCCGGGGAAGGATGAAAACCTGACCCGGCAGTGCGTCGTGATCGGGGCGCATTACGATCACCTGGGGCTGGGCGATCAGCACTCCCTGGCGCCGAGCCAGATCGGGAAGATCCACCACGGCGCCGACGACAACGCTTCCGGGACGAGCGCCGTCCTGGAGCTGGCAGACGGGCTGGGCCGGGAACGCGGGCAACTTAAACACTCGTTCGTCTTCGTAAGCTTTGCCGCCGAGGAGACCGGCTTGCTGGGGTCCAATTATTATGTGGCGCATCCTGCTGCCGCCTGCCCCCTGGACCAGACGCTCGCAATGGTCAATATGGATATGGTCGGCCGCGTGGCCAAGAACCGGCTTTACGTGGGCGGCACGGGGACTTCACCGGGATTCAAAAAGCTGGTGGAAGACGCCAATCACGATGTGGGCTTCGAGTTAAGCTACTCCGCCTCAGGCTACGGCGCCAGCGATCACATGTCTTTTACGGTGCGGGGCGTCCCCGTGCTGTTCTTCTTCTCCGGGCTGCACTCCGATTATCACAAGCCCTCCGACACCTCAGACAAGATCAATGCCGAGGGAGGAGTCAAGGTGGTGGAATTGGTGGCCAATGTCGCCGGCAAGCTGGACGAGTTGAAGGAGAAGCCGCAGTTCGTGCGCGTCGCCGAGCCTACGCCCTCGGCCATGGGCGGCGGAGGCGGGTATGGTGCTTACTTCGGCTCCATCCCCGACTTCGGCGAAATCGAGCACGGCGTGAAGTTCGCCGACGTCCGCGACGGCAGCCCGGCGGCCAAAGCCGGGTTCCGCGCCGGGGACGTGCTCATCGAGTTCGATGGCAAGAAAATAGAAAACCTGTACGACTTCACCTACGCCCTGCGCGCCCACAAGCCTGGCGATAAGGTCCCGGTCAGCGTCCTCCGCGACGGCCAGAAGCTGACTCGCGAGGTGACGCTCGAAGTGAGGAAGTGAACCCGCTTTAGCCCGGCTGGTCGTTCGGACGGTAGTTCGCGAGCAGATCCAATCGTCGGCGGCTGCAGGCCCTTGCCTTCATGTACCCTAGATGGTACACTACCCGAGTGAGGAGGAAGCCCCAACCGGCCACCGAGCCCTATTTATATTCCGAGGCGGCAGAAAAACAAGGTAAGCGAGCTCCGGTAATCTTCTTTCGCACGGAGGCAGGCGGAGAGCCAGTACGCGACTGGCTGAAGGGACTTTCAGCTGAGGACCGAAAACGGATCGGCGAGGATATCAAGACAGTGGAGTTTGGTTGGCCTCTTGGGATGCCCGTTTGTAAGCCACTGGGTGACGGCGTCTTTGAAGTGCGGACGAACTTGCATCAGAACCGGATTGCTCGGGTGCTTTTCTACATTGACGGGAAGGGCCGGATGGTCCTGCTGCACGGCTTCATCAAGAAAAAGCAGAAGACGCCGAGGGAGGATTTAGAGCTGGCGAGAAACAACCAGAGCAAGCACCAAAGGGGGCTGAAATGAATTTGAGGAAAAGACGGAAAAGAACGGATCACAGTGGGTCAACCTTTGACAGCTTCCTCGACGAAGAAGGAATCCGGGAGGAAGTCGAAGCGGTCGCCGTCAAGCGGGTAGTGGCGTGGCAACTTGAACGGGCCAGGCAACAACAGCACAAGACAAAACAGGCGATGGCGAGGCAGCTTCGTACGAGCAGGTCACAACTGGATCGCCTGCTTGACCCAGGAAACGTATCGGTGACGCTTGACACCCTCACTCGGGCGGCGAGAGCGGTCGGCAAGCGCGTGATCATTCGCGTGGCCGACGCGAAGGCCAAGCGTGCATAGCTGGGCATCAGATGCGGTGGCCCGCGTGAATTTTGCGGCTCTGGGTTCCTCCTTCCTTCTAAAACGCTGCACAACATGATAGAGGTAAACGCGAGATGGACGCGCGACGGCTCGGAACGTTTAGGCCTGAACTAGTTCGAGCATTAACCCTGCTCTTCCCCCTCCTCTTTCCTTGCGGGGCCGCGGGAACTAGCGAGCCCAGCGCGCTCAAGCTGCTCGTTTCCCTGGAGCAGCCCACGATTACCGCCCCGCTTCCTGCACGTGTTACGCTCAATCTCCACAACGCAGGAAAGCAAACTCTCTGGCTATTTCGCAGGGTGCGAGCGCCCTTTGATGCGGCGCAGCGAATCCTGGAAGAGAACCAGGCCCCAGAAACTTACGGCGGCTCCACCCTGGTCGTGAAACTCGAACCTGCTGGAACCGTGGGGTCCGAATCCGAAGCAACTCCCGCCCGAGGCGCCGTTCTGGAGAGTGTCGGCATGCCCAANCCAAAACTGGTGCGGCTGGGCCCGGCCGATGACTACGAGGAGAAGGTCACCCTCCACCTCGAGCCGGCGCGGTCTGGAACGGGCGGCGAAGGGAAACCGGTTTGGGGGCGTTATCACCTTTCAGTGCTCTACCGCGCCAGCTTCTCAAACGCGGAGCAAATCAGAAACAACCTGGGATCAACGCTCTGGCAGGGGGAAGTGGCGAGCAACACCCTGGACATCGATCTGCTTGCACCCACAGCCCAGGGCTCGGTCGCCGGCACGGTGACCCGCTCCGACTCGAGTCTGATTACGGATGCCCGGCTCTCCCTCAGCGACCAGAACGAAAGGCTGATCGATCAGGTTCGCACGGATATCGATGGGCAGTTCTCTTTCACCAACCTCCCCCCGGGGCTATACTGGGTGACGGCGCGCAGAGAGGCCGCCACGGAAGACACGGCGACGTTTCAGCATGTGGATGTGACCGCCGATCAACCCGCTGCCACACTTCGGCTGGTGATGCTGACGCCGGAGATTTACGAGCCGCAGAAGGTCTTGCACAAGCCGGTTCTCTTTCTTGTCACGGACAACGCCGGGCGCCCCCTCGATAAAGTCCGGTTGGAAATCACCTTTTCGAACGGCGCCCTCTTGGACGACCTGAAGGCTGAAACGGGCGACGATGGTCTGGCTACCGTGGAATTAATCCCGGGCCGAAACTTCGTGACCCTCAAAAGGCGGAAATGCCCCGACCAGGAGGAACGAGCCGACGTGGCCGTGGGCCAGGGTGTAGACGACTTCAAATTCGTCTTCGGATGTTCCAAGCAGTGAGCTCGCCGATTAAAAGCAGCGACTCGTGAGGAGTGACCGGTGAAAAATCTGCGAGGAAGTCGCTTATGACAAATCTCTCGAATACGCAAATGCCGCCGTCGCGCCGGCGAAGCTATGCGGGCTGGATCATCTTGCCAGCGACCCTGCTCGGACTGCTCTGCTGCCTGGAGGTCATCGGGCAGGAGCACCAGGTCCCAAGCGGCCTCGCCGGCGTGGGCCCGGCCGTCCACGGCGCTCTGGGCGACCCCCTGCGCGACCCGCGCGAAGTCCACCTTCGGCACGTCAGGCAGTTGACCTTCGGGGGAACGAACGCGGAGGCTTATTTCAGCTTCGACGGGAAACGGCTCGTGTTCCAAAGCACGCGCCCGCCCTTCCAATGTGACCAGATCTTTATCATGAGCACTGAGGGCTCAGAGCCGCGCCTCGTCTCCACCGGCCATGGCAGGACCACCTGTGCCTACTTCTACCCGGACGGAAAACATATCCTGTACTCCTCCACTCACCTTTCCAGCCCCGAGTGCCCGCCCCGGCCCGATTATTCCCAGGGCTACGTCTGGGGCGTATATTCATCCTTCAAAGTCTTTTACGCCACGGTGCAAGGGAAAATCCTGAAGCAACTTACTCCCGACCCCGGATACAACGCCGAGTCCACGCTCTCCGCGGACGGCAAGAAAATCGTCTTTACCTCCAGCCGCGATGGCGACCTGGAGATCTATACGATGAATGCGGACGGCAGCGGCGCGACCCGGCTGACGAATGAGCCGGGCTACGACGGCGGTCCGTTTTTCTCGCCGGATGGGAAATGGATTGTCTATCGGGCTTATCATCCTGTCGCGGCGGAGGAAGTTGCGCGCTATAAATCACTCCTGGCGCAAGACCTTGTCGAGCCGATGAAGATGGACCTCTACGTCATGCGCGCGGACGGCTCGGAGCAGCGGCAGATTACGCACCTCGGGGGCGCGAGTTTTGCGCCCTTTTTCTTCCCCGACAGCCAGCGCATCATCTTTGCCTCGAATTACGAGCACGCGGGCAGCAGCCAGATGGAGCTCTACGCGCTGAACCGCGACGGCACGGACCTCGAGCGCGTGACGTTTACGGGCGGGTTCAATGCCTTCCCCCAGTTCTCACCGGATGGGAAAAAGCTGGTGTTTGCTTCCAGTCGCAGCGCCCAACAGCCGCATGAGATCAACATATTCATCGCCGAGTGGGTGCCGTAGGGACTCCCGGTCGAGCCCCTTCGGCATACACCGGAACTCTTTGGGGCCGCGTACCGAGTCGCGCACCATTCGGTAACCGACCTGCCGGGGCGAGCCGGCGCCCGCAACCCAAAAACCTGGCAACCAGCAACCCACAGGCCCACTTCGTGTGTGTCAAGGGGATAAAATGCCTGCGTAATTTTGTGGCTACCGGTAGCCACAAACTGCCTTGGGGGTCTTGACAACTCGAATACTTCCTGGTAGGGTATTGAGTAGGCAGGGTTAGCACCCCGGCACTCTGCTCGCACTTCGGCGCCGACGCGGAAGGTGCTCTGCCTGCGGAGGAAGGGAAAAAGCCGTACGGCCGAGGGCGCTGATTGCGTCCGTCTACTGACGGATTGCCCCGGACATGGTCACGTGAGACGCGACCGTGCCCGAGCGGCCCGCGACAAGGCGATCCATGACTTTCAACACTCGACCTTCGACTCTTGGACTGCGCTTCGCGACCTCCGACCCCGCTCGCGGCATGACATGTTGCCCGACGCTGGCAGACAAAAAGAACGAGCGAAACTGCTTGAAAAAACGCCTAAGCCGCCAGCTAATTGAAAACAAACCACCTGACGGCTTAGCCAGAGGGACAATTTGTCCATTCCAGCCGACGGAGACCCCGCGCCCTGCTCGGCAGGAGCTGAAGGGCTAAATTGATACAAAGTAGATTATATATCGTGTCATCAAAAATCGCGAAAACGTAAAAACGAACCCACTATGTTATAGAAAATACAGGGGGGGATTTCCACAGAACCCAAAACTAGAGCAAATGCTACATGAGCGACTGCATGACTTCGTCAAGCGCTTCTTTGGGCGGGCGGACTTTCGATTCCGGAAGAGTTGCCAGGGGCTCGTCCACCATGTTGAGCTGGTCGATGAAATTGGGCCGCTGCGGGTCGACGTAGAACAACCCCGTCACAATTTCGCCCTTATCGTGAGCTTCGGTGAGCACCCGCAGGGCTTCGGTCTTGTGAGTGGGATCGTATTCCTTGCCGATCTTCTTCAACAGCAGGTGGGAGCCGTCGTGCAAGGTGATCTCGGTTGTGGAGCCGGGGTCGTAGTCCACCGCGAGATCCTCGAAGAAGGGAATGAAGCTCACGTCGGCCAAAGGCTCGTCGTGGTCCTTGACGTAGCTGTAGCTCTTGGTGGAGCCCTCGTGGTCGTTAAAGGTGACGCAGGGCGAGATCACGTCGAGCATCACCGTTCCCTTGTGCCCAATCGCGCCCTCCAGCAAGGCGAGCAGTTGCCGCTTGTCGCCGGAGAACGACCGGCCCACGTAAGTGGCCCCGAGCTGGATGGCCAACGCGCAGGTGTCGATGGGCGGGAGGTCGTTGACCACGCCAGTCTTGAGTTTGGAGCCGATGTCGGCGGTGGCGGAGAACTGGCCTTTGGTCAGACCATAGCAGCCGTTGTCCTCGATGATGTAGATGACGGGGAGATTGCGGCGCATCAAGTGAACGAACTGGCCGATCCCGATCGAGGCGGAATCGCCGTCACCGCTAACTCCGATGGCCATCAGTTGGCGGTTCGCCAGGATCGTGCCCGTGGCGACGGACGGCATGCGGCCGTGGACGGCGTTGAAGCCGTGCGAGCTCCTCAAGAAATAGGCCGGGCTCTTGGAAGAGCATCCGATGCCGGAGAGCTTGGCGACGCGATGGGGCTCCACCCCGAGCTCGTAGAAGGCCTCAATGATGCGCTCGGAGATGGCATTATGGCCGCAGCCTGCGCACAGGGTGCTTTTGTTGCCCTTGTAATCGGTGACTTCGAGCCCGATGCGGTTTACCTTTTTGGGTGGAGAGGGAGGAACGGTGGTAGTGGCCATGTCAGTTCTTCTCCTGGGAAGCGATTGCGTCCGTGACGGAGCGCGCGTCGATGGGCAGGCCGTCATAGTGCAGAACGCTGTGGAGCTTCTGCACGTCCTCGGCGCCCAGCTCCAGCCGCAGCAGGCCGCACAACTGGGCGTCGCGGTTTTGCTCGACCACGTAAACGCGCCGCTGGCGCTGGATGAAGTCCTTCACGGCCTGCGTGAAGGGGTAGGCGCGCACGCGGCAGTAGGCGGCCTCCAGGCCGTATTCCTGTTTCAACTGGTCGAGGCTTTCGCGCACCGCCCAGTCGGTGGTGCCGTAAGCGAGGATGCCGAAGTCCGGCTTCGCGGCCTCCTGAATTTGCGGGCCGGGAACGTGCTGCCGCGCGGTTTCAAATTTCCTTGCCAGGCGGTCCATGTTATCCACGTAATCGTTGGGCCGTTCGCTGTAAATGGCGCGCGCGTTATGGCCGCTGCCGCGCGTGAAGTAGGCCGCGGCAGGATGATTGGTGCCGGGCAAAGTCCGGTAGCCGACGGCGTCGCCATCCACATCGCGGTAGCGCTCAAAGTGGCCCAGGCGGTCGAGGTCCTCAGCGCTCAGTACCTTGCCGCGCTCGAGGGGCTTAGTGGGATAGGGGAAGGCGTCGGACATCCAGGTGTTCATGCCCAAGTCGAGGTCGCTCATGACGAAGACGGGCGTCTGGAATTGTTCCGCCAAGTCAAACGCCTCTCCGGCCATGGTGAAGCATTCGCTCATTGAGTTGGGAAACAGCATCAAGTGCTTGGTATCGCCGTGCGAGAGGATCGCGGTGGAGAGGATGTCGCCCTGCGCCGTACGAGTGGGCAAGCCCGTCGAGGGGCCCACGCGCTGGACGTCGAAGATCACGGCGGGAATCTCGGCGTAGTAACCGAGCCCCACGAACTCCGCCATCAAGGAAATCCCCGGGCCGGAGGTGGAAGTCATGGAACGGGCGCCCGCCCAGCCTGCCCCCATCGCCATGCCCAGTGCGGCCAGCTCGTCTTCGGCCTGGACAATGGCAAACGTGGCTTTGCCGGTTTGCTTGTCCACGCGGTATTTCTTCATGAATTCAATCAGGGTCTCACAGAGCGAAGAGGAGGGCGTGATGGGATACCAGGTGACAACGGTGACACCCGCGAACATCGCGCCCAACGCGCAGGCCGCGTTCCCCTCGATCAGGATTTTTCCCCGCGTCAGGTCCAGGCGCTCCAGATAGTAGGGGTCAACCTTGGGGAGGTTCTTCTCCGCGTATTCGTACCCTACTTGCGCGGCCGCGAAATTCAAGTCGGCAGCTTTGGCTTTCTTTTTGAACTGCTTGCCGAGCGCGACGCGGATTTCCTGCATGTCGATGCCCAGCAGTTTGGCCAGCACGCCGTCGTAAATCATGTTGCGCACCAGCTTGCGCAGCCGCGCGTCCGGGCAGACGGGGGCCACGAGCTGGTCAAAGGGCACGGGGTAAAAGACCAGGTCGTCGCGCAGGCGCTTCAGGTTGAGCCGCTCGTCATAGACACAGGAGGCGCCGGGCTTGAGCCCCAGGACGTCTTCTTCGGCCGTCTCAGGATTCATCGCCACCATGAACTCGCTATCCTTGCGGCGCGCGATGTACCCAAACTTGGAGGCCCGGATCGTGAACCAGGTGGGAAGCCCGGCGATGTTCGAGGGGAACAAATTCTTGCCCGAGACGGGAATCCCCATCTGAAAAATCGCGCGCAATAGAACCAGGTTGGCCGTATTGCTTCCCGAACCGTTTACCGTGGCGACTTGAATGCTCAGATCGTTAACGATGCGGCGCTGGCCAGCCGGCGCCTCGGCTTCTTTAGGATCAACTTGGGTGGTTGCCATGGGAGTCCTCAAGACCAATCTGCTCGCATCGCGCGGGTCTCGCGCCTGCGGGACCGGCAAGCGCCCCAATCAATCCCCATTAAGAATCTTAGGGACGGGGCCCTTCCGGAGTTTCCAATCAAGGGGGGTTCAGCCGTTGATTGTCGAGCGCCTCGCCAGAAGCGGGTCCCGCAGTCGCGGAATCGGGACGAGGCGGGATGCGGCTACGGAGTGCCACCCCCAGGTTCACAAGGAGCCCGATAAGTCTTTGCGAACTAAAGGGGGCACCCTCTCTCCCTCAAAGGTTCATTATAGCAGAAGAAAGCATGCCCGGAAGTGCCCGGAAGTAGTCTGTCCTCATGCCCTTTGTCCTTCAAGCCGCCAGTAGGCCAAATTCTCAGAGGGGAAGATGATGCAGCGCTCCCGAAAATCTGACTCATGTCAGTTGGCATGCACAGGCAACGGCGGGCACCGCCTGGCATCCCAATCTACTGATAGCGGGACTGGCAGTCCATATGCTGAGCATCATCTTCGCAGCGCCAAATGGAGCAGCCCGCTCCGGTACCAGCTATCGACTGCCCGGTGCCAGGGGGGAGAGAAGCCATGAAGGTCAAAACCCTGATTTGCAATTGCAAAGGCCTCAACGAACTATTCCGGAATGCGGACATGAACACGCTGCCCTTCGACATCGAATCAGAACTGGACGTCGATTACGCGATCGTTCACCCGCAACTTTGTGGGCAGGGCGGGAGCGAGATCCTTGATGATGTGCTGCGCTCCGCAAGCGAAGAGCCTGACACCTACATCGTGGTGGGGGGGTGCGCCGCGGAAGCGCAACTGAAGCTGTTCAAGAAAACCATCCGCAACACGGGCTTCGACGAGAAGCATTTAGTGCCGGTCGATATCCGCGGCAAGACAAACGATGGCATCCTGGACCAACTCAAAGAGGAAATTGAAGCTTTGCTGCATCCCGACAAGAAGCGGCATTGAGGGATTGCAACGGGAACCCGTCAGTTGACGGGCTATTCATGCGGGGAGGAGGACTGGTGATGTTTCACTCCGGGATCGCGAGAGAAAAAGTTGCCTGGTTCCCAACCATTAACTACGACGTGTGCGCGTCGGACCTCCAGTGCCTCAACCTCTGCCCCTACGGTGTTTACGAATGGGATGCCGCGACGGGCAGGCCGCTGATTGCCCACCCGGCCCATTGCCATCTGGGCTGCGATATTTGTCTCCAAAACTGCAAGAACCATGCGATTTCCCTTCCCAGCAGGAAAGAATTTCGGGCGATGGTGCGCCGCCTGCACGAGGAAACAAGAATCGCCGGGACCCCGCCGCGCATCTCTTGAGAGCAGTGACAAGTGGCACGTGAAGAGCGACGAGCCGCCTCGGAAGGCCTTTCCCTGCTCCGCAGAGCGGTGATGAACTCTGAACGATAAAAGCAGCTCGACCCTGTTCGTGGGAGGTTTTCATGGAAGTCAAGAAGGCATTCAAGGTCTTTCGCTATGCCAGCGAAGTGCAATGGAAATCCGGCCGCACGGGCGTCGTGCGCTGCCCCGGGAAACCTGATCTGGCCGTCTCCAGCCCGCCCGAATTCAAGGGTGAAGCGGGGAAATGGACCCCGGAGGATATGCTTCTGGCGTCGGTTAACGTCTGCACCATGCTCACTTTTCTCGCCTTCGCCCAGCACGCGGGCCTGAATTTCACAAGCTACGAGAGCACCGCGGAAGGAACCTTAGAGTCCGTCGAGGGCAAATACCGCTTCACGGAAGTCTCGCTCCATCCCACCCTCACCCTGAAGTCCCAGGCGGACGTCGAGCCAGCGCGCAAGATCCTGGGAGACGCACACGCCAATTGCTTCGTCGCCAATTCCATCACCGCCGCAGTAAAAATCATTCCTCAGTTCAGCGTGGAAGAGCAGCCGTAAGGGATTTTCGATCGCTCATTGGCGATGGGTGGTTTTCGATTGCAGTTCTATTAGCAATCGCCCATCACCAATCCGCTATCTTCCTACCGCTCCCACCGAATCGGGCTACGGACGGCGCGGGTGGCCCGCAGAAACCGGGTAGTGTATAATTTTGTTGCCAACGAGCCTGTGGGTGTATACTACAGTCGTAGAGGATACCTAAGTGGGAACCTCAGCATCAAGGGGATCCACGTGAACCCAGAACACCAACGCCGAAGCGACCGGGTCAATTTGGAACTGGCGATTCAGTTGAGTGGGGTCAACGCCGCCGGCAGGGATTTTACGGAACAGGGCCGCACCGTGGTGGTTAGCCGGCACGGGGCTAAGGTCGATTGCTATTGCGTCTTGCTGCCCCAGCAGGCGATCACTGTCCGATGCCACCGGACCAGGATGGAAACCCTGGCACGGGTCGTTGGGCAGATCTTGCACAAAGCCGAACAGACCCATTACGGCATGGAATTCGCCGACCCTGGCGTGAACATCTGGAACATCGATTTCCCCCCTTTGCCGGAAACGGAACCCGCCGCGGGACGGGTCCTGCTGGAGTGCCTGGGGTGCCACAACCTGCAGGTCGCCCACCTCGACGTGTTCGCTGTGGAAGTTCTGGCGGCGAATCGGTGCATCATGCGCCCTTGTCCCCGCTGCACGGACCGGCGGGTCAGCGTTTGGAAGCAACCCTCGCGCCAGGAGGAA
>Ga0031655_10001450_pt1 | contig 14149 bp, 13 predicted proteins | sample FrelakmetHBP12HB_FD_55187 | JGI IMG/M metagenome (GOLD analysis project Ga0031655, IMG submission 55187) | Freshwater lake sediment microbial communities from the University of Notre Dame, USA, for methane emissions studies -HBP12 HB | ecosystem: Environmental > Aquatic > Freshwater > Lake >... | reverse complement strand
TCTATGGTTGGTCCGTCCCAAGTGCCGTTTCCGTTCATATCCAGATACCAGTCGACATCATTCGTGACTCCGATCTCAGTCTTACTGTCTCCATTCCAGTCCCCTACAACCGGCTTATACCCTGAAATGCCGAAATACCCATGTTTATCTATGGTTGGTCCGTCCCAAGTGCCGTTTCCGTTCATATCCAGATACCAGTCGACATCATTCGTGACTCCGATCTCAGTCTTACTGTCTCCATTCCAGTCTCCTGCAACTAATACATTCGCAGGTCCTACGAAGTTGTAGTTCTTATCGATTGCAGCGCCATTCCAAGCTCCATTTCCATTGTAATCCAGGTACCAAACACCATTTTGATATATCCCGATCTTATACGTCATAATGGTAACATTGATATAATGCATCACAGTGTCGCTCCCAAGAGCATTTGTCACATTAAGGCTAACCGTGAAATTTCCTGCTGTCTGATAAGTATGTACCGGGTTTTTGATAGTGTAATCTACCCCACCATCGTTGGTCACATCCCATTTATAGGTGGTTGCGCCAGCAGAAACTGACTGGTCTGTAAACTGCACGGTCAATGGGGCCATACCCTGGGTGATATTTGCAGTGAATTTAGCAATGGGAGGTGTAGGTTTAGGAGTGAGAGTTGGTATTGGAGTAACGATTGGGGTTATCCGTGCCTGTCCCGAATTCTTGCTAATCATCAATGAAGTAACATTTACCGCTTCAAAGTCTGATGCTTTCACTTGGTTCAAAGGAGAAATAGTATCATAGGTCCACCGCGAATCAGGAACCACACAAATAACCATCTGTCCCTGGCTCCCCGAATTATCTGCAACCATCATGCCATATTTTTTCAGGGCTTCAAGGATTGTTTTCATTTGAGGAGAATACCCGGACGTGTCAAATGATGCTTTCAGTCTGAATCTCTGCCCCATCGGTGTATATCTAAGATCTGCAATACCGGCGTTGCTAGTGGCTGGCCAGACATGCGCATTTTGAGTTGTCCCTAAACCAAACCGGAGCGCATGGGTAATATTTCCTGAATTAACTTCATCATACCTGAGCAGGCCAGGAAGCATTGCCATTCCCGCGGCATCAGCTGAACCCCAACCATCTGGCCGAAGTTTGTAGTCTGAAAGATTCCATACAACACCTGAAACGGCAGACCAGGTCCCGCTGATGGCTTGATTTGCACCGAAGAGTTCATAGAGAATATTCGAATCCCGGTCGAGGATCAGCATATGACGGTCACTTCCACCTGGTTCAATGAGCGGGTTGGCTGGGATAGGATACGGAACATTGTCACTTGCCCAAGCGTCCGTGAATGAGGTAAGGAATTGTTTTGTTTGTGTTGCATTAACCACGTTATAAGGAAACCCCATATAACCAGAGAGAACTGAATTATGATCGATAGTATTTATATAATCTGTGGATCGTGAATCTACCGGCAAATTATTAATGGGGACGTTCCAGATGTGGTCTTTTGGGAAAATCTGAACACCGCTTAATGAAGCACTGTCACTCGATGCCGCTTGAACAATTGGTAGTGTCGTGAAGAGAAGGGTAAGGACAAAAATAAGAATAACCATTCTTTTCATTATAATCACAGTACTGGTTTCTTGTCATATATTAAATATTCAAATGCCTACAGTTGTTAGAACATATAACCTGTTAGGTATAAGCATATCATTTCTTACCTCGAGGAGAAAATTATCCCATTCCTTTGAACCACATGCATTTTTAAGAAATGGAAAAAACGGTGCAAAGGAATGTTNAAATATTATTTTGAGGGAGTTGAATTACCGGCACCGGGCAGAGTTTTCAAATCCAGCTGAATTTCAACGATACCTTTTGGGGTAACGCTTGATTCACGTTTGAGCATCACGCCGTTTTTATAAAGCTCCAGAATGATTTTATCCCCAGAACCATCCTTTTTCTGGAGAACTGCCGCGACGATCCCGTCGCTTGTCGATATCGAATAAAACTTGTCTCCGGTACCGGTTACTTCAATCTGGTTCCCTGGTGTACCAATCAACCCGATATAGGTACCAGGATACGATGCCCTTACCCAAACACCATTGGGAGGAATCATCAACTGAGTCGGTCCGGGTGATGTGGTCGCTGTTGCTGTGAGTTGCGGTGTAGGAGTTGGGATTGTTGTCACTACGGTGGTAACGGGGGTAGTTGTCGCAGGCCCACCGGAAGGTCCGGACATGATGTTTGCTACGATTACCAACCCGGCTAAAATGGGGAGGATGGCGATGATGAGAATCCCGATCGCAAGATAATTGGGTTTTTTTCCTGTAGTACCCGGAACCGGGAGCGGTGGGGGAGACCCGGATTCTCCGGCTGTTGATTCCTGGGTTGACGCCAAAGGAGATTCCGCATTGGGTAGTACTGGCCACAGTACCTGGGGGGGTGATGTTACCTGGGGTTCAGGAGTGGAGGGTTCAGTCTTTTGCTGGTAAGCGTGTTTTTGAACAAGAGGTGCGGATTGCTGGGTACGGGGCACGGAGTCTTCGATCAAGGGTTCAATTGAATGAATTATCTGTTCGATTTGACTACCCTGGTGATCNCCAGCCGAACCAGATGAAGGAGGAACCGGTACGGGTGTTTCAATAACGAAATGTTTAGTTGCCGGAGGAGGAACCGGCAGCCGGGTAATGACAGTCTGGGATACTGAAGTACGCTCATAAGGATGCTTAATTGGCGTCCCGCAATGATTACAGAATGTTGATTTGAAAGGAACTCGATTCCCACATCGTGAACAGAACGAACCGGTGGGAAGAGATGAGGTCTCTTTGGGTATCGGGGCAATAGGAGTTTTTTCAGTGATCTTACCTAAGGGGAGAGCGGTTTCGATCTTCTTTTTTGCCGGACGGGTGATCGTAGAACCACTTTGTAGTGGAGTCTGGCCTTCAACTTTTGTAACAGGCTCTCCATACGACACAGGTATGTTAGGGGGGGTTTTTTCTCTAGTTGGGGCGGGTATGAGACTTTTGAGTTTCTTTGCCCATTCACTGCATTCCCGTTTTCTTTCTCCGCCTACCTGCCGTACAAAGGTAAGAATCGTCTGGTGCTTTTCGCCTTTATCAGTGATGATGGCGAGTATTAAAAAGTNGTCCCGTATGGCATTTTCTCCTGCTTCGACATTCCTGATAGTCGAGAGAGCGATATTTTGTGACGGAATGGCATTCTTCTTGCTGTCAGTAAGAATAATACGCCTGTTAGTAAGAATCGCATCAAAAAAGATGGATTTAAATTTAATGTTCCGTGTTTCCAGGATTATGGACTCATCACGGTCCAGTTCAGGATAGCCCATAGCACCACACCCTTATCTATAGCTGCGTTATCAACAGCAAAATAAGTATTTATTCCCTAACCGGTTCGATCTATGGCTATAAAAAAAGATCAAAGATATATCTGGTCATTCATGTAAGGCCTGAGTACCGTGGGAATTTCTACTGAACCATCCTCGTTCTGGTAGTTTTCAAGGATGGCACGCATCACGCGTGATGTGGCAATCGCGGTTGAATTGAGGGTATGAACATGGTGCTTGGATTCAAAGTCACTCTTGTCCCGCACTTTGATATTGAGCCGGACTGCCTGGTAGGATGTACAGTTTGAGCAGGACACGACTTCCTTGAATGTGTTCTCGCGGGGCATCCAAGCCTCAATATCATATTTTTTCGCTGCAACCGTCCCGATATCCCCCGTACAGATAGATACAACACGGAACGGAATCCGGAGTTTCTGGAATACCTCTTCGGCATTTGCCAGCAATTCCTCATGAATCTGCCATGAACCTTCAGATCTGCAGAATACGAACTGCTCGACTTTGGTGAACTGATGGACGCGGAACAGACCTTTGTTATCAAGCCCGTGCGCACCGATCTCCCGCCGGAAGCAGGGTGAGATACCGGCAAGACGGAGCGGGAGATCACTCTCTTCAAAGATTTCGTTCTGGTACATTGCACCGATCGGGTGCTCGCTCGTCGCTATCAGATACATGTCATCCCCATCAATTTTATACATGACTTTTTCGAAATCATCCAGATCGGTAACACCTTCATACGACGAACGGTTGATCATGTATGGGGGGATTACCGGCGTATAGCCTTTGCGTACAAGCAGATCAATCGAAAAACGCTGGAGCGCCATATCCAGGAGGACAAGGTTGCCTTTNAGAAAATAAAATCCTGCTCCAGAAATTTTTGTCGCCCTTTCGAAATCCGCCCATCCCTGTTCAGTAGCCAGCTGCCCGTGGTTCTTCAGTTCAAAATCGAATGTACGTTGCGTTCCCACACGCCTGATCTCAACATTTTCGGTATCGTCTTTCCCCACCGGAACGCTTTCGTGTAGGATATTGGGCAAGCGCATCAGGTAGTGGTGAATCGCCTTTTCAAGTTCTTCTTGTTCCGCATCCCAATCCTTGATCTTCTGGGGAAGATTTGCGGCTTCAGCTAATAGGAGGTTTGCGTCACGTCCGGCTTTTCGCGCCGCGTTAATCTCGCGAGCTATCGTATTACGGCGCTGGCGTAGGACATCGGTCTCTATTTTGAGTTCGCGTGACCGGGCGTCTTTTTTGAGCAGGTCATCTACCCATGCGAGCTTTTTTGTATCATTGCGTTTTTTAAGATCTGCCCTGATCACATCCGGGCTGGAACGTAAGAACCTGATGTCTAACATTATTCTACCTTCTCGTGAATGTGTATCTGTTTACTATAGAATGAACATATATCATATTTTATCGCTTTTGCACTTATCCTGAACAGATGAATGATCCAGAAACCCTGATACTGAGGGATACTGCATGCATCGTGGGGATCTCTTGTATAACTGACGACAAGAAATTCCCCTGCTTAATAACCCCAACCCTTAAATCATCGCAAAGAAATGGGAATGTACTATGCAGTCTGGTATGGTCCTGCTGTTTGTGTATAACATTGACAGAGGCAACCTGTCGGGCATGTCGGATTACCGACATAGTTTGACATCTGCCAAAACCCCCCGGTGCAATCTTTTTGCATTGATCTCCAGCCCGGTTGGCATGAAAAAGGCATGGAAACGGTTCCTTAATGATCTCAGCTTTCCGTCAATGTTCATCCACCGTGATGAATTTTTTCAGCTCTGTGGGACGCATAAACTTTCTGTTCCTGCCATTTACATTCAGTCAGGAAAGTCCTTTCATGAGTTGATTAACGCTGATGAAATTAACCACATTGATTCAACAGATGTTCTCGTCGGGCTTGTAACGCAGAGACTTAAACAATACCTTGCGTAATCCCCGTTTTTCTATAATTACCGGAGAGTAAAGATTCTTGCCTTTTTCCTGATTATGATATCGAAGCATAGAAACTGCTGACATCGGGGAACAAGGGCTCTTAAAAGACATCAGTATTGAATAGCGATCAGTCTAATTTAGAGATTATAGACTTAACCCGGTCTCATGATTTTTCGGACGGTATTATTTACGGGTGGATTGATAATCTGGGGGAAGGTTTATCGGGGTCATCTCTCTGAAGTTATTCCTGAACCTGACACAGTAGTAAGAGAATCAAAGGATTTTTTTTCCTTTGAAGTGAAGATACATGATACCCTTTCAGGAGAACAGAACAAAGCGGATTAAGGTATAACGATCAAGAGATTGGTAATGGTAACGGATTCGGGAGTATGGGAAGAGGATTATACCCGAAGGGGGAGGCTCTGGAGCGGAGTAACTCACGATCTGCCGGACCTTACTTCGGGCTCCCGTGTGCTTGAACTTGGGTGCGGAAACGGAAAAACACTCTTTGCAATGGTTCAGCGTGGGTGTGATGTGACTGCAATCGATTTTTCTTCACGGGCGGTTACGTTGAGCAGTAATGTAGTTGGGGGTGCCTCACAAGGACACGTTATGGTTGCAGATGCCCGCTGTCCCCCTTTTAAGAATGCCTCGTTTGATGCGATTTTTGCCATGCATGTTGTAGGTCATATGCTTGACCCGGATAGAAAACAGATCACTAGTACACTGCCACACATCCTCAAACCCGGCGGGATTCTGTTTTTTACGGATTTCTCTACTAAGGATTTCAGGTTTGGTAAGGGAGATGAAACTGAAACCGCGACATTCCAGCGTGGCACCGGTATTATTACCCATTACTTTACCCGGGAGGAAGTTATTGATCTTTTCTCAAAACTCACTCCGGTATCAGTCAGTGTACACCAGTGGCCAATGCGGGTTTTGGGGAGTACCTTGGTTCGATCAGAAATACATGCAACTTTCACCAGATAAGGATTTAAGGGAGAAACGTTTCAGCAGGAAATGCAGGGATTCTTCCCCGACCGCTCTGGCATCCCCCACAATGCATTAGTCACCTTCCTATTCTCGATAACAATCATTGGAGAGGTGTTTTTCCAATGTAAACCATAACAAAATAAACGAAGGAAGAAAAAAAGGTAAAAAATTATCTTTTCCGGGTGATTTTCAATCCTTCGTTATCTACCCTTGTGACAATCGCGATAGTAAGTCCAAGGGGTTTGAGGATTTTTTCCAGTGCTTTTTGGCCAAGTCCGGTAACTACTGCAATGGAAGGGCCCACTGAACTCATGCCCACAAATTCGAGTTTTGCATCGCGGAGCTTGCTCATATAGTGATAGATCTCAAAACTATGGTGTTCGACTTCAGCGCGTTTTGAGCCCCGGAATTCTATCTCCCATATAACATCTCCTGCTTTTTTTATGTCATCCTTTTCAAGTGCCGGCACGAGATCCATCAAAAAGAGATATGCTTTGAGTTCCCGGTCCCGGTAATCAAGTGTCCGCGCCTTGTTCATAAGGAGTTCAAATTCCTGTGTTCCGGCAGATGAGATGTCCGTGGGAGGGATAATGATATACACCCTTTTGCCTTGGGCAAACGCATGATGGTAAACAAGAGTGAGTTCATCACCAAGTAACGCCATACCCCCATACGTGCTTACTGCAGGACCGACACCCGTTTCAAAACCAAAGGCGATGTTTCCATCTGCAGTCTCCTCAACATAATTATGCCCTATCAGTTTTCTTAACTGGTCGTTAATCAGCGGCCGGCCGAGTGCTTCATTCATTGCCGTGGCGACCGCGATCATGACAGTACTGGTAGAACCAAGCCCTACATGATTGTGTTGATGGTCGGTCGCCTTGATCTGAAAACCACCGTTATATCCCACGGTTTTTTTGAAGACTGCGACAAAATTTTTAATTATGGATGAGCGAGTGTAATCGATCTCGACACCTTTTTTTGAACATTTTACTTCCGCCGTGCAATAGCATTGGATGGCAAACCCGATCCCACCACCACCGGGATGATCAGGCGCAAACCGGTTCATATCGAGCACGGTCAGATGAATTCGGGCCGGGGCTTTCACGGTAATCTTTCCTTTCACGGGTTTTAATGTGTACTTCTTCTTTTCATATCCCAAGGTCTTGAGATTCTGTCCCGGGGGAAATGAATTGAATTCATACTCGACGAGATCGAGGTCTCCGCCGCGGATTTTCATGGTTGGCATAAGTAACAATCCATGTCAGGAAAGATAAAAGAATATGCCATCAAAAAACTTTTTTTTAAATATATCCCTCGAAATCGGGCCATCACATGAGAACGCTGCTTCAGAGCATCTAAAAAATCTCATTCAGCCGGGAACTTTAAAACCCGACATCCTCCAAACGCAACATGAGAACAACTAATCAAAGCAGAATCGTCAACAAAACGTACCATGAAGCTCTCTTATTCAGCTACACCCATTGATCGGCTTGATTGGAGCAGGGAGTCCAGGCAAACGCTCAGATGATTGATCTCCTTGCGCCAATGGAGGAATTGTTGACAGTTGCCATANATGATTCCGCCAACACACTCTTTTGAACAGGTATCACACGGTTTATCTGTCATTATTTCACCTTTGCCCATTCCTTTATTTTATATTCACGGGATCGTCCGGGTTACATTATATAACCAGATGGTTATGCGAATTATCCAAGACGATGCATTTTTTAAGCATATCTCTGAAACCTAGGGAGGGTTTCTATTCATTCACANTAAAACGGGTTTTGCTGTTGTGCCCTTGGATAAACAAAAATATGGGGAGAATTTTTTTTCCTATCCGATCAAGGCGTTCATCACAAAGACTCTGATAAATAAACCAGACACCCNCCCATCGGGAATACTGTTTCTCTCTTTTATATTATGCAGGAAAATGGTTTCTGATAAATCCCTTGAGTGGGGTAACCTTTTTGAGAGGAAAGTGAGGCTCAGGAAAAATGTTCGTTATAAATNTGAACACTCACGGGGTTTTACCCAAGAGGCTTTGANTATCCTCAAATGCGATAACCCAAAACAGGTACACGTCACCATCATTATAAGCACAGGGGAAGTAAGGAGGGACAGGCACTGTCCACTTCCAAATCATGCGTGTAACATTTATTGATTGCCTAAAAAAAGGAATTGGCTAGAGCCATCTTTTCACGGACGGAGTGTGTTTACCTGGATCGCTACGCCATCAAATTCTGCGATGATCCGTTCTTCCTCGTATACCATAACCCTGAATGTGGAATACCTGCCATTGTCAGCAACACGATGGGCAATTGCCACGAGAGTACCGGTTGCAGGGGAGATATACTGGATGTGGATGGAGACTGCAACACGGATGACTGCACCGCAGTTTGCTGCGATCCCGAACGCCTGGTCGGCAAGAGCAAAGATCGCCCCCCCATGCGCGACACCACGTGGATTGTTCTTTCCGGTACAGTCCATTACGACGCGTGCATAGCCGTCATATGCCTCAGTTATCTCCATGCCCAGTAATTGGGCAAATTCACTGTGATTAAAGGCAGAGATTCGCCCGACCNCCATGGGTCCACCGCAATCTNTTTGATGATCTGTTGACATGAACACTCCGAATCGACAAAAATCACCAGGAAAATAATGATACTATTATTTGTATTTTTTCTGGGTATAGGAGTACTTTTGAGTTTCGCCGCCGTGAGATACAATATAGAACCATTCAAAGAGTGATTTTAATGTTCCGAACTGCTCATACCGGCGCATCGAGAAACCAACTTTAAGCCTGCCATCAAACGCAACCTTTCCCTGATCCTTCATACGTAAAGCGATCTCAAGGTCATCTCCGGCATCGAAACAGCGGTACATCCCGGCTTTTATGAATGCATCTTTCCGGAATGCCGTGTTGCAGCCTAAGGTATAATAAAACGTTTGGCTGTAATAGCCGATTCGGGAGAATGTGTTGGCAACCAGTATCGATAATTTATTGCCAATCCCAACCTCAATTGGGTATACAGGCCCGTACAGCTGAACAATATGTTCATTTTTAAAATCTTGTTTTATAATTTCAATCCAAGTCGGGGGAAGGATACAATCGGCATCGGTCGTTGCGATAATTTCCCCTTTAGCTGCCATGAACCCGTCATTTCGTGCTCCACCAACTTTTTTACTCGTCTGCGTGAAAACCTTGTCCGCATATTTCTCTGCAATCGTGCAGCTTGCATCCTTTGAGCTGCCATCGACAACAATGATCTCGTAATCGGTCCGTGCCACCGTCTGGTGGGTGAGAGACACGAGGCACTGAGCGATGTTCTCTTCTTCATTATAAGTCGGGATAATGACCGATATCATGGGGAAAAAAACTCCTGTACTGTGTTTATGTTTACTGATAATAAGGGTGATGTAATTGATGACAATTACTGCTGTCCCTTCGTTGCCATAAAATCCATAACACTTCTGATACAACCGTCCATGTTCAGATATTCGAATTGTGCGAATCTGCCAACAAGCGGAATACCGATCTCCCTACAATACTCCATTACGATTGCGGTATTTTTCTGGTAGTCAAGGTCATAGACAACGTAGGCAAAAGGCTGCCGTTCTACCGATGAATAGACTATCTGATCCTTATGCAGGATCTGCATGCTCTGGAGCATGTCCACGACTTCGATTATGAGTTCATTATCAGTCAGATCGGCAACCTCATCGCCGGGCTGGTGGGTAATCTCGGCAAGGATCGCACTGCAGCCATAAGGGGCAACATGCCGGCTATATCCTGAAGGGAAAGAGATCCGGTTTGTCCTTCCCACTGCAGGATCCGGTACATAGAACCAGGAAATTCCCGGCACGGATCCATTGATGCCGATATTGACGCATACCAGCGAGTTATACTTCAAGGCATCTGCCGCATTTTTCACTTCGGGGGAAACACCCTCAAGACAAGACAGCAGGTGCTGCACCGGCATCGTGCAAATGCACTGGTCTGCCTGGATACGTTGATCACCATTGCTGATCTGCCATATCTCACCGGATTTTGTGATCGAAGTAACCCTGAATCCGGTTTTGATACATGGTTCAATGGGTCGTGCGATTGCACGTACGAGTGCCATAATCCCGCCATCAAGCGGGTAATAAAAGACCGCCTGATGGGTGTAACCTTCAGTGTCGATTCCAATCGCGGACTTGATTATATCTTCAACAGGAGGACGGGGGATGCGCCCGTCAACCCAGTGGAGGGACATTTTGTCAGTCGGATACTTCCAGATCTTCTCGTTGTAGGGAATCATGTAATATTTGGCGATACCGTTACCGAATGTATGGTAAATCCATTCCCGGAAGTTTACCGGTGCCGGGATCTCACCTTTTTCAACCGCAATCAGGGTTTTTATAAATTCGTTGATACAGAAAAACCGGTCTTCCTGAGGTAAATCAGAAAGTCCGTTCTCGAAGGGATATTTCACAAACTGCTGTTTATAGAAGATTTTCGTGGCGCGGTTATTGCGTTGTTCATTACCTGTAATCATCCGGCGCATAAACGCGAGCACTTCCAAATCACGGGAAAAGATGATATGTGAACCGCCGGTATCAAAGGTAAATCCCTGATCGGTTTTTGACTTGCAGAGCCCCCCGTATTCCGGCTCTGCTTCGAGAACAACAATTTCTTCACCTTGTTCCTGCAGAAGCCGAGCGAGTGTAAGCCCGGAAAGTCCGCCTCCCAGAATTGCAGTTTTCACTGCTCATTACATTAGCAGTGATTATTAATATGGTTCATTGTCTGAACTTAAAAAAGGGGTTATTGTTTTGAGATGTACCAGCCGGTTTGAGTATCGTCAAGAACTTTCTCACTTGTCTTTTTTGTCAGCAAGCTGACAATAACCATTGCCAAGATTGCAATGATAAATGAGTACGCGGAGAAATGCAGGGGAATTTTGCCAAAGTCAATTCCCAGTACCGTTACCTTAACATAATTGAGCATCCCGAATGTCAGGGACGAGACAAGACCGAGTGTCATGGCGGTGAGAGCACCTTCTCGGGTGGCACCTCTCCAGTAGAGTCCTGCAAGAAGCGGGATAGCAAAGGTGGAAAGCATTACGCCAATTCCCATCCAGATAAGGATAGCAAGCATTTCCGGTGGATTTATGGCAAGGATCATCGTTCCAAGCGCAGAAAGCACGACAACAATCTTTGAGAGGAGAAGTACCGTCTTGTCATCAGCATCAGGTTTGAGTACTTTCTTATAGATATCCCAAGAGAACATCGCACCGATGGTAAGCATAAGCCGGTCGGTTGTCGACATGACTGCGGCAAGTACGATGACTGCAAAGATCGCCCAGAGCGCCATAATAGGCATAGCGTACTGGATACCGTACAGGATCACAAAATCCCCAGCATTAGGAACATTTGGGAGTGTAAAGACACCTTCCTTTACCATTACGGCACCTGCAAACCCGGTGAACTTGAGCAGGAACATAACTGTAGTATAGATGACGAATGCGACAAGGGGAGCCCACTTGAAGTACTTCACGTCTTTAATTGCAAGTACATTGTTAATAACATGGGGTGCGCAGGAAAGCCCGATCATAAGGAGAACTGCAAAAGATACGATATAAGCTGGAGCAAATGCACCGCTCGGCATCCATGGCATGACAAGGTTTGGGTTTACGTTTGACAGGAATGCATTAACATATGTGAACCCCCCGGCGTAGAAAATGATAATCGGAGCCATAACGATAACGCCTATAATAAGAATTACCGATTGGATTAGGGACGCCCAAGCAACAGCATACAGGCCACCAATTGCCGTGTATATTGTCGTGACAAGTGTCGCTATAACCAATGCAAGCCAGAGCGGTATCTGGAAAAGCCACATTAGTACGATGGCAATTGCAGTATACTGCCCGACGAGATATATCAATGAAACAATTATCCCCGCAACAGCAGAAAGTGAACGTAGTGCGATGGGACTCTCATACCGTTGTGCAAGATAATCCTGAACGGTAACGTACCCGGCAGTCTTTGCCACATTATGAAGTTTGACACCGAATAATATGATACAGAACCCGATAGAAAGCGGGACGAAAATTTGTTCCCAAATCGTCGGCCAGCCGGCTTTGAACCCGAGCCCTGAAACACCAAGGAGAGACATCCCCGAAGCTACGGTTCCTATCATGAGGAGTATAAAAACCCAAAATCCGAGTGAGCGTCCGGCAACCAGGTAGTCCTCAGTATTTTTTATTTTCTTTGAGGCCCATGCGCCTATCGCAAGCATCCCGAGGAAATACAGCGAGACAACACCAATGGTGATAAGATCTGCAGCCATTTAGTCATGCCCCTTAAACGTTAGTCCCCAGTAGAGTAGTGCGGCGATTACAATTACAATCATTATACCAACTGTTAATATAGTGATATCTGGTAGTCCAAACATGCTATCAAAATATTTTGTTGTATGCTAACATTTAACATAATCGAAAATTTCCTAAAAATTAATGAAAAATATAATAACGATACAATTTTTCCTGGATACTAGAACACACATTGCGCTATCTGTAATGTTCAGCTTTTTTATCTAAACTGACCTTTATCACATCCCGTCTTTCGTAATAAAATCGTCACGCTTTGTTTCTACCCTGCAATAATATCTGCAACAAAAAGCGAATACAGGAAAACACTTATCGGAATCTCCTCTTCCTAGGCATTTCACCCGAATATCGATTATTTTTACAACAGTGTTCAGAATGCATCTTGGCTGCTCTGCAATACACCAGAGATAGATTAATGGAAGTTAAAGTTCGCGAAATTATTGTAACTCGTGACGTGTTTTTATACAGAAATGAAGAAAACCGGTGTTAATTCTGAAAACCAGTGTATACTAATCTGAGAAAAACAGTGACATACCTAAAACCAAGCATAAATCAATCAATTCAAATAACCCTTCAACAAAATCATTAACATCAAATCATGAACCGGGCAAAAATATTGGTTGTTGAGGATGAATCCGAAGTAGCCGAAACTCTGAAAATGATGCTAAAAAAATTTGGCTACAACGTGGTCGGGTGTGAGAACAGAGCAGAGGATGCCATACAAAAGGCCGGTGAGCTACATCCGGATATTGTCCTGATGGACATCGAACTTTCCGGAAAGATGGACGGTGTCCAGGCAGCTGATACTATCAGGAAAAAATATCACATACCGGTAATTTATATTACTGCAATCTGTGACACCAAAACACTGGAGCGTATCGGTGCAAGTGTTCCCTACGGGTATATCCTGAAACCATTCAAAGAAAACGAACTTCATACCGTCATCGAGATTGCTCTTGAAACCCTGGCGAAAAAAGTATAATTCCTACCCCCCCACTGTTTTGATGTGCTCCGGTCTTGTGCTACCAGACCCGGCATAAATGAATATCGCCCATCCCCCCCTCCACCCACCGCTTTGCCCAAAACCCTCCTTATAAATCGCAAGATCCAAGACCTCACCGAACAAGGGGATACCAATTCCCCAAACAGGCCTTCGTTTTCAAAACCACTACTATTGTGTGATCATACCTGAGATCGACACCACAAAAGGGTCTATTAGATTACATTCTCCTCCGATATTCTGCCCTTCTTTGCCAAAAAAACTGCATAGTGAGCGTATTCCCAAAACAATGAGTTTAATTCACCATTTTTTACAACCTGATCAAAACCGGTAAGATCCGGAATCGCTTATACGTCCCAAAACGAATCTGAACTATCTAAAAAACAGGGCTCCTTTTAAAATTACTACTCATGATTGATCCAACCCAAGAGCGGCCATCCGAAATGTGCTGCTAGTGTTTTTTTTCCGGGGAATTTCCTCTAATATTCC
>Ga0031655_10001444_pt1 | contig 14184 bp, 14 predicted proteins | sample FrelakmetHBP12HB_FD_55187 | JGI IMG/M metagenome (GOLD analysis project Ga0031655, IMG submission 55187) | Freshwater lake sediment microbial communities from the University of Notre Dame, USA, for methane emissions studies -HBP12 HB | ecosystem: Environmental > Aquatic > Freshwater > Lake >... | reverse complement strand
CCTTCAATCTTCATTGTTTCTTAACCAATTCTTCAGGATGGCAGATCCTTCCTCGGATGGCACTGGCAGCCGCCACCGCGGGACTGGAGAGGTAGACCTCGCTTTGGGCGTGGCCCATCCTTCCTCGAAAATTGCGATTGGTGGTGGCCAATGCCCTTTCCCCCCCAGCCAAGACGCCCATATGTCCACCCAGGCAGGGACCGCAGGTGGGTGGACTGATCACGGCGCCTGCTGAAAGAAATATTTCGAAGAGTCCTTCTCTTAAAGCCTGACGGTAAATCTCCTGAGTGGCAGGAATGATGATGAGACGTAAGGAGGGAGCGACCTTTCTTCCCTTTAATATCTTGGCTGCCATACGAAGATCATCGAGATGACCATTGGTGCAGGAGCCGATGATGACCTGATCGATCTCGATTTTTCCAATCTCTCTCACATCCTTCACATTCGATGGGATGTGTGGAAGTGCGACCTGTGGGAAAATTTTTGAGACATTATATTCTCGCCCCTCTACATAACGTGCTTCTCGATCACTTCGATAAATTCGATAGGGTCTTTTGGCTCTTGGTTTGACGAATTGGAGAGTGATTTCATCCGGTTCAATGATTCCATTCTTTGCCCCGGCTTCAATAGCCATATTGGCCATCGTGAATCGACTTGCCATGGAAAGGTTTTGGATGGCCTCTCCACAAAACTCCATTGCCTGATAGAGGGCTCCATCGACACCGATGTCACCGATGGTGAAAAGGATCAAGTCCTTTCCAGAAACCCAGGGATTGATTTTCCCATAGTAGATGAGTTTGAAACTCTCCGGAACCTTAAACCAGAGTTTCCCTGTTGCCATAGCCGCTGCAAGGTCTGTGCTGCCCACACCGGTTGAAAAAGCGCCGAGGGCTCCATACGTGCAGGTATGACTGTCAGCACCGATGACTACCTCTCCGGGTAGGACCAAACCCTTTTCTGGAAGTAAGGTATGTTCGATTCCACATTCTCCAATTTCAAAGAAATGGGTGAGGCGTTGGGTCTTTGCAAACTCCCTGAGGATCTTACACTGTTCTGCAGAAAGAATATCCTTCGCCGGTGTGAAGTGATCAGGAACCAGAACGACCCGATCACGATGAAAGACCTTTTTTGCGCCGATCTCTTTGAAAGCTTTGATGGCAAGGGGGGCGGTGATGTCGTTGCCGAGGGCGAGGTCGATTCGGACATTGAGAAGTTCACCAGGAGAAACTCGTTTTTTTCCTGCATGGGCAGAAAGAATCTTTTCCGTGATCGTCATCGGTGCAGTTTTGGCCACGTCTACATCCCCACCAATTTCTGCTTTCTGAACTCCATCTTATTGAGGGCGTTGATATAAGCCTTGGCACTCGCTACGATCACATCCGTGTCAGCACCCTGACCGATCACGGTTTGGCCCTTCTCCTCCAGTTTGACCGTCACCTCTCCTTGGGCCTCTGTTCCACTGGTGATGGCGTTGATGGCAAACTGTAAGAGCTTTGACTTGGTCCGTGTATCTTCTTGATCGTTTTGAAGGTGGCATCCACAGGTCCATCTCCAAAGCCTGCCTCCAGCATGAGTTGACCATCTACCTCCATTTGAACTGTGGCCGTGGGGACGGTGACATTTCCGGCGATGACATTGATATAGACCAATTTAAACCGATGAGGCATTCGGAGGATCTCCTCTACCACGATCGACTCAATATCCTCATCAAAGATTTCGCGTTTTTTATCGGCCAACTGTTTGAATTGTCTGAAGGCAAGCTCCAGATCTGCCTCAGAGAGACGATATCCCAGATCTTTCAATCTTTCCTTGAAGGCATGCCGTCCGGAGAGTTTCCCCAAGACGAGGGAAGTTTTTGGAATCCCCACAGAGTCTGGGGTCATAATTTCATAGGTCAATTTCTCTTTCAGGATACCATCCTGATGGATTCCTGATTGGTGTGCAAAGGCATTAGCACCCACGACCGCCTTGTTGGGCTGAACGACCATACCGGTAATCTTTGAGATTAAACGGCTTGTGGCGAAGAGGTGCTTTGGGATGACGCGTGTATGAAACTGGAGCAGATCGCTCCGAGTACGAATCGCCATGACCACCTCTTCGAGAGAGGTATTCCCTGCCCTTTCACCGATTCCATTGATCGCGCACTCCACCTGTCTGGCACCGTTTTGAACGGCAACCAGTGAATTTGCTACTGCCAGGCCAAGGTCATTATGACAGTGGACGCTCAATGTCACCTTTTCTATTCCCCGAACCTTCTGCCGGAGGGTTTGAATGAGGGCTCCGAACTCCGAGGGGATGGCATAGCCNACAGTGTCTGGGATGTTGATGGTGATCGCTCCTGCTCGAATGGCTGCTTCGCAGACCGCNGAGAGAAATTCGACATCGCTTCGTGTGGCATCCATGGCTGAGAANTCAACATTGGAAGTATATTTCTTTGCTCTNGCAACGGAACGGGCAGCAATCCGGATNACTTCTTCCTTTGATTTCTTCAGTTGNTGTTTGAGATGGATGTNGGAGGTCGAAATAAAAGTATGGAGCCGTGGGAACCTGGCTNCCTTNACAGCTTCCCAAGCCCGATCAATATCCTTCGGATTTGCCCTGGCCAGGGCTGCCACTTCTGAACGCTTGATCGTTCTGGAAATGGCCCTGACCGCTTCGAAGTCTCCTTCCGAAGAGATGGGAAAACCTGCTTCGATGATGTCGACATTCAATTTTTCTAATTGCTCAGCAATCCTCACCTTTTCGGCGATGTTCATCGTCGCCCCAGGGGATTGCTCTCCATCGCGTAAAGTGGTATCGAATATTTTAACAAGTTCAATCATCCCTTCTCTTCTCCTTTCATTCGTAACTCTTCATTCTTAACTCAAAAAATCTTTACCACCCTTTGATAAAATTCCTTTTCCTCCCATATCTTCACTTCAATGCGAAGAGCTCGAATCGGAAGGTGATCAATATTTAACTTCTTTAATTTTACCATATCCTTCTCCGTTGTCACAATGCAATCAACTCTTTTGCTTTTCTCTTTTATGGAAGATAAATCTTTGGTAGTGTAGAGATAGTGATCGGGGAAGATCGCTTCTCTAACAATCTTCATTCCACATTTCTTTAGCATGGAGGAGAAGTAGTTGGGATTAGCGATCCCGGAAAGAGCGAGTATCGCTTTTCCCTTTAGAGAATGAAGCTCTTCTTGCTCCTCCTTAGGGCCCACCAGACTCACCGGTTCGTAATGGCTGTGAAACACCTGTGACGGGGGATGGATTTCATGAATTTTTTTCTCCAAAGGTCGAGTGGTCTCAGGATCCTCCACTTTGGTGAGAAGGAAAATATTGGCCCTACGAAGGTGAGATAAGGGTTCCCTCAGAATCCCTCTCGGCAGAGGGTATGGTCTCCAAAACCGATGTGTGAGTCGATGAGCAGGATATTGATATCTCGATCAAGGCGAAGATGCTGATAGCCATCATCCAGTAACAGCCCTTTACACCAAATCGTTGAAGAGCGATCCGGCCATTTACGAATCGATCTTTCCCAACCAGGACCGGGGTGCCCTTGCAAGCCTTGGCCATCAGGAAGGGTTCATCCCCTGATTCCTCGGGCGAGAGAAAGATGGTCTTGCCATCGCTCACTACCGGTTCAGAGGTTTTCTTTCCTTTATACCCCCTGCTTAGAATGGCCATAGGGATTCCCCTGTCCATCAACCCCTTTGCCAATGCCATCACTAAAGGAGTCTTACCTGTTCCACCCACAGTGATGTTCCCTACACTGATGACTGGACAGGGAAGAGTTTTTGTTCTCAATAATTCAAGGGAATAGAGGAGAGATCTTGCCCGAACAGCCCCTCCATAAGGTAGAGAGAGGAGGTAAAGAGGAAAGAGAAGTATTCTTTCCCCAATGGATTTCTCTTTTTGATAAAGGAATCGGTCGATACGCCGGCTCATCACAATTTCGGAACAAATAGTTCGGAGTAATTAGTTCGGAGTTCTTAGTTTTGAATCTCCGAACTCATAACTTTGCATTCTGAATTCTGGAGAGGTAGGGTCGAATTTCCTCAAACATTCTTTTTGTTGCCCCCTGATGCTTCTGAAGAAATTGATAGCCTCTCTCTCCCACCTCTTTGCGTGAAACTTCGTCAAAAAGGAGGCGTTTCAATTGAGAAAAGAGTTCTTTTTTTCCAGATACCTGGATGGCTCCTCCTGTCTCAATCAGACGGATTGAGATTTCAAAGAAATTAAACATATAAGGACCGAAGAGGACACACTTTCTGAAGAACAAAGGCTCAAGGGGGTTGTGGCCTCCTATTGGGACAAGGCTTCCACCTACAAAGACCAATGTCCCGAGACTGTAAATGCCCACCAATTCCCCCATTGTATCGAGGAGAATCACCTCGGGGTGTTCTTGATCAGATCGCCCTGTACCCAGTGTAAGGGAGGTTTTCCTCAACCATAATATGGACTCTTTTTTTAAGATCCTCTCTACTTCCTCCAATCGTTCGAGGTGTCGCGGGGCAAGAATGAGAACTAGATGCGGGTCCATCTTTTTCAATTCTTTGTAAAGGGAGACCAGGATCTCCTCCTCTCCGGAGTGGGTGGATCCTGCGATGAGGATGTTCTCTTTCCCTTGAAGACCGAGATTTTTAGCCATTTCAGCCATGGCTTCTTGGGTGAAGGAAAGGAAGGTCTGGTCGAATTTTAAGTTTCCCACTGCCCTGGTCTTTTGGGATTCCCCTCCGATCTCAATGATTCGCGTTCGATCTTCTTCCGTCTGCATTAAGAAGAGGGAGATGTATTTCAGACATTCTTTGAAAAAGAATTTGAAGAGGAGGTAACGTCGAAATGACTTTTGGGAGATCCTTCCATTGAAGAGAACGACTGGGATTCTTTTTTTTCCACAGGAACGGAGCAAATTGGGCCAAAGTTCTGTCTCCGCAACGAGGAGAAGGCTGGGTTGGATTTTTTCGATGGTTCTCCGGATGATGAAGGGATGGTCGATCGGAACAAAAAGGACTTGATCAGCTTCAGGGAGGTAGGTTTTAGCTGTCTCATTCCCTGTAGAGGTCATCGTGGTTAAAATGATTTTGAGATGGGGAAACTCCTTTTTGATCTTCTTCAAAAGAGGGATTGAACAGAATACCTCTCCAACAGATGCCGCATGAACCCAAATTGGCCTTTTGAAGGGCAGGCTTTGAAAAAATCCCATTCGTTGAGGCAATGCCTTTCGAAACCGCTTTTGGATGAGACTCCGCAAAAGAAAGTAGGGAGCAGAAAAGAGGAGGAAGCATGTAAAAAGGATGTTGTAGAGATGGTAGACCATTTTATTCTATAAATCCCAAATTTCAATTTTCAAATCCCAAATAAATCCTAAATCCCAATTTCCAAAAGACGTAAAAGTAAAAAAGTTTTGAATTTGGTGTTTTGAAATTGTTCGGGATTTGGCCTGCCTGCCGCAGGCAGGGATTTTATATTTGGAATTTCTATTCACAGATTAAAAATTTTTACAGTTTTGAATGCGTTTTATTAAGTATCGAAAAAGTGGTCTGCCCTTTCAGTCAACTCATTGAGGCGATTCTCTAAAAGGATTCTTTTTCCCTCGAGATGGGCCCGGTCCCCATTTTGATCAACCTCAATGGGTTCCCCCCAGATGAACACCCCTTTTGAGAAGGGATAGGGGAGGAGGAACTGATCCCAAGTGTTAAAGATCTTCTTTTTCGAGGCACTGAAGGTTAATGGAACCACAGCCCTCCCCGTCAGTTTGGCCAACTCGATCACACCAATTTGTACCTGGTGACAGGGTCCCCTCGGTCCATCTGGGACGATGGCGATATCGGACCCATGAGCCTTGACCATTTGTTTGAAACCGGAAAAACCTTTTCGAGTGGTTGAGCCCAAGATGGCATGGAAACCAAACCGTTTCAGGGCCTTTCCCACCACTTGTCCATCCCGATGGGGAGAGACAAGAAAACTCAATTTCTTCCCTTTATAAACGAGGGGCATCATCAACAGCCTCCCATGCCAGAAGGCCCCGATGGCAGGAATCCCTTTCTCCCAAAACTGCCTCGGAATCTCTGGATTGATCTCCTCAAACCGCATCGTCCAAGCCAAAATCTTGATGGTCCAGTAGGCGCACCACGGCCCCCACCACAAGACCAATTTCTTCTTTAAAGTTTTTAAAAACATCCTTTTAAAAAAGGGTTCAAGGGTTCATNGGTTCATNGATTCAAGATTTTATTGTCTAATATTCTTGCTTGAATCCTTGACCGCTTGACTCCTTGAATCCTTAAAATTAATAGACCTTCTTAACCTTGGCTGTTTTAAAAACTCTCACCCCGTCATCTTTAAACTGAAGATCATGGAGACGTCGATATTCACCATTGAGGGCCATCAATTCCTCATGAGTCCCTTGCTCCACAATCTGACCTTCAGAAAGAACGACAATCCGGTGGGCATTTCGGATGGTTGAAAGCCGATGGGCGATGACGAAGACTGTTCTTCCTTTCATCAACTCTTCCAGAGCCTTTTGGACTTCTGTTTCAGAATCGGAATCCAGGGAGGAGGTGGCTTCGTCCAAAATCAGAATGGGAGCATTCTTCAAGAGGGCTCTGGCGATGGAGATGCGCTGACGTTCCCCTCCCGAAAGTTTGACACCCTGCTCACCGATGATCGTATTGTACCCTTGAGGCAATCTCTGGATGAAGTCATAGGCATTGGCTGCCCTCGCTGCTTCGATAATCTCTTGGTCTGAGCACTTGAGGCTCCCATAGGCGATATTATTTCGAACCGTATCATTAAAGAGGATCGTCTGCTGAGTGACCAAACCGATCTGATCTCTGAGGGATTTAAGAGTGACCTTTCGAATGTCATAATCATCGATGAGAATTTGGCCTTTCTCCACATCATAGAAACGAGGCAGAAGGTTCACCAAAGAAGTCTTGCCCGCCCCACTCATTCCCACCAAGGCAATTATTTCTCCTACCTTCACATGAAGGGAAATCTCTTTGAGCACGACCTCCTCATCATATTTGAAGATAATCTTTTGAAAGTCGATCCCCTTGGAGACGGGTGAAAGCGGAACTGCCCCCTCTTCATCCTTTATATCTGCGGTGGTATCGATGATTTCAAAAATTCGGCTTGCCCCTGCCAAACCTTCTTGGATCTCAAGGTTGACCTTGCTCAATTCACGAATAGGAGGATAGAGCATAAAAATAGCTGCTATGAAGGAAATAAAAGCCCCTAAGGTTATTTCCCCCCGAGTCACCATNTAGCCACCCACCCAGATGATGGCAGCCGCTGCGATTCCTCCCAGTAATTCCATGATGGGAGAGGTGAGTGCCCGAACCCTTATCCGTTTGAGAAAGGTTTTGAATAAGCGGTCATTCTCTTCAGCGAAACGCCGTTTCTCATAATCTTCCATATTGAATGCCTTAACAATCCGGTTCCCAGTAATGGTTTCATGGAGAAAGGTCGTAATGAGGCCAAATCGCTGTTGCCCCTTTCGGGCAAATTTCCGCATCCTCTTCCCAAGTTCTCTAATCGGAATGATACCCAAAGGAAANATGATGAAGGCAATAATGGCAAGTTTCCAATTTTGATAGAAGGCGACACCGATCAAAAGGATGATNGTAAAAGTATCTTTGAAAAGACCCGAGATGGTATTGGAGACCGCTCCTTGAATGAGGTTGACATCATTCGTGATCCGGGAGATGATAATGCCGGTGGGGGTTTTAGTAAAAAAGGAAAGGGAAAGAGTCTGGAGATGATTGTAGAGTTTCTCTCTGATATCTGCGATAACTCTCAGGCCCACAAAGTTCATCAAATAAGACTGGCCGTAATTGAAAATTCCTTTCAGTAAAAAGAGGAGGATAATAACAAAAGGGAGCAAACGGAGCATCTCCATATCCTTCTTTAGTAACAAATCCCCGAGATGAAGTTGTACGATAATATTTTTAACGAGAGGGGGAATTACCTCCTTCTTGACAAAGACACCATTGACAAAGGGTTTTAAAAGAAATGCCTGAGTGGCTGTAATGCCGGCGAGACAGACCATACAGATCATGGCGAAGACTAATTTAAACCAATAAGGTTTAACCAGTTCGAGGAGTCTGCGATAGTAAGACATTTCAGGCCTCCGCTTCATGGAGCAAGGAAATGACAATGTGAGCAGCTCGTTGGGCAGCTCCAGGTTCCCCAAGTTTCTGACGCACCTCCCCCATGGACTCCGTCATCTTTCGACTCAGGATGGGATCCCTTAAGATCCGAAAGGCTTCGTCAGCAATTCTCTGGGGATTGACATCCTTTTGAATCAATTCTGGGGCGATTTCTTTCTCTGCCAACAAATTGACGAGGCCGATGTAATCCACTCGAATCAATGCCCTGCCGATCCAGTAGGAGGGGAAAGAAACCTTATAAATAATGATCATGGGTTTTCCAAGAATTGCTCCTTCCAACGTGGCCGTCCCGGATGCTGTGATCAGAAGTTCAGAGAGGTTCATCACATCGTAGGTGAAACCCTCCACCACTTTCACAGGCACCGCAATATTTTTCATCTGGGATGATAAGATCGTTTTGGGAATACCAGGGGCGAGAGGGATGATGAACTGGAGATCTTGGATCTCTTTTTGGAGGAGATGAGCTGAAGCGAGAAGAGAAGGAAGAAGTCTTTCTACCTCNTGCATTCGGCTCCCAGGGAGTAAGCCGATGGTTCTTCGTTTGGGATCCAGACCAAATTGTTGGAAAGCCACTTCCTTGGGGAGAGTCGGCTTCACGATATCGAGAAGTGGATGACCTACCCACTCTACATCGACTCCTGCTGCCTCATAGAGAGGAACTTCGAAAGGAAAGAGGACGACCATTTTTTTCACCAATCGAGCGATCAACTTAATCCTTTTAGACCTCCAGGCCCATACTTGAGGGCTGATATAGTAGANAATTGGGATTCTTCTTCGATGGGCTATTTTGGCCAACCGAAGGTTGAAATCAGGGAAGTCGATTAGGATGACAAGATCTGGCCTCTCCCGATCAAGGGATTTCTTTAATCGCCGGAGGGCCTCTAAAATAGATCGGAGTTTAATAAAGACTTCTGTCAGCCCTACCACAGAAAGGGAGTGGGNAGGATAGAGGAGTTTCATACCCCTTCTTTTCAAACCCTCCCCTCCCACACCNAAAAACTGAACTTCCGGTTCAATGCGTTGAATGGCCTCCACCAGGTGGGAGCCATGAAGGTCTCCTGAAACTTCTCCAGCGACCAACAGGATCTTCTTCGATTTCATCTGTTCAGCCGCCCCACTATTTCTTTTTTTCGTTGAGGTCATCAATCTTCTGGATGATCTGGAGTGCCAACTCCAATGCTCGCTTTCCATCCCCCCCAGAGACCCGAGCCTTTTTTCGNTCCCTCACGTTCTGGAGAAAAGAGTGAATTTCAGCCTCCAAAAGATCGATCTTCTGAACCGGAATCTCCTCGGTGACCATTTCAGGAATCTTTTCCTTTTCGAGAGGGACCCCCTTTTTAGAAAGGGAGAGTGTTTGAGAAAGGTAGTCGATGGAAAGGATTCCATCCGTTTGAAAGATCCAGGTTTTCCGAATCTTCTCATTCGAAACTCGGCTTGCGGTCAAACTCGCTGTACATCCATTTTCGAATTCAATGCGGGCATTGGCAACGTCCGAGGTGTGGGTGAGGATGGGAATGCCGACGGCCTGAAACTGTTTCACCTTTGAGTTCANCAGGCTTAAAAGGATATCGATATCATGAACCATTAAATCCAACACGACATCGACCTCTGTTCCCCTTCCTGAGAAGGGACCCAACCGATGGGATTCGATGAACCATGGATGTTGCACCCTTCCCTCTAAGCCGGACAANGCTCCGTTAAATCGCTCCAGATGGCCCACCTGAAAGATCAGATCCTTTGATTCCGCCAATTCAATCAATTCATCAGCCTCCTTAAGGGTGTTCGAGATGGGCTTTTCCAAAAGAACATCGATTCCCTGCAGGAAAAAATCTTTCGTCATCGAATAATGAAAAGGGGTGGGAACGGCGATGCTGACAGCCTGAACTTTGTTGAAAAGGTCAGCATGATGATTGAAAGGTTGGGTTCGGTATCGTTTGGCAATTTCCTTGGCACGGGAGGTATCGACATCCACCACACCCACCAATTCCACCTCTTTTATTTTAGCATATTTCTCTGCATGGAATTTGCCAAAGTAACCGACACCGACGACCCCGACCTTAATTTTTTCCACTTAACGGCTGATCCCCCTCTTTGAACGTTGGATGAATTGAAGGAGATGTTGAACCTCTGGTGTCTTGGAGATTTCCTCCTCCCCTACCTTCTTCATCGCTTTCTCCAATGTCAGACCGGAGCGAAAAATGATGCGGTAAGCCTTCTTCAGGGCCTTCAGCGTCTCTTCTGAAAAACCGTGGCGTTTGAGACCCACAGCGTTGAGCCCGAAGAGTTTGGCCCGGCTTCCGGAAGCCAACATATAGGGAGGGATGTCTAAAGAAATTCCAGTGAGGCCGCTGATAAAAGCATGTGTACCCACTTGGCAAAACTGGTGGATGGCGGAGAGTCCACCAATGACGGCGTAATCTTCGATCAAAATATGTCCGGCTAAAGTCGCTCCATTGGCCAGGACAACCTGATTTCCGATTTGACAATCATGAGCNACATGAGAGTAGGCCATGAAGAAATTTTCATTTCCTATGACGGTCTTCCCACNTCCCTTGATCGTGCCTCGATGAAGGGTGACAAACTCCCGGATGATATTCTGATCGCCGATAAAGAGAGAAGTCTTCTCTCCTCGATAAAAAGTTGCTTGGGGAGCTTCTCCGATGGAAGCAAATTGAAAGATCTGGCATCGTTTCCCGATGTGAGTTCCCTCTCGGATGACCACATGGGGTCCAATCTTCGTCCCCTCACCAATGGAAACATCCTTTTCAATGACAGAGTGGGGACCGATTTCAACTCCCTCACCGATTTCAGCCTTTGGATCGATGATCGCAGCAGGATGAATCATTTTTCGTCTCCTAACATGGCTAAGAGTTCTGCTTCAGCTACTAATTTTCCATCGACCGAGGCCTTTCCCTTAAATCCCCAGATCGATTGACGATGCTTGGTGATCTCCAGTTCGAGACGAAGTTGATCTCCTGGAACGACGGGTTTTCTGAAACGGACATTATTAATCCCCAAAAAGTAGACTGGTTTCCCTGCTCTTCCTCGGGCATTGATTTGAAAGCGAGCACCCCAGCCGTCTGCGCCATGGCCTCCACAATCAGCACCCCAGGCATGATGGGGCGACCTGGAAATGACCTGGGAAAAAGGGTTCGTTATAAGTAACATTTTTAATGCCCACGATCCGTTTTCCCGGATCTATCTCAATAATCCGATCCACCAACAAGAAAGGGTAGGCATGGGGGAGGATGTTCATGATCTCTTTAATCTCAATCATCTACTTCTCCTTCCCTCTCGGAGAGAGAGTCTCTTCGATCTTTTTTAAGCGTTTCTCGATTTCGATGAGTGTCTTTCTCATCTCCGGCAGTTTCGGAAAGATGGTGATCGCCCGGAGAAATTCACGGTGAGGCAAAGCAGGACTTCCGACGTACCCTTGGTTCGCAGCCAGATCATGGGTCACTCCGGCTTGGGCGCCCACCATGGCATTGTCTCCAATTTCGATGTGACCGACCACTCCCACCTGCCCGGCCAGTGTGACATTGCTCCCGATCTTTGTTGAACCTGAAATCCCCACCTGAGCCACAATGATTGAATCCTCGCCGATGGCGACATTATGAGCCACCTGAACGAGGTTGTCGATTTTCACTCCTCTTCGAATGATCGTTTTGCCCAGAGTGGCTCGGTCAATGGTGGTATTGGCGCCGATTTCGACATCGTCTTCAATTTCCACCCTTCCTACCTGGGGGATTTTCACATTCTTCTTTCCTTCCTTCACATATCTGAATCCATCACTTCCGACCACCACCCCACTGTGGAGGATAACCCGTTTTCCAATGATTGTCCCTGAATAGATGGAGGCATTGGAGTAAAGGATCGAGTCCTCTCCGATGGAGGAGTCCTCACCCACATAGACTCCAGGATAAAGGGTGACCCGATCTCCAATCGAGCAGCGGTCTCCAATATAAACGAAAGGATAGAGGGTCAGGTCTTTTCCTAATTTTGCCGTGGGGCTGATCCAGGTATTGGAATCGATCCCTTTGGGTTGGTAAGGTTTGTGGGAAAAGAGGGTGAGGATCTTGGCAAAGGCTAAATAGGGATTGGTCACGCAAAGGAGAGGCTTGTCCGCCTGGGTCACCTCTTTCGAGACGATGATAGCCGAGGCATTGGTTTCGCTGAGCTTCGGAAGGTATTTTGGATTGGCGATGAAGGTGATCTCTCCGACTCGGGCCTCTTCAACAGCTGCCACTCCAGAGATTTCTATCTCCCCATCTCCAACCACTTTTCCATCCACCCACTGGGCCAATTCCTTGAGCTTCTTCTTCATCCTCTCGTCCTAATCTAATTCAAGGTTATCAGACTATCAAGAATTCTAGAATTTTCTGATTTCCCGATAACCTATATTTATTTTTTCTGAGCATCGAACGCTTTGATCACCCGATCGGTGATATCAAGGGCTTTGGAGACAAAGAGCACAATATTCTCATTTTTTTCTAAGATGAGGGTATAACCTTCGTCCGCCCCCACTTTTTGAATCACCTTCAGGAGGCCAGCAGAGATGTTCCGCTCCATCTCCATCCGTTTCTGATTGATCTCATTCTGGGAATCTTCCCCCCACCTCTGGAATTCCTTAAGTTTGTTCTGATATTCTTTCTCTTTATTTGCCCTGGCATCCGGGGTCATCATGAGGGTCTGCTTCTCAGAGGATTCTTTTATGGTTTGAAGCTCTTTCTGCTTCTCTGCGATGAGACGCTGAAACTTTTCCACGTCCTTGGTGATCACCTTTTTCGCATCCTTGCCGGCATTACATTCATTGACTGCCCTCTGGATATCGACGTAAGCCATCTTTAAATCTGCAGCCCAAACTGAACCGAGCCATCCTAGTATGACAAATCCTATCACCATCCCCAACTTTTTTCCGATCATCTTCATTTCTCCTCTCTATAAAGTTTAACACCCATATAAATTTTTTAATAAACGGTTCCTGCATTAAATTCGATCACATCCCTTTTCTCCCCTTTTTTGGGGTTGGGGTTAAACCCCAAATCGATATGGATGGGACCGAATGGAGAGAACCAACGAATTCCAGGCCCTACCCCGATGGCTATACCCCTATCCCGGATTGATTGAATAACTCCCCCGCTGGTAACTCCGCTGGACTCAGTCCCCCAGCCCTTCCCGATATCGAAGAACAAAGCTCCTTGCAGGCCAATCTCACGAGAAACAGGGAAGATCCATTCAATATTGAAGACCACCATATACTTGGCACCAAGGGGCTCCTTATTTTGGTCCACAGGTCCCGCCATTCCATATTCAAAACCTCGGACAGTGTTGATACCTCCCACGAAGAATTTTTCATAGATGGGTACTTTTTTCCCACCATAAGGTGCAATCATCCCCACCTGGCCACGAAGGTTGAGGGTCGTATTTAAAGGTAATGGGAAAAACCAACTGGTTTGTCCCACCACCTTGACGAAATAGTTATCCCCTCCTAAAATACCTCCTGCGTTTTGAATTAAAAGGCTGTGTCGGCCTCCCCGTCGGGGATTAAAGTAGTCGTCACGAGTGTCTATCGAGGGAGAAATAGAAATGGCGCTGGTCGTTTTCGCCCCTTTCTGTTCTAGGATGTATATGGAGGCATCACTTGTCACATCATAAACCTTGATGTTCTCCAATTTATACATCGCATCAATACGAAGCGTATCAGTTAATTCCTTTCCGAAACGGATATCCCCTCCTGTAATTTGATAGTTATAAGTAGTGAAGATCTCCACTCTTTCGTGATAGATGTCAATACCTGCCGCATAAGGATACCCTAAAAAATAGGGATCCGTAAGGCTCAACCTAAAAAGTTGGGTTTTAAACCCCAGGCTGAACTTCAAACTTCCAGAATAACCCAAACCGAAGAGATTGCGGTCGGAGATAGAAGCAGAGCCCACCACGCTTTCTAATGTACTATACCCAATTCCGAAACTGATGGCACCTGTCGGAGCTTCCTCGAGTTTAATATCGAGATTGATTTTTTCTTC
>Ga0031655_10001442_pt1 | contig 14207 bp, 14 predicted proteins | sample FrelakmetHBP12HB_FD_55187 | JGI IMG/M metagenome (GOLD analysis project Ga0031655, IMG submission 55187) | Freshwater lake sediment microbial communities from the University of Notre Dame, USA, for methane emissions studies -HBP12 HB | ecosystem: Environmental > Aquatic > Freshwater > Lake >... | reverse complement strand
TTGCCAATTCAGAACCCGACCTTCGGGGGGATTTTATTGTAGGTATGGTAATCCTATGATAATCTTGAGGAAAATCTCACAAGGAGGTGCACCATGAAAGTATCCCAAGGCATCCATCATTGGCTGGAGTATCACAACCTGCATTCAAAAGAAACACCCTAAAAACCTACCAGGCCATCCTTTCCAAACTCACCACCCAATTTGGCGACAGAGACCTTAACTCCCTCACCCCAGAGGAAACTCTCTCCCTCCTAACCCAAATCAATCAGGGAACCAAACAATCAACCAAACGGACCCGGTACTCCCAACTGACCTCTTTCTTCAACTTTGTGGCCCAAAACCTGGACCCAGATTTCCAAGGTCCCTTCGACATCCCTATGCTGAAAAAGTTCTATCGATCCCCCGGACCAGGACTTTGTCACTTCTGCTTCCTTCGCTATTCTACCCTTTCCGGTTAGGGATCAAATGGTCCGTGAAATGGCAAAAAAAGAGAGCCATCTCTGGCTCTCCCTTTTTATCTAATCTCCGTCATTCAGTGTCCACCGGGGCACCTTGGTCCCACTGAAGGGTACCACCGGTTCCCCGGTCAACAGGTAGGAGGCATAACCAACTTCGTCCGCCGCTGGGACGCGACCCGGGGCCTTGTTCTGACATTCGGGATCGGCGAGGCCACCCGTGCTTCCTTTGCTCCAATAGCTCTCCCAGCAATGGAGCATTCCGTCTGCACCCCCCTGGGCATCCTGTCCCCAACGGCCTCCAAACAGGAGCCACCAGATGGCCCCCGGATCAGTCCCCGGAGTGTGTAACCAACCTGCCTCCTGGTACGGTATGAGCTGCGTGCCATCGAATCCATACCCCTTGAAAACCTGTTGGGTGATCCGGTGGGCAGCGTCCGTTCCCTCCGTGATAAAGCCATCGAAGAGCTTGTCCTCTACATAAATCATCTGCCGCGTGTTCGCCACACGGATGATGTTGTAATAGCTCTCTTCCGGCGAATGGCTGTACCGAGACAGGCTCTTGCAGAAGTATTGGAAGATCAATCCCGCCATCTCCGGCTTGGCAGCCTGGTTGAAACCAAAATAGCCACGGGACTGAATAGCGTTCCGGAGGTCCGGAGTTTTGTCAGTGAGGCAGCTCGCAATGTAAACCAGACTGCGACCGAAGTTTGCGCCTCTGGTCTTAAGCCACTCCCAGAACTTCGGGGTCATGGCAAGAAAATAGGACGAGCTACTTGGCTTCATATCCCTCTTGATCTCCATGAGATCGAGCGTCTTCGGCTCGTCCCGACTGCCGCCGTCGTAGGTGAACAAGTCGCCATATCCTGCTGCCTGTATCCGGTCCAGTTCCGCTGTCAGGAGATCCCTGGTATTTCCCGTTCCGAGGTAGACTCCCGTTGCAAGCTTTCCTCCTTCCGTTCCGTGGGTGTTAATGACAATAAACCCGGGGGGCCGGAGCTTACCTCCTTTGCCCGGGAGAAGGGCCTCGATAATGTCCACAACAGTTGCCTGGTCATCCATCAGTTGCTGGACCGTATACCCCCGCTCTTCAAGTTGGGACTGCATATCATCAAAGTTGAAGAACTCCGAGCCGCTGAGGTGATATCCTTCGGAGGAGGGGATGGATGTCAGTTTATTCACCCAGTAGAAATCATACCAGACGAAAGATTTTCTTGTCTTGAAGGGGCCGATGAAGAGGGCGGTTTTCTCCTCCGGATCGGCGGAAGAGTTATGGGGCGATGTGACGTCGAGATGGACTCGAGGGTCTCCGGCGAGTGGGGAAAGACTGAGAGCGGCTCCATTACCAGTTGTCCAAGTGAAGAGGAGTGCGTCCACCGGAGGCCCGTCGTCATACTGAAGACGGACCCCGTTCGCAAGGGGCATGACCCCTACCAACTTTGGGTCACCAAAGAGACTTGCAGGAGCGAGTTTCAGAGTGACCAGCGGCGCATCGAGGGCAATGATCGCATTTGCATAGGCCATGACACGGTCCATTGCTTCATCAAAGGTCTGACCGTTCTCAATGGTGGCTGTATTGAAGATGAGTGAGAGGTTGTGCTCCACGGGCACCTTCTTCCGTGCCCATGTGGAAGTGCCTTTCGTCGTCGAGAAGACTTTGAAGGGCATCTTCACCGTATCCTGAGTGATATCAAGTGAAAACGTCACATGGGGATGAAAATCATCATAACCGAAATTCAGAGAAAGCTTGCCTTTCTCATAGGCGTAGGTACCAGTGAATGCCAACACTTCTCCAGAAGTGGCAACGTAGAGGTCGGCGGTGCCATCCGGTTCAAAAGCGAGGGCGACAATGACATCTGGCCCCGGGATTGTCCCATCCGAATCGGTTACGTGATAATAAGCCAGAGGAAGGACTGAACTCGCGATCGCGGCGGGATTGACTGAAAGGGAACCCACGCTCTTCGAAACGGAGGCACTGCCACTGCTCTCAACAGTGACCTGTACCTTAATCTTAACCGGTTTCTTCTCCAGGTTGACCGGTGCTTTGAATGAGCCCGAGAAGGTCTTACCCCCGTCCTTGGACGTGAGTTCGGTAGGTGCCGTGGCTGGCACGCTCTTGCTGGCCAGAGTATATGCGGTGACGTGGGTTATGCCCGCTCCCGTGATTCCAACAGAGAGATCAACTGAACCTCCCGATTCTACTATGCTCGGTACCAGGCTGATCAGTTTAATTGTAACCTTGGTCTTTGTTGCCCCTTGTGCCAGAGGCACCTGCCAATGCCCAAACCACGCTGCTGCCAAGGCAAGCACAATACAGGATAGAGGCAAAAAGCGATATAGTCGCACAGACCCTGTTTTAGATCCTGAAGAAAATGGAAGAAAATCTCGATGTCTCTTTCCGGTTAGCATGGGACGGCCCCCTTTCTCATCTATACCCTCACGGACACCATGGAATAATCATGATCTGCAGATGTCAGTTTCGTGACAACTCGCCTTGGAATAGTTGAATATTGCGACAAAGGCAGTAGTGTGTCAAGGAGGAAGATCAATCACAAGGTCACATCCCAATCTATCCCTCCAGTTGACAATATTGGTCGAATCAACCCAATCGGCAAAAAAACGCTTTATGAGGCTCCATGAAATAACACATTAGACGGAGTGAAGAATTTAAACTCTAAAAACTGCACATGTCTTGCCAGTAACAAAGCCGACCCCATCCCCCCTTTTTTTTCAATGAATGGTTTGTATATCGTCGCTTTTTAAGTCCTCGGAAACGAAAGGAAGATGGCAGATTCATTCACTTTTCAAAAAAAGCGAGTGCACCTACGAGTCTACAGCCTAAGACGGTTTCGAGAGCCGATGATTACTGGTAGAAATGACGCATCACTCATAGCGCTCTCGTATTCATAGCGGCTACTGATTTATATACGTTCCCAAACCAGAGCACCAATAGCAACTCCTTTTCCGCCCCATACTAAAGGTGGAGTAGTCACACTTATCCTTTTATCGGATATCTCCACAAATCTCTTTTGTGTCCCTTCCCAATTTGGGAATAGAGAACTTTCAATATGATGAAGCACGAATCCGCCATTTGCATCGTATTCGTACCTCCCAAAATAGGAGATGCATCCCTTAAAGCATTCATTTATCTCCTCAATGGTTCCCTTTAACTGATCACCAGAAACAAATTTGGGTCGATTGGAACGCATTAACTGGGCGGAGAAACGGCCAACATCCGTATATATCAACAATCCCTTTGCATCTCTCCCGAAAGGGAAAGAGGGTTCTTCACCTTCCCTGCGGACTTCAAAGGAGATAAGTTTCCATACCCCGATGAGAGGGATATCTTTTGTAGAGCTTTCCTCTTTCATATGGCCTCCTTTTCACTAATTATCGAAGACAAGTGGGACAACTGATCATAGAAACAGAACCAACATTTTTAGGACCATCAATCCTCTCTTATCATCACTTTTTTGGAAAAAGAAGGTCTATTGGGATTGTTGAATCAAAGATACTAAAGATAGCCATTTTGTCAATCCGAAAAATAGGGTTGTGAAAATTATCTCTTGAGAATAGCCACTTGTAATCTGGTATGGCGATATAAATACTCGCCTCCAGGACTTCAGGAAGAACTCCGCAGTCCCGGCCGCGTAAATTAGGCTCGGGCCACGCTCGGATTGATGGCTGAACAGGCAGTCTCGATGTGCGGGGAGAGAAGCCCTTTTTATGAACCCGCCCACCCAGACGGTAACTGAACTTTCCCGCTATGGCGGTATGGGCATACCTGGATCTTAAGGCGCAACATATCAAATCTTGTCTAAGAAATTCAACAACATCAAAAGCCCTTCATCGCGCCACCGGGCAATGTCTTCCGGAGTGCGACCCTGCTTTTCAACACGGTTTTCAGTCTCCTTCATGACACCTTCCTGAGCCATTTCCGGCCAATCGGCAGGCAATTTCTTCCAGTCGGCCATATCCGCCAACCAGAGATCAACGGAGGGACCGATGTGTTTGATGATCCCCTTGATGCCGAAGGGTCCGCCGCCAAGATGATAAATCAGATTCGGCCCCATAAGGGCGTAACGCAACCCTGGACCAAAACACACCGCCTTGTCGACATCCTCTACGGAGCAAACCCCCCGCATTACCAGGTCAATAGCCTCTCTGTAGAGAGCCACGGAAAGGCGGTTGGCGATGAATCCGAGGGCCTACTTCTGCAAGATAATAGGCTCCTTTCCCAGGGTCTTGTAAAAGGCATATGCCCTGCTCACAGTATCTTCGCTGGTTGCCTCTCCCCTGCTGATTTCCACTAGCGGTATCAGATGCGGCGGGTTGTAGGGGTGCGCGCCGACGCAGCGCTCAGGGTTTTTTGATCCCCTGGCAATCTCCGTGATTAACAGCCCCGATGTGCTGCTGGCAAAAATGGCGTCCGGCGCCGCAAAGCGGTCAACCTCGCTCAGGAGGGCCTGTTTTACTTCATACTTTTCCGGAGACGCCTCCTGTATAAAGGAGACCCCGGATACGGCATCCTTCATATTCGTGGTATGCTTAACCAGGCTGAGGGCAACATTCATGCTGCCAGCCGGCATTACCTCCTTCGCCACCAGATATTCAAGATTGGCCTTCACACGGGCACGGCTCATGTTCAGCGCTTCCTCGCTTATATCGTAGACATTGACGGGCAGCCCCCGCCATATGAAGTTCGTAATCCAGCCCGAGCCGATGAGACCACCCCCTCCGAGAACGGCAACTCTTTTTATTTCCGACGACATTGGCAATCTCCTTTCCATTCTCAGTATATCATGACTCCCAGAGGAATGACGACGGCAAGCGCCAGTATCGTAGCCACGATATGGCCCCAGAAGACATGTTTGTACCCGTTGACGTGAGTCAAGCCGGTAACGGCAAAGAAAGTGATCACGACGCCGTTATGGGGCAGGGCATCAAAACATTCTGCCGACATTGTTGCCACACGGTGGATGAGTTTGTTTGATTTGATTTTGATTTTTTGATAAGAACTCGCTTTGGAATGAGTTAAATATACAAAAAAGGGGGGGGGTATGTCAAGAAGAAATACAAGATATGGGGGGCTTTCTCAAGACATCCTGTGAGGACCGGGACAAAGAAATTTCGGAGCGGGATGAGGATGACCCAAGACAGGATATCCATGCTCACCCGTCGATAAAAGGGGTTTTTTTACTCCCTCTGCGGGCAGACTAACCCCTTGTCCACCAAAGATCCATTAACCGATCAGCTCAGATAGAAATCTATCGGGTAATCCGGGCGGGCTTAGAAAGAATCATGGGATAAAGCCTCAAGACTCCAAATCATCGACGTATGAGGCATAACGTTGGGGAGAGCGCCTTTACCTTAGGGGGAGGTCGGACCTTTAATTCCCAAAGGCCAGCACCCAAGATTAAACATATCTTGCCAAACGTAAGACCCCGAAAGGAATAAGGAAATGCCCCTGTATGATCTTTATACCGTGATACCGTGCGTTTCTGGGCTTTGAAAAGCGCAACGAAGATAGCGGCTATTGAGCCTTCCCAAGAACGAGTTCAACCGCTTGCTTCGTTTGTTTATTTCATAAGTCCACAAATCCTCCGCTTCAGTGATACATTACCAGGTCGATGTTGAATATGCTTGACAAAGAACCGGGGAAATTAGTATAAAGCTTTTGCAGAACAGTCAAAAATTCAACGAAGAAGGAGGTTTCGTATGGCACCCAAAAAATTGCTGGCGGCCTGTTCTGTTTCCATCGGCATAACCATCTTCAGCCTTGGGCTCTTGCTGTCCCCTTCAGATTCTTTGGCCCAGAAGAAGGGGGGGACCTTGAAGATCGGCTACGGGATGACGGCGGTCAAGATGGATCCTCACCTTGCCAGTGGTTCAGGTGATATCTATATCGATGCCCAAATCTTTGAGAGACTCATTTACTATCGCTGGGACGAGAAGACCAAGCAGGCCGAGCCCATCCCGTGGTTGGCAACCAAATGGGAAGTTGCCCCGGATAAGATGAGCTGGACTTTCTATCTACGCAAAGGGGTAGAATTTACAGATGGAACCCCCTTTGACGCAGAGGCTGTCAAATTCAACCTTGAAAGGTTGATCGGCCCGCCAGTGGGCCCCTTCTCAAATGTCTACACTCCGCTCATCAAAAACGTGGAAGTGGTTGACAAATACACGGCCAAAGTCAACCTGAAGGTGCCGGCAGTTCCCGTGGAGTCATTTTTTGTCCAGAGCTACATCGGAATGATGAGTCCGGCCTCTGTCAAGGAATGGGGTGACAAGGTGGGGGCCCACCCAACGGGAACTGGACCTTATAAGCTGAAGGAATGGCTCCAGGGAGAGAAGGTGGTTCTGGAAGCGAACAGGAAGTACTGGGGAGGAAGACCCAATCTGGACCGGATCGAGTACATCTTTGTTCCCGAGAGCAGTGCGCGGATGAACATGCTGAAAGCCGGGCAAGTGGACTTGGTCTTCAACCTGGACATTCCGGATCTTGAGACAATCCTGCCGGAGAAGAAGTTCAATGTGGTTGAATATCCGACGACAGAACTTCTTTCCCTGACCTTGAATAACTTGGCTAAACCCACCAATGATATGGCTGTCCGTCAGGCAATTAAGCTGGCCATCGACAACAAAGGGATTGTAGAAAAAATATTGAAGGGTCATGCCGCAGTGGCCGAAAGCCCGATATCACCAGTGATCTGGGGATCCTACCCATCCGAACCTCTCGTCTGGGACCCTGAGAAGGCTAAGAAAATACTCACGGATGCGGGATGGATTCCCGGCAAAGACGGAGTCAGAGAAAAAGGCGGAGAGAGGCTTACCCTCAAAGTTCGTTACCCTACAGGCCGGTATGCCATGTGTGACGAAGTGGTGGCTGTCATTCAGAACCAGTTGAATGCCGTCGGCCTTGAATGCATCGGCGAGAAAATGGGGTTTGGAGCCTGGATTACCGCGGCCCTTCTGCCTCTGGAAAAGACCACGGGAGATGCCTTCATTATTTCTCTTCCGGGCAAGGAGGATGCCCACTGGGTGCTCTCTCGCATGTCTCCCAAGAGCGCCACGAGTTTTTACCAGAACCCGAGCGTGCAGAAAATGATTGACGAACATTTTGTAGAGTGGGATAACGCCAAAAGGAAGGAACTCCTGAAACAGATTCAGATCGTCGCGACCCGCGAGGCCTATTGCATTAACCTCTATTTTTCCAACTACAACACCGTCTTTAAGAAGAATGTTCGCGGAGTAGAAGCAACGAAGGTACCGGTTTCGGATTCCTTTAATGTTCTGAAGGTCTGGATCGAGTAGTCCTCTTCTGACCTGAAAGGAACTTGGCCTCGATGGCAGGAAGATCTCTCAAGGCCGAGTTTTTCGGAATGGAGGCAAAATTCCAGGGAAAAAGGATACAGAAGAATGCCCTTAATCAAATGTAAATGGTTGCAGAAAGTCAGAATCGTCGATTTAAGCCGGGTCCTCTCCGGACCTTTTTGCACCCGCATGCTTGCGGACCTCGGAGCAGAAATCATCAAGGTGGAATCGGGAAGGGGAGATCCCACGCGCCAATATCCGCCTGCCAGAGGGTCCTACGGTCATTACTTCACCCAGTTTAACGTAGGCAAAAAGAGTCTGGGGCTTAACCTCAACCATCCGAAGGGGGTTGAGGTTGTAAAAAAGCTCATCTCCGTGTCGGATGTCGTTCTGGAAAACTTTCGTCCGGGGGTTCTGGACAAAATAGGGTTAGGGTATTCCGTTCTCAAACAGGTCAATCGTCGAATCATCCTCTGCTCCATCTCCGGATTCGGCCAGACCGGGCCGGAAAGAGATCGCATTGCTTATACGGATAATATCCAGGCCTACAGCGGGATGGATTATATGGCGGCGAAGATGATAGGCCCTAATGCCGATCCTCCGGGATACCCCTATTCCTTTGGAGACACCTACGCATCACTCAACGCAGCAGTCGCCATCCTGGGTGCCCTCTTCAACCGGGAGTCGACCGGCGAGGGGGAGTCGATTGACATCTCTATGCTGGACTGTGTCCTGGCAGCTAATGACTCCACCCTGGAAAGATATATCTTTTCAGAGGGGCAACTGGATACCGCCGGTAGAGCCTTTCGTCCGCCGCTGCGGGTGAAAGACGGCCATATGGCCGCTGCCCTGGCCATGCAGTTTGAGCGGGTGGTCGAGGCCATTGGCCGGCCAGATCTTCTGAAAGAAGAGCGGTTCAAAAGAATTGAAGAGAGATATAAAGAGGAAAATTTTAATGAGTACTTCCAGATGGTCAAGGAGTGGGCCAGGAACAAGACCGTTAAAGAGGTCAGCGAGGTTTTTGAAAAATACGACATTCCCTATGGCAAGGTCAATACGATAGAAGAAGTGGTCAACAGCCCAGTCGTCAGCGATCGGGATATGCTGGTCTGTATGGAGCTTCCTGGTCAAGGTCCAACGCTGGTTGTCAATACGCCCTTTAAGGTCGGCCGTGATACCTGCGGTCCTCATGGACCGCCTCCCCGTCTGGGTGAACATAACCAGGAAATCTTAAGCGGACTTCTGAAATTCTCCGAAGAAGAAATCACTACCCTTACAAAGGAAGGCATCCTGATTGAGCAGAGGGGATCATAGGCCTTGGAATATGGGTCAGACCGCAGTGAATCGTTAGAACCCCTGTGGCTGTCCATGATCTCCTGGCCATCCCGGCTATGAGGGATTGATAACGAAGGCTGCGAAAGTGAGTTGACAGCCGCCAGAAAGAGGAGGGTCATGGTTATTGATATTGAATGCGACATCCCTACCCGGGAGACCGTTCAGAAGGAGATCGAATCTGTTGGCAGCAGCGACATGAAAGGAATGGGTAATTACCTGAATCTTTTTGGTCCCCGTTGGGCGGAAGACATAGGGATGAGCCTGGCGGAGTTTGAAGAGGCGAAGAAGAGTCTTGGCATCGGCAATTTATGGAGGAGGATTAGTGAAACAGCTCTGGAAAAAGCTATGGGCGAAGAAGAATTTGTCCGGATGCTGGATGAGGCTGGAGTTACGATCGCCTGTATCGGCACGGGACGATTTGCCACGATGGAACATACGGCAAGCCTGGCGAAAAAATATGAGGGTAAATTCGTCCCGTGGGCCAGAATAAGCCCGCACGAAGGCATGGCCGGGGTCAGAAAGCTGGAATATGCCGTAAAAGATTTGGGAATAAGAGGCTTTGAGGCTTCCCCGTTCCGCGAGAAGATCTATGTCAACGATAAGAAGTACTATCCTTTCTTTGCCAAGTGCGTGGAATTAGGTATCCCCATGCGCTCCCATACCTCGATGAATTACGCCACCGATCGCCCCATGGACCTCGGACGACCTGTCTATCTTGATGAAGTGGCCTGTGATTTTCCTGAGTTGACCATCATCGCCGGTTTAGGAGGCTGGCCTTGGGTGCCGGAACTGGTTGGCTTGGCCCGCCGGCATCAGAACGTTTACATTGACCTCGCCGCACACCGACCTAAGTACATCAAGAACCCGGGGAGCGGATTTGAGACCTTGCTCCAGTTCGGAAATACTGTTCTCCAGGACAGGATCCTCTTTGCAAGTTCCTGGATGAATCTGGCGATGCCGATAAAGCAGATCATTCAGGAGACCCGGGAACTTACGAGGAACGATACGGTGAAGCGGAAGTGGCTGTACGAGAACGCTGCGCACATCCTGAAAATTACGTGAGGAAAATTCTGGGGTGGCAGGGTCGGCAGCCCATTTCTTGTTTCCGCTACTTACCCAAAAACTGACACAGCAAAAAAAAAGGTTTGGTCGACTGGCTGACCCCTTAAGTTTACATGGCTGAGGGACGAGGATTCGAACCTCGATTCACGGAGTCAGAGTCGATAACCGCCATTCTGTTTTCCCCTCTAAAATCAATAACAGATTGAAATCACTTGAATATTTTGTAGACATGATTGTTTCCGAACAGTCCCTTAGCCAAAATAGAGGGAAATTCTTAAGGATAGATGGGTGCGGATATCTTGCCAACCGCAATAAGTTGAAATTAATGGGGGAAATACTCTATTTGGTCTTCAAACTTTGCGGTTTTTCGGATAAAAGATGCCCCGTCCAAATCAACCTCTGAAACCTTTTGAGAAAAGGGATCCCGCCTCGGCCCCGTAGGTCCTTGGGTACACTTACAAAGTGTGAGTGCAGCCCTACGCCAAGAATTGTTCCTTTCCCTTGGAAAGTGAGCAGCGGGAATTACCGTTATTACTCACCATTCTTATTTCCATAAAGGACATTCCCTCTTGACAAGTGTCACGTTACGATTTACATATGGATCATGATTAAGACGTTTGCTGATAGGCATACGAAGGAACTGTATGAATTGGGAAAGTCGAAACGGTTGCCTCCAGCAATCTGGAAAAGGGCGCTGCGAAAGCTGGAGTATCTTGACTTGGCAACGACTTTAAATGACTTGAAGGTACCCATGAGTAACCGACTTCATGAGCTGGAGAGAGAGCGGAAGGGACAGCTTTCGATTTCCATAAACGATCAATGGAGAATATGCTTTCGGTTTATTGATGGCGACGCCTATGATGTCGAAATTACGGATTACCATTGAGGAGAGTGTGTTATGAGCATTCCGAATACAAGGGAAAGGCAGGTTCGGCCCACGCATCCCGGCGAGATGCTACGTGAGGACTTTATGCCGGATTACGGACTGACCGTTTCGGGGATCGCAAAGGCCCTGGGAGTGTCGCGACAGACGGTCAACGAGCTGTTGCGCGAGCGACGGGCGGTCAGCCCTGAGATGGCGCTACGACTTGCACGTCTTTTTGGAAACACGCCCGAGTTCTGGCTGAACGCCCAGCGGGCTGTTGATCTGTGGGATACGGTAAGGACCGTTGGCCGGCGAATCGAAAAGATTTCCCCTCTGCGCGCAGCGTGATCCTGATCCTCAGAGCAAGTATGAAAGCCAGCAGATTGTTCGTGCAAATCCCTTTGAGGGCCAAGGATTGTCTGGAAAGACAAGCTTGCTCTTTCTTTCCACTGCTGATCTTCGATCTTTAATCAGACCCTGATTTTGCACATTACAGTTAATATGGAACCACCGCAATATAATGGGGGAGTTTTTGGCCTTCAAAACCGAGAGTAGCTTGCCAATACCTGCTCCTTGCCCAAACTGAAAATATCTGGTTGAAACCTGTAATGGAACAGAAAAGGGGCTTTAAATTGATTTCAGGAAGAAATCGCGCTTTCTCTGGAGTTGGCCGATACCTTTTTCAAGAGCTCTACGAGTAATCTTTCAAAACCAGAACCCTCAGATCCTTGAACTTTCCAAGCCTCCCATCATTGGTGAGAAATGCCTCCGTTCCAAGGTCGAGAGCAGCGGCTAACTGCATGGCATCAACGGTTTTCAAAAAAGGGTAACGGCCCCTTAGCTTCCCCGCAGTTTCTGCTATTCTCTCTGAAATCTCGATCATAATGAGATTCCTGCCGTGCTTCAGGAATTCGGCAAACCTTTTCGCGAGTCTCTCGTCCCCGCGCTCGGTTGGCTTAGGAAGAACCTCGGTAAGGGTTATGACGGAAGAATAAGCATTCAGATTTCCAGATTGAAAAGCATCTACGACTGTTTTTGCAAGGGGTCCGAACTGGGGGTGGGCTTCGATATAGTAAATAACGGGAGCGGTGTCGATGAAGAGGCTATGGATGAGAGAGAGCTCTTCCGAAAGAGTCACACCCTGTCCTCCCTCAAACGGTTCACATACTCCTGGGCGTCCTCGCCCTGCCAAAGTCCCTTGCCAAGCCCGTAGAGACCATTCCAGTCGAGATCTCTTTTCCCGGAGACCCCTGACTTTCTCAACTGGCGGGCGACCTTTTCCACTAACTTCAGTTGGTCCTTTGGAGAGAGCCTTTCGATCTCTTTTTCGAGTTTTTCAAGCGTGCTTCCTCTTGGCATACCGAACTCCTTTGTTCTATCATTACCACACCCCACAATTTTTATCAATCCTTTGGGCGCCCGCCCAGCGTTTCTGGCATGGTACTTCCCCCTTATTTCTTTCACAGTGGTGGGTTCAGATGAACGCCTAATGCCTTCTCACACCACCACGCTACGGCAAAGAGCCTGTCTTCGGCGAAGGGCCCTCCGACAAGTTGTATCCCAAGGGGAAGCCCCTTCCGGTTGAGGCCGGTCGGCAGGGCGATGGTCGGAACGCCGATGGTCGTCCAGGGCCTCTGCATGGCCGGGTTTCCGGTACTCTCGAGTCCCTCGGGTGCCGCGCCGGTTGCGCCGGGTGTGACGAGCGCGTCCCAGTTGAGAAGAAGCGGTGTCAGTTTTGCCCGCTGGGCAAGGCGCTCCTCAAGGGCTCTGACATAGGTCGTCACAGGGCCGGCAAGGCCGTCTTCAATGAGCTGTCTGATGTTCGAGCGATAGAGGTCCTTCTTTTCGGCAAATACATCCTCATGGTAGGCCGCCGCTTCCGCCTTCATGCTCACACCGTTGATATCCGAGGCGTTCACGAAATCAGGCGGTAGGACGGCTTCGGTGACACTCGCGCCAGCGCCACGCAATCTCTCCGCCACTTCTTCAGTGTGGCGCCTCATTTCCTCATCGGCATGGTCAAAGAAATACCCTCGTACCAACCCCAGACGGGGCGACTTACTTACCTTCAAAGAGGCGAGAAAGTCAGGAACAGGTGCGTTCAGGGAGTGAAGGTCTTTGGGATCATAACCTGCAATGGCCTGAAGCGTGATAGCCGCATCTTCAACGGTGCGGGCCAGGATACCGACGTGATCCAGCCTCCAACTGAGAGGCACGACCCCATAAGTGCTTACCCTGCCGTGCTCCCCCTTGGCACCAACAATCCCGTTGTAAGCCGCCGGTCTCAAGGTGGACCCCGCGGTCTGTGAACCCAGGGCCACCGGGCACATGCAGGCCGCAACTGCTGCTGCCGAGCCGCTGCTTGAGCCACCAGGGGTGTGATCGAGGTTCCAGGGGTTTCGCGTGGCCGCAGGGTCAAGGCATGCAAACTGGGTTGTTTGCGTCTTACCCAGAATAATGGCTCCGGCCTCCTTCAGGCGCTCCACAGCCGACGCATCACAAGAAGGAACAAATCCTGCTAATGTTCCGGAGCCGGCCTCCGTGCGAAGTCCCGCTGTGTAAAAAATATCCTTGATCCCTATCGGAATGCCATGGAGCGGACCGCGCCAACTTCTTTCTTTGATCTCGGCCTCACAGAGGCTTGCCGCTTGGAGAGCTCCTTCTCGATCCACAAGAGCCCAGGCCTTGATCCTCTCCTCTAACGCCTCAATCCGCTCAATGCAGGAACGGACCAGGTCGACAGGGGATAATTCCTGTTTTCGAATCAACTCTGATGCTTCCTTAACGCTAAGCTCATAGGGTTCTTTGAACGCCATCAGTCAAGCCTCCGGTAAGCAGGCGATCCACACACAGGCAAACCCTTCTCCAGGAGTCAAAGGGCTGACGTGACATCCTAAAAGATGTTCTCCTTTTTTACCCATGGAGGGAACCACTGGTAGTATTCGGGAGGATTTGCCTGATTCAAACCCTCATAGGTAGCCTTCGCCAGGGCGATCCCCTTCTTGTCTCGATAAAGCTTCACCAGACCCTTTTTCTCCAGAGAGACAAGTAATTCATCCAGCTTGCCATCCTCTGCTTCAAATGCTTCCTTGATATCTTCACGGCTCATGTAAAGCCCCGGATTCACCCGATAGTCCTCGGCCAGCGCCTTTAGAAGCTTCTCCTCATCGATGTCC
>Ga0031655_10001441_pt1 | contig 14211 bp, 8 predicted proteins | sample FrelakmetHBP12HB_FD_55187 | JGI IMG/M metagenome (GOLD analysis project Ga0031655, IMG submission 55187) | Freshwater lake sediment microbial communities from the University of Notre Dame, USA, for methane emissions studies -HBP12 HB | ecosystem: Environmental > Aquatic > Freshwater > Lake >... | reverse complement strand
TCGGTCCCTGCGGAGCCCACACATGGGCATGGGATGTCAAGGACGGGGAGCGACTTGTCCTGCCGCTGCCGAATACCCTGTGCCGTGATCCAGCATATCCCCCAGCCTTGGCCCCGGACGGGGGATAGCGTTTCTGTACATGACTCCAACCTCGTTTGGATCATTTATGGACCACTTGTCTCGACCCGCCGAAGCACGATCCCGTCCATCGGCTCCAGAGCCACCTGTCGCACTGCCTCGCCATCGTTGTACCGTTCGGCCGAGAAAGCGTGCAATGCATCGGCCACCAGGNCCCCCCCGCTGCCACTCTTGACCTGAACCAATGGCCTGCTTCGCGGGTCCAGGTTCAATCCAGCCGCAATAGTGTGCCACTGATCTCCGGCCTGGCTCTGGTCCAGCGTCGCGCTGACGAGCACCTTCCCTCCGGCCACGACTTCATAAACCGCCTGCTTCGTCCACGCCGTCGCGTCCGGCGCAGCCGCCCACCAAGCCTGGATCGTATAGTGCCCCGGACCTCGCAGATCGAGGTCCCACGTCGCCTTCCCTCTGCCGTCTATCAGTTCGTGGCAACGGTTGTTCCAGGCATGGTAATAAGGTGGCATCGCATTCCATTCCTTGGTGCCCAAGTCGATCTCTTGCCACTGTCCCGTGGTCTGGAATCCCTCGTTCCCGCTATCATCCAGGATATACTGGTATTGGGGCGCCTGTTCGCCCTTGAGATGCATGTAGCCATCTTTGATGTCCACCGTCTGGCGCCGCTTTGTGCCATTGAGCAGCACCAGGCCATACTGGAAGTCACGCCGAAAGACCTCATCCCCTCGCTCTTTCAGGGAGACATCATCGATCCAGACGTGGCCCGTATCCCCGCCGAACAGGAACTGAATCCGTGCATCCTGCACCGTCCTGTTGGCCTCGAAGGTCAGCGTCTCCGACTGCCATTGCGTCGTCAATTGCACGGTCTGGTTCAGGCCGTAGTTGTCCCAGTTGGGCGAGCCCTTGGACGATATGACCGCGATTTCCATAGGGCCGCTGGCCCGTATCCAGAATGTCAGATCGTAGTTTTTCCCCTGCTCCAACGAACGGTTGGGCTGGGTGAACTCAATCCCACCCTTGCGGCCGGCGCCTGTGATCGTGATGCGAGCCGCCGCCGTGCCGCTGTGCTTGACGCTGGTGTCACGCTCGGCCGCCGCAGCGCAGCCATTCTTTGTATCGCACCAGATGCTCCAGGTGCCCGACAACTCGCTCTCGAAGCCTCCATTTTGCAGTAGCTCGCGGTCAGCGGCTTGGCTTGTGGCGATTCGCTGCGCCGCCCCAAGCGGTGTCCCCAGATCATAGTCCAGCTCGTCGTACCACCAATCCTGGCCGTGGTCCGTGTCGCCGAGCTCGTGGCTGAAATAGCCGTCGCTCATCAGGGTAAAAGCCAACCCAAACCGCATGTAGGGATAGTAATCCCGGGCGAAGTCCCAAGTCGCCGCCGGTGTGTGCTGTTGAGGGCTGTAGTCATAGCCATAGGCAATCTGGTCAGGCACCGCGGACTCCACCGACGTGATCGCCGGCTTGACGGTCACCGAGCACCAAGCATTGTAGTAGTCCCAAAGCTCGTAGAAAGGACGCTTCCCCTCGATCACATCAGTGGTATAGAACCCGATCCCCTGGCCGTTGAAGATCTCCCCGATCTCCGGGTAGGGGTACCCCTGGCTGTGGCCACTGGCCAGCGCCCAGGGCATCAATGTGCGCCATTCCCGCAATTCGTGGAATACGCCCTCGCGCCATGCCTTGTCGAAGGCATCCTTGCTGTCCGGTTTGCCGTCCCCATCCGCGTCCAGTTGCACGGGCCGGTCGTAGATATCGTGGGTCAGCCAGCTTTGTGTCATCATGAAGTTGTCAAAGAAGCACCCATCATACATCAACCCGCTCTCGATCATCTTCTGGTAGGCGTAGCGTGCCTGGTATTCCGCCACCTCCGGCCGCGTGAGGTTGAGCCGGTACGCCCCGGGCCAGACTTCGATCTTCCGGCCGGTCGTGTCCCGCAGGAAGTAATCGTCCGGCACATCGTTGTTCTCCACCGTGTTGATCGAGGTCAGGATCAAGCAGTTGGGATTCAGCCGGCGCAGCTCCCGGATCTGACTGGCGTTGAAGCTCGCCCCCAACCAAAGGTCGATGCGTGAGGCATACGCCATCCCCTTGGAGACAAATCGCCACGATCCCCAGAGATTGGCGGTGCGAGGGAAGCCGCACTTGACGGCAGGCAGGCAACGGTACTGCAAATGCAGCACGCCATCAGGAGCCGTGGTGCAGCGGATGTATATGTCATTGACGGTGGCAGGGTCTGGATTTAGCCCCCGAATGGTGGTCTTGGGCGAAGTCGATGGCTGCTGACCATCAAAAGCGGTCATCTGCTCCAATGGCCGATTCTGTCCAACGCTGTACCGGCAAGAGGTCGGCTCGGATGCGTGAAGGGTGAGCTCGACCGTGGTCGCACCGGGGGGTAGGAGCGTGCTCGGAGGTTGAGGATCACTAAGCAGACCGGCCGTGAACATCTGCTTGAAGTCGAGCGGCACGAAGGTGCGCCGAGTCTGACCGGTCCGCAATCGCTTGCCGGCCGTTTCGTCCTGAGCGGCCGATGCTTGCAGTCCTGTGATGAGAAACATGGCTATGAACACAAGAAACGCCTTGTTGGCCATATGAGTGACCTCCCGTATTTCACCTATCTTGCAGCCACGCCGACATCCAATTTGCCGATCTTGTTTCAAAGCTGTGCGTAAGAACCACAGCAACAAAAGTACCGGCCCAACCTTTGGATCGCAAGCTATAAGCGAGGCCCGATGCGCCCCACCCCAATGTAGCGAGATCAAGCTGGCGCCGGATATCGTCCATGCGCAACCGTCTTCTTAATAAGCCACTTATAAAGCTGCTAAACTGGAGAAAGGCATCACAATTCCCCTCAAGAAAGGGCAGCAATAGATCAGACTTCGGGGATCGGCGTGTTGAAATGCCAAGCCCGAAAAGGGTCTTGCACCACACACTCACGCAGCCTCATCGAGGGGGCTCCTACAGCCAACTACCTCAGGTGTTTCTTGAGGAATTCAACTGCGCTGAGGGAATGATTGAGAAGATGAGTGCACGTTTGCGTAAGACTCTGTAGACTGAAAGGTTCTTATGAGGACGTTGTTGCTGCTCGGGTGGGTCATTATTGCCGGCGTGAAGGACGAGCTGGGCGTGGATTCCGGTACTGTGTTGAATGATGTCCGCCGACGTTGTACAGGCGTCAATGTGGATTACCTCATGGACGACGACCGCAATCCGCTGCTTTCCGCACGGCATAAGCTGTCAGAAGCCCTGCGGGAACTGAGCCCGCGGTACTTGCGCTATCCCGGCGGGTGGAAGTCGGCGATCAACCTCTGGTCGGTGCAGCCCTATACCTTCCAGCCGCCCCACGTTGGCTGGTCCGGTGCCGGCCGACTGGATCCGCACAGAAACCTCTCTGACCTCGCCTGATGGGAGTCATGGCGTATTGACCCGCTGGACTTTGACGAGTTCACCGTGGTTCTCCTGAACAGGGAAACCTCGGCGTGGGAAGCAGGAAAGGCGAGCGGTATCGTCAAGGCCGAAAGCCTGGTTGATGGTCTGATCCACAGTCCGCGTGGCCATGGTACGCAAGAAGGAGTAGACTTATGAGAACTCAACTTGATTTGAACCGCCGTCAGTTTCTCCAGACCGCCGCGATCGCAGCCGCCGGGTTGTCGCTGCCGGCGACCGCAGCGCAGGGGCCATCTCGCTCCCAAGGCAAGCCCAGAATTGGCTGCCTGAGTTGGTGTTTTCACGATCTGAGCCCCGCCGCCGACCCCGAGCCGGCCCTGGATGTCATCGGTGAACTGGGCTTCGACGGCGTGGAATTGATCGTGACGGCACGCAGAGACCTCAAGGAGTTCTGGACGGAGACCCGGATCGATCGGCTCAGCCAAAAGCTCCAGCGAAACAAGTTGCGTGTCTCGCAGTTTGTCCTTTTTCAGCCGGTAGTCGAGGACCTGTCGAGCACGGACCGGGCCGCTCGTGAGCAGGCACTCGGCTACTTCGAGGCGGGCTGCCGAATCGGACAAAAGCTCGGCGCGCCGATCATCAATATCGTGGCGCCTTGGGCACGCGAGCTGAAAGGACCGACGGAGTATCTGCCCCGCTACTACGAGATCGAGAATGCCAAGCCGGGCCAGAAGTATCACATCGACATTGCGGAAGGATTCGATTGGGACCGGGTGTGGAACGCTTACGTGGAGACCACCAAGGCCTGCCTGTCACAGGCGAAAGCCCACGGCCTGAAGTTCTCCATCGAGCAGCACACGCATTGCCTAGTCCCCGATGCGGCGTCGTTCCTGCGGCTGTGGGACCAGATTCGCGACGACGATCTGGGCTACAATCTCGATGCGGGTTGGACGCTGCTGCAGCGGGAATACCCCCCGGTCGCAATCCATAAGGTGGGCAAGCACCTGATGAACGTGCACATGCGCGATATCGACGGCGCGATGCGACAGTTCCCGCCCTTCGGTCGGGGCGTAATGGACGTCCAGGCAATTGTGACGGCCCTCAAGCTGGTCGGCTTCAACGGTTTCGCCTCCATCGAGCAGGACCAGCACCCCGGCGACCCCGACATACGAGAAACCTGCCGCGAGTACCTGCGAATCATGCGGGAATACGTATGAGAACCTGTGGAGTCTTTTCATCTGAACCATGCTGTGGGCTGATGGCGGCGTTGCTGTTGTTGGTTCACTGCGGACTATGCCAGTCGCCACTGGCAAATCCAAAACCTGAAATCCACAATTGGGACCCCATAGGCCTGTCCGGCGGAGGCGGCATGTTCAGTCGCGCAATCTCGCCGGCGGATCCCGATCTGATGATGGCGGACAGACCTGGGTGGAAAGGACTGATGGGCTGCCCTGGAAGGAGATCCAGGGTTTCGGCGGTGGCTCCGATGCGGCGGGCGCCATGTTCTACTGCACTGTGACGAGAAAGCTGGAAAACGGCGTCTTGCGAGGAGGCGTCTACCGTTCCCGGGATCGCGGGCAGACCTGGCAGTCGGCGATGGGCCACGGCATCAACATAGACAAAACGAAGGCCGACCAGTGGTCGTACGGTCCTATCGCACAGTACAAGCAGGTTCTGGCCACGGATGCCCGACCGTTGACGGTGTACGTCATGAATACAAGCACGGGCTTTCATCCCCCCCATCACGAGACCGTCTATCGCAGTGATGACGGCGGCGACACCTGGCGCGCGACGTTTTTCCAAGACCCGCGGTTTCAAGAGTACAACGTGGCTCCCAACTACGTCACCGCCTCGGACGGGATCGCTCGCCTTCTCATTATCTTCGAGCTGGAATTCAGGGCCGCTCGCCCACGTGGCGCCGCCCCCGTCCGTGACGTGGTACATGATGCCGCTGTTGCCTGCTTCAGAAATGCTGTAGTCGATTTGCAGCTCGAACCAGTCGTACTGGTCATTCGTGCAAAGGTCGCCTGCATTGTGTGGCCGGTGGACCTTGTCCACAGGTCCTCGTTGTAGTTGCCCTCGCGAGCGGCGGCGTTCAACTTCCGCACAAGGTCCTTGTCATACGTTTCGGTGACCCAGTCCAAGAAATTGGCGCTTATGCGATAGTTGCCGTCATAGCGAGCTTGCGCGATATTTCCACGGGTAATCTCGGCCCCGTGCGTTTCCGGCTCATACGAGAACCACCGGATGTAGTCGGCGATTCCTTCCACCAGCCACCCAGGGGTCCGGGTGGGATGGGGATTCGTTCGTCGCGCGACGCCGTAGCCTTGCACGACCTGGCCCTCTAACAACCCGCCGGAGGCGGGCCAGCGGCTTAGCCTGGGCAGATCAGTGCAGCTTTCCCCATTGAGGCAGAAGAGCATTCACTGCGAACTCGGCACCTGTGAGGCGGTCCGACGTCCGCTTGACAAACGCAGTGGCCCCTATAGAATCTCACCATGAAACCTCACATTGCAGAACAGAACAAGCACATGATCCCAGAACCAATGATGCCCGGCTCCTCCATCTGCAAGCTTCTATGCCTGCCGTTCCTGCTCGTGTCCGCAGTGATAACAAGTCCCTGTCAGTTGATGGGGAAGAGAACCTCTTGGTGGTGGGTTGTTGCAGCCGGCACGACGCTGGCATCCATTTCGGTGATCCTCGCGCAAGACGGAGGCCAAACGCCGGTCTACCTCGATCCGAAACGGCCGATCGAGCAGCGAATCGATGACCTAATGAGCCGGATGACCCTCAAGGAGAAAGTCGGGCAGCTCAATTTACCTTGTGTTTATGTTGATGAACTGGGAAGAAACACCCTCTCGAAGATGGAGGCGTGCAAAGAGTTCGCAGCCGGAGCCTATACCCAGGAAATCGGTCCGGCCTGCGGATTCTTCACCCTCGCCAATGAGATTCTCCAGGAAGGTGCCCGCCAGCAAGCTGAATACTTCAACGAGTTGCAGAAGATCGCGATCACCCAGACGCGTCTGAAGATACCGGTTATGGAGGATGAAGAAGGCACGCATGGCGCCATGTTTCCGGGTGGTACGGTGTTCCCAGAAGGCCTGGCCGTTGGCAGTTCCTTCGACCTGGATCTGGTAAAGGCGATCTACGCGGCGGCCGCAGCGGAGGCGCGCGCGGTTGGGATCCACATGCTATCCACACTCGTGATGGAGGTAAATCGCGATCCGCGCATGGGGCGAAACGAGGAAGCCTACACGGAAGATCCCTACCTGTACATGCGCATCGGCGAGGCCATCGTGCGGGCAACGCAGGGTTCGGACATCTCCGCCCCGGACAAGGTGATCGCCGTGCTGACGGATTTTCCCACGCAAAGCGAACCATCGAGCGGCCTCGAGCGTGGAGCGATTGAGGTATCGGAGCGTTCCTTGCGCGAGAACTTTATGCCGCCCTGGATCGGGGCGATCACCAAAGCCGGGGGCCTGGGGGTGATGGCGGGTTACCCGGAGATCGAGGATGTGCCGGCGCACGCCTCGGTGAAGTGGATGAACGATGTGTTGCGGCAGGAAATTGGTTTCAAAGGAGTCGTCGTGAGCGAAGGGGGCGGCTTCGGGACCTTGCTCTATGAGCACATCGTTCCCACCCAAAAGAAAGCCGGCCTGCTGAGCTTGAGGGCCGGAGTCGATGTGAACATAACCTACGAGCCTGCCTACATGAGGCCTTTGGTCGAGAGCGTGGAAGAGGGGCGAGTCCCCATGGCGCTGGTGGATCGAGCGCTGCGCCGAGTTCTGGAGCTGAAGTTCCGCCTGGGCCTCTTCGAGCATCCCTACGTCAATGTGGACCACGCCGTCCAGGTCGTGCATTCGCAAGCCAATCAAGATCTGGCTCTGCGCGCGGGCCGCGAAGGGATCGTGTTGCTGAAGAATGACCAGAACCTGCTGCCGCTCAAGAAGGATTTGAAATCGGTGGCGGTGATCGGCCCCAATGCGGACGATGTGATGAACCAACTGGGCGACTACTCGCCGAAGAAGGTCTTGCAGCATGTGACGACCGTGATCGAGGGAATTAGGGCCGTGGTCTCACCCCAAACCAAAGTCACCCAGGTGCGCGGCTGCGAGATTACGGGCACGGACAAGAGTGGGTTCGCCGAAGCCGTGGGGGCTGCAAAAGGGGCCGACATCGCCATTGTGGTGGTCGGCGAGTGCCAGCATGGCAGGCCCACCGATGGGGAAAGCCACGATGTGGCGAGCCTGGATCTGTCCGGAGTGCAGGAGGACCTGATCCAGGCGGTCTTCGAGACGGGAAGGCCCACCGTCGTGGTGCTTATCAACGGCCGGCCGCTTTCCACGCGGTGGACGTCCGAACACGTGCCCGCCGTCGTGGAGGCTTGGGAACCCGGAGAGCGTGGCGGAGAAGCCGTGGCTGACGTCCTCTTCGGGAATTACAGTCCCACCGGCCGGCTGGCCATCACCGTCCCCCGGCACTCCGGCCAATTGCCGGTCTATTACAACTACAAGCCATCCAAGGCTGCCAGGATGCAGGAGGGCTACGCCGATATGCCAGCGACGCCCCTCTACCCCTTTGGTTATGGTCTGAGTTTTACCAAGTTTGAGTATGGCAATCTGCGTGTTGAACCGGCGGAGATCCATCCTGGCGGCGAGGCGAACGTGACCCTGGACGTGAAAAACATCGGCGACCGGGCAGGCGTGGACACGGTCCAGCTCTACATCCACGAGCAATACGCCCCAGTTTCAACCCCCGTCAAGCAACTCCGGGGGTTTGAGCGAGTGGCGCTGAATCACGGAGAGACGAAAACCGTAACCTTGAAACTTAGCCCGGAAGATCTCCAGTTGCTCGACATCGATATGCACTGGAGGGTTGTGCCGGGCGATTTTGAGATCATGGTAGGCAAATCGTCGGCAGAAGTACCTCTCCAAGGAATATTGAAGGTGACGCCGTAACGGAGCACGAGATCCGTGCTAACGACACCCTCACGGATTCGCGGCGCCCGCCTTCAGTGTGTCAATGACCATGATCTCCTCAATCTTTGTGTCCTTCTTGCCGAGCAGGTCGATGCCCTGATTCCGCAGGACGGTCTCGAAGAAGTGCAGGCGAGGATCGACGTAATACACGTTGGGATACTCCAGGGCTCCGATCGTCACGCCGCCCTTGCCCGCCCCAATGGCCGGGCTGCCCTTCTTCAGACGGAAACCCCTCCTCTCCGCGTCCACGAGCATGGGGTCTTTGCCGTTGATGTTCTTCTCGTCCGCGAGCGGCGCGGTCTTGAACGTCAGGTTGTGTTCGACCACCGGATTGGCCGGGGTAAAGTCGTCCTTGTTGCCGGCCAGAACGGCCTGCTGCATATCGCAGAAAAGATTGTTGCGGATTCGCCCATTGGTCGATTCCTTGCCCCGCAGCCCCACACCACACCAGGTGAGCCCGCAGAAGGTGTTGTTCGCAATCGTCACGTCGGGCGTCTGGATGATGTCCAGCCCCCACGCTCCTTTGTAGGTCGGCAGTTTGGAGGAGTAGATGTTGTGTCGGAACGTCCAGTTCCGTACACTGCCGATATAAGGTGCGCTCTCCACCATGGCTCCCTGGCCCCAGTCAAAGCATGTGTTGAACTCGAAGATCAGATTCTGTGCCATCCCACCGTTGTTCATGAACGTCTGGATGCAATCCACGTGGGCGACCTTGATCTCCGACGTGAGTGTGCCATGGTAGTAGTTGTACCGCTGGACGCAGCCCTTGCCGAAGAATCGCGAGTAGTCGCAGTCGTCGTTCTTGTTACCCGGGGCGTACATGAAGAGGCGGTTGACTTCGTTGTTCTCCACCAGCCAGTCCTCCCCACCCAAGATGAAGCCGTACTCGCAGTGGCAGACCTTGTTGTAGGCGATTCGGTTGTGCGCCACCGCGGAGTAGTCGCGGGTGCTGCCGTCTGGGCTCGGCCTACCGACCGTCCCGTTGACCGCCGCCATCATGTCGTGGATATGGTTGTCCAGGATTTCGCAGTGGCCGGCTTGTCGGCGGTGATCTCGAAGCCCTCGACGCGGATGTAACTCGCCTCCAGGTCGAAGCCGTTCACGGTCACCGATCGCCGCGGCATCGCCACGAAGGCGATGGGCCTGCCCTCCGTGCCGCCGGCCTTCACCCTGACCCGTTCGTCATNCCTGCCCGCCATGACGCAGACCGTGTCGCCTGGCTTGGCCGCGTCCGCTGCGCGCTGCACGGTCTTGAAGGGCCTCTCCTCAGTCCCCGGGTTCGTATCGGCCGCACCGGGGGCCGCCTGGTCAACCACGTACACGGCTGCCCGAACAGGCCCAAGAGGGGCATCGTCAATGGCGCCCGCGGCGCCACCATCGGCCGGACGCTCGCGGCCGATGAAGTCGTGAAGGAATGGCCCGTTGAACTCCCACGCGTAGAGTTCATCGATCGTTGTCTTCGCGTCGGACAGCGTGCCCCGGGCGATGCGCATGAAGTCGATCGCACCATCCAGGTAGTGCCCTTGCGGCGTGCCCCCCACGTAGAGGTCGGCTTCGTTGGCCAGAGAGGCGTCCACGCCGAGGCCAGGGCCGCCGGCGTCTTGCCTGCCGTCGATGTAGATCGTGAAGGTCCCCACCTTGCGGTCGGCCTCGGCGATGACGTGATGCCACTGGCCGTCGTTGACGGGGCCATGGCTGGCCAGGCTCGCCTTGGCGCCAACCGCCTGCGTCGCCAGGGTCACGCCTCCCACCTCGTTGACGCGCAGGGCATATCCGGCGTCATACATCTTTTGGATCAGGGTCACTTCTATCTGTCCCAGCGCCGTCTTGAAGTATGCCTCGATCAGGAAGTTTGAGGTGTGGACCTGCGGGTTCCTCAGGTCCGCGCCGCTGACGGTGCGTCGCTGGCTGCCCTTCTGGCCACCGGTGGTGACCACGCGGTTGATGTCCTCGTTGGAGAGGACGGCGTACTGGTCGCGCCCGTTGAGGTATAGGGCGCCCGTGGTCCAGTTCTCCAGCGGGCCGTTCTGGTAGTCCTTCAGGGTGACGTTGATGCCCTTGAGGGGATACATGGGGAAACCATAGTAGTTGTCCCGCTCCGTGTAGTAGGGGGACATGCACCAGTGCTCGTCCATGATGAGCGCCGGATCGCCCTGGATGGGGTAGAAGTTCCATTCAGCGACCGTCTCGTAGAGGCTCCACGGCACGAAGACCTTCGCGCCAAGGCCGCGGGCCGCCGAGTTGGCGGACGGCCGGAAGTCGTGAGCGGCCGGATCACGCAGGGGCGACTGCTCAGCTATGACACCCACTGTCGCAGCCAGTGGTTTGTAGCTTTCCAGGGCTTCCCGAAACGACTGGAGGGTCCGGTGCCATCGCCCGGAGGGCTCGAACACGCCGAAGCTCTCCCCCGAGTCATAGAAGACGTTGCTCGCATAGGCATCGGTGTTGATCGCGTATTGGTTGCGGCGGGGTCCGGCGTCGGCCTCGTTGCCGGCGGCCTCAGTATTCGCCGGATCGGCATCACGGAAGACCCGCAGGCCCATGCTCTGCCAGATGTTGCCCAGGAACTTGACACGGCCGGCCTGGGGCTCCTGCCGGCGAGAGCCCCGCACGAAGTTGTAGATCGTGTTGTTGAAGAAGGTGTTCTGGTAACTGATGATCTCCTGGAAGGCCGACGTGTTGGCCAGCTTGCCGGCCGGGCCTTTGGACTTGCCCCAGGCGATGTTGTTGAAGTGGTAGTTCTTGAACGCCCCATCCAGGTAATAGGCATGGCCGAAGCGGTTCTCCGCATTGGGGTTCAGCACGTGATCCCAGTTGCGGTAGCCGCCGGGGTTGCCCGAGATGTTGTCATAGACATAGGCCGGGCCCCCCTGCCAGGTCTCGATGCCGCCGAAATCGTCCACGTTCAGCAGCGAATCGACCACTTTGTTGTGGTGGATGAGAATGCGGGCGAAGGGGCGGTCGGTGGCGGCGCGGTCCTGCTTGGCGCCGTGGACGTCGATGCCCTGAGCACAGACACGGTCGAATAGGTTACCGGCCACCTCAGCCGTCTCGGCGTAAGCGATCTCCAGCGTCTCGCCCTGGCCAAAAAGGTCGGGGCGGATGCCGATATGATCGAACTTGTTGCGCATCACTCGCACGTCGTAGAGCCGGCCCATCGGGGGCTCCAGGGTGTTGTAGACAGTGCCGTCCTCCAGGTCCACGGCTCCGTGGTCGTTATAGGCGAACACGTTGTCGTTCACCACGACCTTGTCGATGGCGTCCTGGTTGCCCATGGCCTTCAGGCGTACGCCCCTGTGGACGTGCTCGAAGGTACAGTTCGCCACCTCGATGTCCGTGCCGCTGCCCAGCAGGCGCACGCAGCCGGGTTCCACGTCGATGCTCTCGTGGGAGACCCAGTAGGGCGCAGCGGTCAGGTTCCAGTAGATGTTGGTGAAGCGGAAGGTGAGCCCGCTGATGTGCACGTGGCTCATGCCCGAGCTATCGATCATGTGGATGCGCTTCGCCACTTCGATCCGGGCGGTGTTCGGGTCCTGGTCGCCAGGCAGGCGGATGTAGAGCCGACCGCCGTCGCCCTTCTTGTCGAACCAGAACTCGCCGGGGCTGTCTAGGTACTGCGGCTTATCTTCCAGGTAGTAGCGGCAGCCGCGTATGATCTTGTAGGACGGTGCCCCGCCCCACTGACAGGGGAAGACTAGCGAACCGTTCTTCCGATCCACTGCCAGGACCCTGGCCTGGAACGGGCTGCCCATCACCCAGCCCTTGGTGGTCCAAACGATAGCGCCCTCGTAGTAGTCCTGCGGCTTACTCTCGTTGATGTCCTCCTTGTCGAACGCCAGATGGCGCTGCTCGCCGTTGATCGTAGCGTAGTTGTCAAACGGCTTGTCGGGGTTCTTCCACGTCCACCACTCGCTCTGGATGTCGTCCAGGTCGGTGATCGTCCAGTTCGGAGTGCGGGCCAGGGCGATGCGCGTCACGGCGCCATCCTTGCCGACCATCCAGACGTTGCGCGGCGCCCAGTTGAGGTCTACATACCAGACCTTCTCCGACTCCGGGATGAGGTTGTTGTCGGCGCCCTTCTTCCAGCCCGTCACCGCCTCCGAACCGCAGATAACAGCCGGCCCTTCGCCCCAGGACGGGTCCCGGGTCAGGATGATGGGGGCCGCCGCAGTGCCCGACTCATTCGCGTTCATCTCGCCGCGATAGACCACGCCCTGCTTGAGGACGTAGGTGTGCACGCCTTTGCAGGCCTTCGCCTTGCCGGCGGCGTTGGGATCCCAGGGGTGGTGCTTCCAGGGCGTCTGCTTCGAGAGGCCGTCGTTGGCGTCGTTGCCGGACTTGAAGTCGATGTAGCGGACCGGCTCGGCCGCCTTGAACTCGAAGGGCTTTGGCGCCCACTCCAGATCGCCGGTCGACAGCACCTTCGCCTGCGGTTCCTGCCAGGACCACCGGGCCACGTTCTGAGCATACACCACGCCGTGCACTGCGACCAGCATGGCAACGCACCGTTCCATCTTATGAAGTGCGCTCACACTCATCCTGGATTCTCCATTGGACCTCATAGACTGTGCTCCTGCACGGTACGCGTCGAAGCTCTACGGTACTTCCTTGCCAGTCGAGGCACTGCTCGATGAGGGTCAGGAGCCCCGGGGCATCCAGTCCCCAGTCCGGGAGGCGCCACACGCCAAGCGCCAGACGGGATACCCATGGACCTTCAGCGGAGAGCTTCAGGGAGCTGACCACCGTTTTGGGCGCGCCACTTCCAGACGTAGGGTAGGACTCGTTCCCACGACAGGTGCTGACGGCATCCGGCGCCGAGCTACCTCGCACGCCAGCGTTCTTGCTGCGATGGGACATATCTCACCTCCAGAAGGCGTGTCCAACGATGGCCCACGGCCATTATCGCCCGCCCGGCAGATAAGTCAACAGGCCTCCGGGTAGAAAGGGGGCCCGTGCCATCTCGACACAGGCCCCTGTGCATTTCATCCCTCGTGGCGGACGTGTCACCACCACCTGCCCCCTGCTTCCGCAGGAACGACCATCCTATGGTGCAGCCACCCGCGTCAGGCGGATGTCATCGATGTAAAGCTTGCCAGCGTGGCCGGCCTTCGGGGCACCGCGATCCCCTACACCGATGGTCATCTTCTTGACACTGGCGACGTTGACTCCGGCGGAGGTGAACGAACTCAGCGGGATGCTCCACTGTTCCCAACCACCCGTGGCGATCACAGTGGGATCAGGATGGCTGACCACCTTCATCGTACCGGCACTGTCCTGCAGCGCTACGTAGAAGGTCTCGGGCGTATTGCCGTTGACCTGGGTCGCACCAATCTCCGCGATCTGCCACTGCCCTGAGACATTGCCCGTGGCCGAGATGTTCGAGAACCTGGCCCCGCACACGGCACCGGCCAAGTGGCTAGTCACGGCCAGACCGATGTATACGTCGCTGGCCATGGTGATCGTCACCGCAGGGGTGACCGTGATATCCACCCACGCGATTCCGTCGGGCGAACGCTGTGCGGTGAACGTGTCGCCTGTGCGGGTCAGCTTGACCCAGTAGGGGCCGGCCGGCCCGGCGACATCCGTGCTGACGCTGACGTCGTTGCTGACGCTACGACGCTGGACGGACATACCACTGGTAGGCGTAAGAACGACCATCGCATGTGCCGATCCCGCATCGAGTCCCGCGCGGATCATGACCCCGGCCTTGGCCCAGGGGTCCGTGTTACTCACACTGTCCACCCGGGCGACG
>Ga0031655_10001439_pt1 | contig 14220 bp, 13 predicted proteins | sample FrelakmetHBP12HB_FD_55187 | JGI IMG/M metagenome (GOLD analysis project Ga0031655, IMG submission 55187) | Freshwater lake sediment microbial communities from the University of Notre Dame, USA, for methane emissions studies -HBP12 HB | ecosystem: Environmental > Aquatic > Freshwater > Lake >... | reverse complement strand
AGCTCCTCGTAGTCCTCGGGGTCATCATCCTCATCATCGCATCCATCGGCATCTACACCTACGTCCCCATGAAGGCCACCGGCAAGAACGCCAGCATCACCGACTTCACCACCCTCACCGGCCAACTCACCAACGACACCCCCACCGCCATCTCCGTCTCTGACACCAACCAATTCCTCCCCCTCATCAGCACCCCCCTCGCTGTCCACTACGACATGACCGGCAACCAAACCGTCATCCCCCTCTACGTCGAAAACCTCACCAACCCCTCCACCGCCGTCACCCGCGCCATGAACGACCAAATCCAAATCCCCGTCTCCCTTGTTATCGACAACTCACGCACCCCAGAACAATGGTCCTTGTACCTCGCCAAGACCTTCTGGACCAAATCCAAGGCCGCCCTCATCATCGAAAACACCCAACAAGGCTACAACCTCGGCGTACTAGCCACTCCACTCGCCTCCTACCTCAGCATCCCTGTCATCGTCGCCGACCCGAACACCACCGCGATTACCACCACACTCACAGACCTGGGCGTCGAACAAGCCATCGTCTGCGGTGGACAAATCAACACCGGCGTTCCTACCTTATACCTTCAGAATGCAAACGCTGTCGTCAGCGCCGTCAACACCGTCATCAAAAGCCGGTTTGGCTCCACCGACTACCTCGTCATCACCAACCCACTCGATGCCTACCCACCCCAAGTCCTCGCAACGAAGAACTACACCCTCGGCCCTACGACCATGCATAGCGGGGCGACCACCATGCTCATCCCGACCATCACCCACGGCAATGCGCCTCTCGGGACGTTCACCATCCCCAAGGATTACAAATACTCCCTCGTCAAGTTCAAAGGCTACAACATGAACATCGACCATGTCGAAGACCTGGGAGATAACGTCGCGTTCCTCATTGGACCCAACCTCCCAAATGAACCCTCCGGGATGCAGACCGAGGAGTACTACGCCGGCGGCACCAACACCGGAGGCATAGGGGTCCTCGATTCAACCGGNAAGCTCACCGAAGACAGCACCTANCAAGAGGTCGTCTACTACGACCGTGGCGGCGTCGAATACACCGTCANAGCCGCACCCACCTGGCTCGTCACCAAGACCGGCCAAGTCAAGGCCGAGGTGACNATCGAGAAACTCAGCAGCACCCTGTATCCGATGATGCCGAGATTCTCCTCCCTAGCACCCTACCTCGCCGCCTACCACAAGGGCTTGGTTTACGGCAAACCAGAGTTCGCGTTCGCAGCAAACGACACTACCCTATACCGTGGTCAGACCTGCCCCGGATATTTCATGCCGCGGAAGAACCCTCGTCTCGCCGAAGCCTCCAATGCCCACGTCCTCGAAATCCACAACCAAATCAACGTCCTGCTTGCCCAACTTGCTAACATCCCCTTCAATGTCAACAATCAATCGGACCTCAAACCCCTGCAGAGCTACTACTACAACCACCCTATGTATATCGCCTTGGTCGGTGACGGCACGATGCTGCCGCAGTTCCTCTACAACAGCAGCATTGAACCGATCGATGCGAACAAGATGATGTACTTCTGGGGATGCGGCATTCCCAGTGATTTTATCTATTCTGATATCGACCCTGACCCGGCGACACTCACCGTCGAAAACGATGTGTCCAACCGGGCGCTCGACCTGTACAGTTCAAGTCCACAGCATTACCCTGAGCAGGAGAACATCATCGGCCGGATCACCGGCTGGGATACCCAGGATGTCTCCGCGCTCATCGCCCGCACCATCTACTACGACCGGATCATCAACAAGCTTGGTGACTGGAAGGACAAGGCGGCCGTGATGCTGGGCGGTGGCAACGACTTCCAAGAGCCACGAGTCCGGTACAAACTCTTCGGTGAAATATTGAAGATCACGGCTCTTGGCGAGCCTCTGAAACTGACGACCGGTGCATCCTCGATCAATGGGATGGCGGTGACGAACATAGTCAAAGGCCTGGGGTATGACACGACCTATATCCGAGAGAATGCAGCCGCGTATCAAGGCTTCAGTAATGATGCCATCAAGCTTTTGAAAAAAGCGGATTTCCTGAACCGAATCATGTTGTCGCCCCGGCAGCTGCGGACCCAGCTGGGCTCCGAGGTCGTCAAAGGGAAAGAAATCCAGGAGGGCTCAAACCTCATCTTTGCGAACGCCCATGGCAATCAACACCTCTTCACGATGGGTGATGTCGGGGTCAGCAGTCTCGGCTTGGGCTTGCAACGTGGTCCTTTACACAAGCTTCTTGTTCAAGTTGCTTCGATCATTGGGTTCGGCCCTGGCACCTCGCTTGGTCCTCACACCTGTTACAGCCCGCGTCAAGTCGAGACGATGAAGCTTGGCCCGTCGTTCATGTGGGTGGAAAGCTGCATCTGCGGGAAACTCGATGGGATGTACCCTACGCAGAGCATCACCCAAGCGTACTTGCATTCTGGTATGAACGCGGTGATTGCATCGACGACGTCCTCGAACATCGCCGGCGGGTATCTGGAGCCGAAGAACTCCCGTTATGACATACCGGGTCAGACAGCCTACCGTTACATCATCAACAAGGTCAAGGCGGCGCAAGGCCAGTATCCGGACCTGCATTTCGGCTTTAAGATTTTCTCGGACATGCTGGCGAACCTGCAGAAAGGTAACGTCAGCCTCGGCATGGCGCTCCGTGACGCCCGCAATGCGTATCTGCCTGAGGATGCCTCTTGGGAGGTTTGGTGGTCCCCGCCGTTGTTCACTTCTGGTGACGCGGCCTTGGATTACTCCATTTACAAGACTATGGCGCAACAGGCGACCGGTAAAGACCCGCGGCTGGACAACAAGTTCCAGTCGTTCTTCGAGTACCATATCTTTGGAGACCCGGCGTTCACGCCGTACGTCCCGATGACGACCGGAGATTAACACTCCTCCTCTTTTTCTTATTCTTTTCTTCGTCTCGGTACTCGTCACCATTTTGTGACAAGGGGCTGAAAAATAGAGTACGGGATTCTATCGCGTGATGATCCCCAGTGTCCGCATCTTCTCCAGGTTCTCTGGATGGCTTGCGAAATATTGGTGGACGGGCTCCAGCATCGTGTTGATGGCGGCCGCGGTCGCGTTCTTCAGGTCGAGTGGGTGGAGTCCTGCGACATAGGCTGCTTCCAGAGCGGGGTAGTCCGGGAAGCTGAGGTCGCCGCCGAATTTCTCCGGACGGTGGATCTGGAACGGTTTTCCTTGCAGGTCAGGGAAGATGACGTACTTGCAGAGTTCAAGGACTGGGTTGCCCTCGGTTTGTTTCTCCGGGCAGAAGGCCTTGGAGAGTTTCTTCTGCACGGTCTGCGGGTCGTCATGGATCGAGATCATGGACTCCGGTTTGCTTTTACTCATTTTGTTTTCTATGGGGTTCATCCGTCCGCCCGCCTGCAGTCCTGTCAGGAGCGGGGTGTGCAAGGCGACGGGGATTTTGAAGCCGAGTTTCTTGGCGACGTCACGGCAGAGCATGTGGGCGTGGCGTTGGTCCATGCCGCCGTAGGCGACGTCTACGCCGAGGTAGAAGATGTCAGCGACTTGCATCGCCGGGTAGAAGAGTTTGGAGAGGTCTTTGTCTGCTTCGTCTTCGCCGCGTCCCATGATGTCCATGGCGCGTTTGACTCTGGCGACCGAGGTGGCTTTTGCGGTCTTCAAGACGAGCTCCCAATACTTGGGGTCGCCGACGTAGTCGCTGGCGTAGACGAACGTGACTTTCTCTCGTGGTACGCCCATGGCGGCGAAGCAGTCTTCCATGTAGTGGCCGCAGAGCTTGATTTTCTCGATGTCGCCGCCGAGTTTATCGTTGATGTACGCGTGCCAGTCTGCAAGTAGCACGATGAACTCAAAGCCGGTGTCGATGAAGTCTTTGATCTTGTTGGTGCAGATTTTCCAGCCGAGGTGCACTGTGCCGGACGGTTCGAACCCGATGTACGCCTTCAGATGCTCCTTCTGCGCCACTGCTTTCAGTTCTTCGAAGGTGACGATCTCCTCGGTGTTCCGCGCCAGCAGCTCGAGTTTCTCCATACGGGACCCTAGAATACACCACGGCTTTATGGCGATTTCGCCTGAATCAGGAGGAATATCAAGAGGGCAAAGCCTTGGCGGTTAATGCGACAGTTTCTTGACGATAGTATCAACAATCGTGGTGGACACGCCCAGGTAGTTCCTCGGGTTCATCGCCGCATGCAGCTCACGATCTGACAGCACCTTCATCACCTTCGGCGTCTCCAACAACACCGACACCAGCTGCGCCTGGCTGCTTGAGGCTTTCAACGCGGCTACGCGCATCACCTCATGTGCCTCTCCGCGTCCCATACCTTTCTCCACCAGCTTCGTCATCACCGCCTCACTCATCGGCAGACCCTGGGACCGCCGCAGGTTCTCCAGCATCCGCTCGGGATCAACCTTGAGATGGGCGAAGACGTCGATCATCTGCGTCACAATCCAATCCGAAAGAATCAACGCATGCGGCAGGATGAACCGCTCCGCCGCCGAGTTCGCCAAGTCCCGCTCATGCCACTGGATCGCATCCTCAAACCCCGGGATCACATAACAGCGGACAACCCGGGCAAGACCGCTCACCTGTTCGCTGACGATCGGGTTCTTCTTCTGCGGCATCGTCGACGACCCGACCTGCTTCTTCGCCTCGAACGCCTCCGCAACCTCGCTGATCTCGCTGCGCTGCAGGTTCCGCACCTCGGTGGCGAACTTCTCCATGCTCGTCGCAATGTTCGCCAACACGCACAGCAACTCCACATATCGGTCTCGGTCCACGATCTGCGTCGCACCCTCCTCGATGCCCAGCTTCAGGTCCTCCATGACCAGCCGCTGGATCTGCAGCGCCTTCTTCCCTAACGCCGCACCCGTGCCGACCGCACCGGACATCTTGCCGACCAGCACCCGGGACTTGCACTCATGCAACCGCTCCAACTGCCGATCGACTTCTAAAGCGTAGACCGCCATCTTCAACCCAAACGTAATCGGAATCGAGAACTGGCCATGCGTCCGACCCAGCATCAGCGTCTCCTTATGTTCCTTCGCCAGGCTGACCAGGGTCTTGCGTAGCTCCTTCAACTGCCCGGACAGCAGCGCGGTCGCGGCCGCGAACTGCAGCGCATTCGCCGTATCCACGATATCATAGCTGGTCGCGCCTAGATGCACGTATTTCGAAGCATCACCGCTGCACTGTTCACTCAGCGCCTTGGTCACGGCCATGATGTCATGCTTCGTCTCACGCTCAATCTCCGACACGCGCACGGCCGTCACATACTTCACGGACGCCTTGCGCGAAATCTCGTCAGCATCCTTCTTCGGAATCGTACCGACCACCGCGTGCGCCCTCGCCAACGCAGCTTCGACATTCAACAGATACTGCAGCTTGCTCGACTCACCAAAAATCTCCTTGACAACAGGCCGACCATACCGAAAATCTAACGGGCAGACAGGATTCTCCAACACGACGTCACCCCAACCCTAGAACAGAACCACAGTTAAAGAAATTTCTCACACATCACCGAAACCCGGCCACCACCGCCGACAACTCCTCAGCCAACCCCCGGATCCGCGGATAATGACGCCGCAACTTCTCCACCAACTCTTCCAACTGCGCCACCGTCCCAAACACCAAGATATCAGCCGTATCCATCATCCGATCATACGTATACCGAGGAATCGCCACCTCACCACCCACCGATAACATATCCTGCTTCACCATCACCGCATCCTGCAACACCACCTCACGACACCGCACCATCACCAACACCGCCTTCGGCACCATGATCTCCACCCCCCGAGGATCACACCCCAACCCCAACAACAACTCACGAGCAGAAACAAGCGACTCCACCTTCACCACCTCAAGACGATGATCCACCACCGCACACCACCAACAGAAACAAATCACCGCCACCTTAACAACACTTTCCCCATCCACCATCAGCCATAAGACAAAATACCACCCACGCCCATCACCCCAACCAGAACCACATGCCACCGCGACGACCAGGAGCCTACCTCCTCCTCATCACCCTCGAAACACCCATCGACTGCCCCATAGGAAAACGCCACCGCCAAATGACATTTCCCGCCGGCGACTACGTCTACATCGGTTCCGCACGAAACGGCCTAGACCAACGCATCACCCGCCACCTCAGAACCACCAAAAAACCACACTGGCACATCGACTACCTCCTTCCCCACACGCACACCATCCACGCCTACTACACCACCAACACCCACCAGACCGAATGCCACCTCGCTACCACCTTCCACAAACACCACACCCCCATCCCCGACTTCGGCAACAGCGACTGCACCTGCCCCACCCACCTCTACTACGGGACACCCACAGCCTTACAGAACACAATCCAGAGTCTCCACCTCACCAAATACCCCCTCAGCAAATCTTAAAAAACCACGGCCACCTACAAACACCACAGACCATGGCACAAATCATCTACTCCACCATCGGCAGCCTCCAAGAAGCACGCACCATCGCCACCACCCTCGTCCGCGAACGCCTCGTCGCCTGCGTCAACCTCATCCCCAACGTCGAATCCATCTACCGCTGGAAAGGCAAGATAGAAGACGCCCACGAAACCATCCTCATCGCCAAAACCCAAGACGCGAAAGCCCAGGCCACCATCACACGAATCCGTCAGCTCCACTCCTACGAGCTGCCTGACATCACCCTCCTGCCGATCACCGGCGGCCTGCCTGAATACCTCGCCTATCTCACTGAAGAATCCACATGAAACTCATCTGCCTTGTCTCCGGAGGCATCGATTCACCCGTCGCAGTCTACTCCATGCGCGCCTGGGCTGACGAGATGATCTTCGTCCACGCAGACAACCGCCCCTTCACCGGCGACCAAGGCTACCAAAATTTCCTAGCGGTCGCCACCCGACTCCGACGTTTGCTCTCCTGCCCGATCCGCGTCTACCGCGTCCCACACGGCGCCACCCTTCAGCAATACAAACAGACATGTAACATGAAACTGACCTGCGTCTTCTGCAAACGAATGATGATGCGCTACGCCGAAGAGATCGCCCACCGACACCAGGCGGAGGCCATCGTCACCGGGGAATCACTCGGCCAGGTCGCCTCACAGACGCTGCAGAACCTCCGCGCCATCGAAGACGCCGTCAACATCCCGATTCTACGCCCCCTGATAGGCCAAGACAAAGACGACATCATCCGTATCGCCAAGGAGATCGGCACGTTCGAGCTGTCCACCGTCCGGACCACGGGCTGCGCCGCCGTACCTGAACGGCCAGCGACCAGGGCGCGCCTCGACGCCATTCACCTTGAAGAAGAAAGACTCCCTCTTAAAAAACTGGTTCAGGATGCCGTGGACAACGCAGAAGAAATCATTTTACAATAAATAAGAAAGAAAAAAAGATGAGAGATTCGATGTGAATCTCTACGGTTGTGTCTGGCGCTGTTTCCAGCTCCAGTAGTCTTTCAACTCGTGCAAGGCGATGTTCAGGGTGACGGTGTCCTTGACCTGGGTGATGTAATTTGTGTCAATCGGCATCGTCGTGTTGTACGGGATGTGCCAGGTCTCGCAGATATACGGGTCCAGGAGCAAGCCGAGGTTATTGTAGGTGCCGTTGCGTTCTACTCCCGTGCAGAAGGTGCCGACACGGCTGTTGTACTTGTCGTAGACCGGCTTCTCGATGAGTTCTTCGAACGGCAGGGTGAACGGCCCGCATGTCACGGTCTTGTTCCAGTAGTGGCACAGGTCATCCAGGGTCTTGTTCAAGGTGATGGTGTTGCCGGTGTCCTTGACATACTCGCTGGGGATCGGGATGAGCTTGTTGTCACCACGGAACCAGTTGTTGCGGACGTACTCGTTGGTCTTGATGCCGAAGAAATACCCGGGGTACTCTTCGTTCCAACCCCGCCAGGTCTTGTCCATCCAGCCGATGCTGCGACCTGTAGCGTCATATACTTCTTTGCCTACTAACTCGTGCGGATTTCCAATCTTCATTGTGCACTTTCCTCCTAGTTGTTGTTAATAGTCGAATCGCAACCAAGTATTTCAATATTTCTAAAAATGCGCTTCTTCTTCTGAAAGATGAGGGTTTTTCTTCAAGAAAATACATCAAAATAAGCGTTTCTTGCACATTCATCTGCATATCCACCTGCATAATGCCATGTCCAACCATGGCACCGTTAATGAATAGTTTCTGTGACCTCCCTCGAGGGTTCAAATAGCACGCCATCATAAAGCGTTTTATCAACAACAAAAATGCAACAGCGAGACTCGCACCAAACGCTGCCATGGCGAACGAAAACACGCCTCATCGTTGAAAAAAACACAAGTCTTAAAAAACCACCACGACATACCACCCGCGGTAGAAAAATAAACTATTTTCTACCATATCTTGTGGTGAGTGAGGATGGATGAACTGCCCCTACTGTAACACGCCAGAGACGAAGGTCACGGACTCCCGCGACACCGGCAAATACAGCATCCGACGCCGCCGCGAATGCCTCCGCTGCCAACGCCGCTTCACCACCTACGAATCCATCGAAATGGAACCACTCTACGTCATCAAAAAAGACGGCAGGAAACAAAAATACGACCGCTGCAAAATCAAATCCGGGATGCAAAAAGCCCTGGAAAAACGCCCGGTGACACCCGACCAACTCGAAGCAGCCCTCGACACCATCGAAGAACGCATCCGACGCAGCGGACTTGAGGAGATCCCCAGCTCCACCATCGGCGAATACGTCATGGACTGCCTCAAAGACCTCGACCAAGTCGCATACATCCGCTTCGCCTCCGTCTACCGATCGTTCACCGACATCGCCCATTTCGAAAAAGAAGTCAAGAACCTTACCAACCCCTAACACTAGGAGGAGATGGACCACCCATGATTCGAAAGATACGCAAACGAGACGGCACCGTCGTCGACTTCAACCCCGTCAAGATCACCGATGCCATCTGGAAAGCAGCCCAGGCCGTCGGCGGCAAAGACTACAAGAGAGCCGCGGCACTCACCGACACCGTCATCCAGATGCTGGAAAAAGACCTCAAGCGCGGCGAGATCCCCACCGTCGAACAAGTCCAGGACACCGTCGAGAAAGTCCTCATCGAGGACGGCCATGCCAAGACCGCCAAGGCCTACATCCTGTACCGCAAGCAGCACCAGGACCTGCGCGAGATCGGCGGTCTGCTCAAAGACATCGACGTCGTCGATGACTACCTCGGCATGCTCGACTGGAAGGTCAACGAGAACAGCAACATGAGCTACAGCCTCCAGGGTCTCAACGTCTACGCCACTGAAAGCATCATCTCCCACTACTGGCTCAACAAGATCTACCCACCCGAGATCGGCGAGGCGCACACCAAAGGCGACTACCACATCCACGACCTCGGCACCCTCGGCGCGTACTGCGTCGGCTGGGACCTCCAAGACCTCCTCAAACTCGGCTTCCGCGGCGTCTCCGGCAAAATCGAAAGCAAACCCGCCAAGCACTTCAGCACCGCCATGATGCAAATCGTCAACTACCTCTACACCCTCCAAGGCGAAGCCGCCGGCGCCCAGGCACTCTCCAACTTCGACTCCCTGCTCGCCCCCTTCGTCTCTAAAGATCAACTCACCTACGATGCAGTCAGACAGGAGATGCAGAAATTCCTCTTCAACATGAATGTACCAACACGGGTCGGCTTCCAAAGCCCGTTCACCAACATCACCATGGACCTCACCGTCCCTGGGTACTTCATCGACGAACCTGCCGTCGTCGGCGGACTGGAACTGGACAACAGCTACGCCGAATACACCGATGAGATGGACATGATCAACCGAGCCTTCGCCGAGATCATGTACGAAGGTGACGCGAAAGGACGACCCTTCACCTTCCCTATCCCCACCTACAACATCACCAAGGACTTCAACTGGAACAACGACAGCCATTCCGCCCTGTGGGACATGACCGCGAAGTACGGCATCCCCTACTTCAGCAATTTCATCAACAGCGACATGAAACCGGACGATGCACGCAGCATGTGCTGCCGTTTGCGACTGGACAATAGAGAATTGAAAAAGCGAGGAGGAGGCCTCTTTGGCGCAAACCCGAAGACCGGCTCCATCGGCGTCGTCACCCTGAACATGCCCCGCATCGGTCACCTGGCGAAAAACGAGGCGGACTTCTTCGAACGCCTCGATAATATGATGATGCTTGCGCGTCAGAGCCTGGAGATCAAGCGAGATTTGATCGAGAACCTCACGGACAGCGGCCTGCATCCGTACTCACGGTTCTATCTCTCGGATGTCAAGTCGAAATTTGGGGAATACTGGAAGAACCATTTCTCCACCATCGGTCTGATCGGTATGAACGATGCCTTGCTGAACTTCATGAACACCAGCATCGCAACCAAGGAAGGCAAAGGGTTCGCAGAGAAAGTCCTGGACTATATGAGGACGCGCATCCTGGAATATCAGGATGCGACCGGGAACCTCTACAACCTGGAGGCGACGCCAGGAGAAGGCACCTCCTATCGGTTGTCGAGGATCGACCGTCGCACGTATCCAGATATGCGCATTTACAACCAAGAGGTGTATTCGCAGAACCGTGGCCGTGATGTGGAGCCGTACTATACCAATTCGACGCAGCTGCCTGTCGGTTTCACCACTGATGTCTTCGAGGCTCTTGAATTACAGGACTCGTTGCAGTCGAAATACACGGGAGGCACGGTGCTGCATATCTTCGTAGGTGAAGAGGACCCGTCGCCGACGTCTGTGAAGAAATTGGTGCGCACGGTCTCTGAGAACTACACGCTGCCGTATTATACGATCACGCCGACGTTCAGTGTCTGTCCCGATCATGGGTATATTTCGGGTGAGCATCAATACTGCCCGCGGTGTGCCTCGGAGCAGAAGACGACATCTTGCGAGGTCTACTCCCGGGTCGTGGGCTATATCAGGCCGGTGAACCAGTGGAACAAGGGCAAGCAGCAGGAGTTCAAGGACCGACGAACCTTTAAGTTGCAAGAGCAGGTCCTTGTCCCGGCATGATGAATATCGCTGGGCTCCAAGAGACGTCGCTGCTGGATTACCCGGATTATATCAGCGCGATTGTCTGGACTCAGGGGTGTCCATTCCGTTGTCCGTACTGCTATAACAGGGATATCGTCATTGGATCAGGGCCGTTGATACCTGAGGACGATGTTCTTTCGTTTCTGAAAAAAAGGAGACATCGCCTTGAGGCGGTCGTCGTGAGTGGTGGTGAGCCACTTATGCAGGACGGCCTGAGAGGGTTCCTTCATGAGGTGAAGACGTTGGGGTACCTGGTGAAGGTGGATACCAACGGGATGTTCCCGGAGCGGCTCGAGGTGTTATTGGACGAAGGGCTCGTGGATTATGTCGCGATGGATGTCAAGGCGCCGCCGGAGAAGTACAGTATGGCCGCGGGTGTCCGAGTCCCGGCTGATTGCCTTGAGCGGTCGATGCGGTTGATTCGTGAGTGTGCGCCTGCCTATGAATTCCGTACGACCGTGGTCCCTGGGGTGCTATCAAAGGAGGATGTGGTGGCGATCGGTCGGTGGCTGCAGGGGTCTGCGTGCTATTTTCTTCAGCAGTTCAAACCGATAGATTCTCTGATCGATGCGTCGTTGAAGGAAGTCGTCCCGTATTCAAAGCAGCGACTTGAGGAGATGATGGCTGCGGTTCAGCCGTTTTTCCAGAGATGCGGGCTGCGGGGCGTATGAGTTCCCTCGTTGGTTCTTCCTGTGTTGAAATGAGAAGTTATAAGTAAAGTCTGGGGTATTGGGTGGGGTATGGACTACGAGTTGGCGATTATCGGGGCTGGTCCTGCGGGGTATTCTGCTGCGATTTATGCGGTGCGGTCTGGGGTGAAGACGGCGTTGTTCGACCGTGGTGATGGTGGTGGTCGTGCGGTGTTGTCGCCGAATGTGGAGAATTATGCAGGGTTTGAGTCGATCCCTGGTGCGGAGTTGATGGAGAAGATTAAGCATCATGCGGGTCGGTATGTGCAGCCGCACCTGTATGAGGAAGTCACATCTGTAGGCAAACAGGGCAAGGGGTTTTTGGTAAAGACGGCGAAGGGGTCGTATGTGGTGGGTGCGGTGTTGTTTTGTACGGGGTCGGAGCATAAGACGATGGGCATCCCTGGTGAGCAGGAGTTTCTGGGCAAAGGTGTGTCGTATTGTGCGACGTGTGATGGGTTCTTTTTCCGGGGGAAGTCCGTGGCGGTCGTCGGTGGTGGGAGTACTGCGGTGATGGAGGCGGTGTTTTTGAAGCAGATAGGCTGCAAAGATGTGTTTTTGGTGCATCGTCGTGATCAGTTGCGTGCTGAGCAGGCGTATGTGACGGAGGCGCGGGAGAAGCAGGTGAAGATCCTGTTGAACAAAGAGGTGGAGAGGATAGAAGGCGAGTCCGTCGTGAAGGGTATGGCGTTGCGTGATGCGGAGACGCGGCAGGAGTCCAAGCTTGCGGTGGATGGTGTGTTTATTTCGATTGGATGGGTGCCACAGAATGAGGTGATTAAGCGGTTGGGGGTGGAGATGGATGCGGAGGGGTATGTGGTGGTGAATCGGTTTGGGTGTACGGGTGTGCCGGGTGTATATGCGGCCGGTGATTTAACGGGTGGTGTGCGTCAGATTGTGACGGCGTGTGCGTCGGGTGCGGTGGCGGCGTTGTCGTCGCTTGAGGCGTTGGGGAAGAAGTATCCGTTTTAGTGGAGGTAGGGGATTTCTTCGATTTTGTGTTGTCGTAGGAGGCGTAGGAAGGTGTCGGCTGCTGCTTTGGCCTCGGGGCTGAGTGGTCCGGTGAGGGTTTTGGGTTGGATGCCGATGAGGGTGATGTCAGGGATGGTGGGAATGAGGTAGTCGATGAGGAGGCTAAGGGAAAGTCCGTGGGTGCTGGCGCAGAGGGTTTGTATTTTGGTGGGTGGGATGCGTCGGATGGTACCTGGTGGGAGGTCCATGGTGGCGGCGTCGATGAGGATGAGGCGGGTGGGGTGGTGGCGTTTGATGGTGGCAGTGGTGTTTTCTGGTGTGGTGCCGGCGTCGAGGAATATGGTGTCGGGGATGGGTGGTGCGTGGTCGGCGATGTAGGGGCCGATGGTGTCGTCGCCGTGGTCGCGGTTGCCGATGCAGAGGACGAGTGTGATGGTGGTCATGGTCGTCGTCCTGGGTGTTGGTTGTAGCGGAGGCGTTGGGCGGTGAGGATGGACCAGACGAAGGCGTTGCCGAGGGTGGAGATCATGCTCCAGACGAGGCCGAGGGTGTAGAAGATGGCGGCCATGAGGATGAGGAGGAGGGCGGTGCTGAGGTACATGATGAGGGATTGTCCTTGGGTGTTTTTGGTTTTGTAGTTGAGGATGAGGGCGGGTAGTACGGTGGCGATGAAGATGAAGTTGATGAGGGTGAGGGCGGGGTCTTGCCACATGTAGGGGGTGGATGGGGTGGGTGCTTTATGAGGTCTTCCTGTGGTGTGTGACCAGAGGGTATAAATAAATTGAGGGTATGGCATATCGTGGTTTCTCCTTGATTGGGGGAGTGTGAGTGCGTTTGCCGAAGACGATTTCCTTGGCGCATGGTGCGGGCGGGTCGATGATGGATGCGTTGATTCGTGAGCATATCATGAGGCATTTTTCGTTTCAGGGTCGTGCTGAAGTCCCGTTGCAGATGTTGGATGATGCCGCGGTGATCGATGATGTGGTGTTGTCGACGGATTCGCATACGGTGTCTCCGTTGATCTTCCCTGGCGGGGATATCGGGTCGCTTTCGGTGTGCGGGACGATTAATGATGTGTCGGTGGTGGGTGCGCGTCCGTTGGCGTTGTCCGCCGGATTCATCCTTGAGGAAGGGTTCTCAGTGGATACCATGGAGGTGATCGTGCGGTCCATGGCGCGTGTCGCGAAGAGCGCCGGGGTGCCGATCGTGACNGGTGACACCAAGGTCGTGGAGCGGGGTGCGGTGCANCAGTTCATGATCAATACGAGTGGNGTGGGGAANCGNCGGCCGGAGCTGGATCGGAATCTGAAGGAGGTGGAGCGGTATCGGCCGGTGAAGTACCGCTGGCTTTTAGATGCGAATCTGAAGCGTGGTGATGTGTTGATCGCCTCCGGGTTGTTGGGTGAGCATGGGATTGCGCTGCTTTCGTTTCGTGAAGGGTATGGGTTTGAGACGCGGGTGAAATCTGATATTGCGCCTTTGAACGGGTTGATG
>Ga0031655_10001434_pt1 | contig 14255 bp, 14 predicted proteins | sample FrelakmetHBP12HB_FD_55187 | JGI IMG/M metagenome (GOLD analysis project Ga0031655, IMG submission 55187) | Freshwater lake sediment microbial communities from the University of Notre Dame, USA, for methane emissions studies -HBP12 HB | ecosystem: Environmental > Aquatic > Freshwater > Lake >... | reverse complement strand
CGCCGTATCGCTGATGAGCTGGGCATACAAAACCCGGCATGGGGACGCGGCTGCCTTGCCGGCATCACCTATTGCCGGATCTTCGCCAACGGCGATGTGACGCCATGCCCATACCTTCCGGTGAGCGCCGGCAATGTGCTGACCACGCCGTTTTCGGAAATCTGGAATAACTCCCCACTCTTTACCGCACTCCGTAATCCGGATCTCCTCACGGGGAAATGCGGGCACTGTGATTTCAAAACAACCTGTGGGGGATGCAGGGCCCGGGCATACTGGCAGGAAGATGCAGCCTCCCCACTCTGGTGCGATGGGCTTGCAACGCCGGAGGCGGCCAGCGGGGAATGTTGCGGTGAAGACCCGTGGTGCCCGTACCAGCCAGCCGGGGTGAAATCGTGAGCTGTCCCATCCCCTTTGATCCGGACCAGACCGATCTGGCCATTCTCAATGTTCTTCAGGATGATCTCCCGCTGGTATCCCGGCCATGGAACACGATTGCCGGACGGTTGGGCATTACGGAGACTGAGATTCTCGGCCGGATGCAACGGCTGGAAGAAGCAGGAATCATCCGGGGCATATCCCCAGTACTGGAATCCCGCCATCTCGGTCTTCATGCCGCGACCCTGGTTGCCCTCCGTGTACCGGAAGAGAGAGTGAACGAGATTGCGTCCATCATCAGCAGCTATCCGGAGGTATCGCACAATTTCCGACGGGATCATTCCTATTCCCTCTGGTTCACGATTGCAGCACAGAACGGAGAGGGGATCCAACGGGTTCTGCATGAAATTCTGGAGAGGACCGGAATTTCAGTCTCCGATGCACTTGATCTGCCGACGGTAAAAAAGATAAAAATTGATGTGCGGTTCTCATTTTTGCCTGCACAACCCGGGGAGATTACCTATGGATCCGACTGATATCCAGTTACTCCGGGAACTGGAACGGGGCCTCCCGTTTGTCCCTGCTCCCTTCGAAGAGATCGGAAAACGACTGGGTCTCAGTGGCGACGAAGTGGTGGACCGGATCGGTCGCCTGAAGGAAGCAGGGATCATACGGAAGTTCCGTGCACGCATCGACCAGCGGAAGGTCGGGATCACGGCAAACGCCCTTGTGGCATGGAAACCGGCAGGAGCCGGCAGGGATGACCCGGGAAAACTCCTCTCAGTATTTCCCGCCGTTACCCATTGTTATGAACGCAGGCCGGTACCGGGTCGCTGGGAGTACACTCATTACACTGTCCACCACGGATACAGCAGAGACCGGGTGCTGGACGAAGTGAAGGCGGTTGCAGAGAAGATCGGCTGCCCGGATTATACCGTCCTCTTCAGCACCAGTGAGTTCAAGCGGGTGCCGAATGTACGGATGCGGGAGAACGGAGGAGGTGTCTCATGAACCGGATTACACAATGCATGCACGGGCGGGGCACGGTCAGCGGCGTGATGAAGCACCGGCACAAACCGCAGTGTGATGTGCCGAGCAGCCTTCTTGCTTTTACCGGGATGTACCGGCCGGTGGTCTTCTGGAACCTCACCGACCGTTGCAACCTTGCCTGCACCCATTGTTATAGCAAATCCGGCCCGGGACGCACAACGGAAGGAGAACTCACGACTGCCGAGGCGTTCGGAGTAATCGACGATCTGGCAGATATGGGTGTCCCCCTCATCCTGTTCACCGGTGGGGAACCCCTGATGCGTGCGGATATCTGGGAACTGGCGACGCATGCCAGGAGCCGCGGCCTCAAGATGGCACTCAGCACAAACGGTACGCTGATAACTCCGGATATTGCCCACAGGATCAAAAAAAGCGGGATCGAATATGCCGGAATATCGATGGACGGTGCGAAAGCTGAGACGCATGATCGGTTCCGGAATTCCCCCGGTGCGTTCGAGCAGACGATCCGGGCGTTCGCAGCCTGTAAGGAAGCCGGGCTCCGGTGCGGAGTACGGGTCACACTTACGAAAGAGAACTGTCGGGAGCTTGAATCTCTCGTTGATCTTGCCCTCTCCCTCAGCGCCTCCCGGTTCTGCCTGTACTGGCTCGTGCCAACGGGAAGGGGGAGCGACTCCTATGCCCGTCTGCAGCTGAACCGGGCCGAGGTGGTCGAGGCCCTCGACGTGCTGTACCGGAAAGCAAAGGAGACCGATCCAGCGGCCATGGAGTTCCTGACGGTTGATGCCCCGCAGGACTGCATCCACCTCCTCGCCTCCATGGAGAAGGACGGGTCGGAGGACCTGGCCGATGCCAAGGGGCTGCTCGAATCGTTAAAGGGCGGGTGCAGTGCCGGGACCCGGGTGGCAAACATCGATACCCAAGGGAACGTGTATCCCTGCCAGTTCGCCCGTGCCGATGAATTCCTCGTGGGCAATGTACGGGACCGGCCCTTCAGCAGGATCTGGGCCGATGGAAAGAATCTCGTTCTGTCCCGGTTCCGGGAGAAGGAAGCCCGGTTCGGGGGACGATGTGGGATCTGCACCTATCGTGATCTCTGTGGTGGCGGGTGCCGGGTCCGGGCGCATGCGGTTTACGGGGACTATATAGCAGAAGATCCCTTCTGTTTTATCGATAATGAGGGGGTAAAAGTCAACAGATAAAATAAGCCCTATACGGGCTCCTTTTTCCTTCCCGATATACCGGTCAATACCGGAAAATTCCGTAAAAACCATCTTTTTAGTTTCAAAATAATTTATGTTAGAAGGAGACCCCGACGCCGATACCATACTGCGATTCCTGCCATCAGAACGATTGCACCTATGGGTGCATACAAGAGTGGGGCAGGTTGGGTTTGTTTTTCAAGTGCAATTTTCCGATTCTCTTTCGCCNGGCTATAATTGGGATTGATGGCAATCACTTTGTCAAAAGAGGTAACTGCATCGGTATACCTTCCGAGTTTAGCCAGCGCGGTTCCGCGGTTTTTCCACGATCTTGTTCTACAGGTTTCATTATCGTTCACTTCTCGCCGGACACCTTATCCAGCTTCAACTCACTAAAATCCCCGTTCATTTAATAAAAAAATTTATCCAAAAATACTTAGAAATCCTAAAGAACGATACAGAACTGATTATCTGTACCAGCTTAAATTTTTTTACGGTGAAGCCCTATGCGCGACGATATATCCCTTGACCAGCAGCCACTGGGTGCAGTAACCTTTGCAGAAAATCCTGAACCACGATGCCCCTGTTTATTATTACTGGATACCTCCGGTTCCATGGCAGGACAGCCGATTAACGAACTAAATGCCGGACTGCGAGCTTTTTATGATGAGTTACAAAATGATTCCCTCGCCATCAAACGGGTTGAAGTTGCCCTCCTTGCTTTTGGTCCCGTCAGGATTGTCAGTGATTTCAATACTGCCGAATGTTTCTTTGACCCCCAGCTGGAAGCCGTCGGGGATACGCCGATGGGAGAAGCGATTAAAANGGGCATTGAACTGATTAAAAACCGCAAGGACCAGTACCGGGCAAATGGCATTTCATTTTATCGTCCNTGGATTTTTTTGATTACGGATGGCGCTCCGACTGACGAATGGCAGAGCGCTNCTGCATTGATAAAACAAGGGGAAAACGCGAAATCCTTTGCATTCTTTGCCATTGGTGTCCAGAAAGCGGATATGAANATCCTCCGGCAGATGTCTGTCAGGGAACCGTTAAAACTCCAGGGATTGAAATTCCGGGAATTTTTCCAGTGGTTGTCAAATTCCATGAAATCAGCCTCACGTAGCAATCCTTCAGACCGGATCCTGCTTCCTTCACCCCTGGGCTGGAGTGAGATATGACATGGAAATGCATAGCAGCATCAGTCACGGGAAAAGCACACAGCGATCGGAATGAAACCGGGCAGGACCACTGCCGGTCAGGGATAATCAGGCTGGCAGAAAAGGAATTTTTTATCGGGTTAGCTGCCGATGGAGCGGGTAGTACAACGGAAGGGGGAACCGGGGCAGAAATCGCGTGTGATACTCTCTACGAGTATATTGTGCAAACCCTGGAAAAAAGAGAAGATCTCTCCCTTATTACTGAACCGGACATTATCGGCTGGATTACCGGTGCACGGGATTCAGTCGATACTTGGGCAAAAAAACAGGGCAAGCTGCTGGAAGATTTTGCCTGTACCTGCATGGGTTCAGTNGCCGGCAGGGATCACGCACTCTTTTTCCAGATCGGGGACGGGGGTATAGTAATAAATTCCGGTCATGATTACCGTACTATTTTTTGGCCGGAACAGGGCGAATATATCAATTCGACGTGTTTTCTTTCCGATGAGGCTTACCGGAATCACCTGAATATCACTTTCACGGATAGTTCTTTTGATGAAATCGCATTATTTACTGACGGGCTCCAGAACCTTGTATTATCGTTCTCCCAAAAAAAAGCCCATACAGGATTTTTTAAGCCACTATTCGAAGCCCTCAAAAAAGATACGGATCATGAATTTTTCGGGTCATCCCCGCAATTAAGCAGCTTCCTTCTTCACCATGAAATCAGTGAACGAAGCGATGATGATAAAACCCTGATCCTTGCAGTGCGTGTCCCGGATTAACCATGCCAGCCCCCTCCTCCCCTGCATACTATGATAGTAAAGGCAACCGGCTCATACTGGGAAGAAAAATCGGGAGTGGCGGCGAGGGGGACGTTTTTGACATTGTGCCATCCGGCCGTAAATTTGTTGTAAAAATATACCATAAACCGCTTGAGATCGGCAAGCAGGAAAAACTCCGGTTGATGGTCAGGGGGTGTAATGCCGAGTTAAAAGGCATTGCTGCATGGCCTACCGATACTATCTCTACAGGACAGAATGGTCCGGTCCGGGGTTTCATCATGCCAAAAATTTCCGGTTACGAACCCATACATAAAATCTACGGGCCATCTCACCGGAAAGAATTGTTTCCCTGTGCTGACTGGAAATTCCTTATCCGAACGGCAAAAAACCTGGCCGCTGCTTTTCATGTCCTGCATAAGTTCGGGTATATTATCGGGGATATCAATGAGGGAAATATTCTTGTGAATGACGAGGCATGTGTACAATTGATCGATTGCGACTCTTTCCAGGTTCCGGCAAAAGCGTGTGTCTATTATTGTGAAGTGGGTGTAGCCCAGTTTACTCCTCCAGAACTACAGAATTCGGGAAATTTTAAACTACTGCGATCGAAAAACCATGATAATTTTGGACTGGCAATCCTGATTTTTCAGCTGTTGTTTATGGGCAGGCACCCTTATTCAGGTGTCTACCGTGGAAGAGAAGATATGCCGATAGAAAAGGCAATTGTACAACACCGGTTCGCGTATGGAAAATTCTCCCACAAAAGATCGATTTCCCCCCCGCCAAACTCTGTCGGATTATCCATAGTTCCTGCTGAAGCAGCTGAATTATTTGAACGGGCTTTTTCAGAAACCGGAGTTCAGCCCGGCGGTCGCCCCGGTGCAGCTGACTGGTGGAATGTCTTAGAAGATCTTGAACAACAATTGAAACGGTGCAGACGGGAATCTGTTCATTACTATTATAAGGGTCTGGTGAAGTGTCCCTGGTGTACATTTGAAGATACATCCGGGGTTTTGCCTTTTTTAAGTGCAGATTCGGTTACAAAAATGGATCTCACTGTTGAATGGCGCAAAGTGATGGCACTGAAACCCCCGGGACCAGCTCACCGGATCAGCCCGGAAGACTACCCTTTCCGGCCAGACCCTCTCCCCCCGGATCTGGAAAAATCGTTCAGTCGTACAAAACTGCGTTTCATGGCGGGAGGAGTTATCCTGGCAGGGGGTGGAATCGCAGGNTATCTGGTACATTACTTATTTCTCATTGCAGCATTGATCGTTGCCGAGATTTTATTCCTTCATCCCGGAAAGGAAATTGCTGAAAAGAAACGGAGGAAGAACCTGCTTGAAAATACCCGGTATAGCTGGCGTTTATGGACTAAAAAATGGCAACATGAAGCGGGCGATGACGCGTTCAAAATGCAACTGGACCGTTTATTCATCCTTAAAAGCAACTATGAGACCATCGAAAAAGAATATAAAAATGCCCTGGCTTCTTTACAGCATGCAACCCGGGAGTGGCAGCAAAGAAAATTCTTAGAACACTATACTATAAAAGACTCCATTCCCCCGCATATCAGGGAAGACGAGGCAGAACGGTTGAGGTCATATGGTATCAGGACGGCTGCAGATATCACGCGATCGAACCTGGCGGGCAGATGCCCGTTGGACCGTATCCAGATTGAGGAATTAATCTCCTGGCGCAAAAACCTGGAAAAACTTTTCTTATTCGATCCAATAAAAGGACCGGATAAATCTGATACCATGGCACTAATCCATACCTTCCAGCCAAGGTTGAAACCGGTAGAACGTGAATTACAATCGGGAATTGACAAGCTCGTCCGGATCCACCAGGAAATTATGCACAATCGTGCAAAGTTCCAGCCACTCGTGGAAAAAAGTGCAAGAGAACTTTCGCAGGCAGCGGCAAATGTGAGAGCTATCAAAATGCTGGGAATTTTTTAACGAATTCCCGTGGCAGCATACCATTGCCTGCCCTGGAACTGATCCTTTTCCTGCCGGTCCTTCCCGGGCCGCACGCTCCCGCAATCGGGTACCGGACCTTTTTTTTGGTACCGGCACTCCTGAAAGAAGATTTGTGGTGAGATTTATTGATCGTAACGTATCCTCATGCGGTTGCCTCAAGCGTGAATTTCCATGAACAGTACGGGGTCCCGGGTAGTGTTTCCGGCGGACATGAAAGGCATTGGGTCATTATCCGGGTATCGATGGTGCGGGCAAACAGGGGGAATTCAACCATACCGACTGACCTGCAGGGGAATTGCGCCATCCCTTTTCTCGTTCGGGCNTCCTGCACACGGCACGTTTTTGTGGTAACAATGAGAGTTTTTTCATCCGGGCGGAGGATCTCCAGCTTGTTGAGGAAGGAAACAAGCCTGTTGTTAAAAGCGATCTCCAGTGCATCCAGCCCGCCTTTTTCCGGCAGTAAAAGGCGGTCCATTATCCGCCGGGCCTCAATGACGGCAAACTGCTCCCAGACCTGCCGGTCCAAGGCAAGGGCTGTATCCATGCCGTATGCCTGCTCAACTGCCTGGAACCAGAGACCATCCATGGCAAGCCAGTTCTTCGCTGCATCAGTGAGCGCTTGTAGTCCATCTTCCTGCGCTGGTTTCATGCATGGTGCATGGACTGCGGAAGGGCAAAAACATACCGGCTGGTCGCGATTACCGGTCTGCGTCCAGCTGCACCTGGATCCTGCCTACGATGGATTCGGCGGTCTTATCGAGCGGGAAAAGCCGGATATCTGCTGCAGATGCCACACCGACCCCCAGTTCGGCAGCCCAAGCGATCTGCTCCTGGTCAAAGATCCTGCCATCCATTACATCACGCATGGTCCCGTATGAACGGAGCAGGGCAACACCGACCGCGTCGATGGCGACCCGGTCCGTACCGGCAATGATCACTTCCGGATGAATGAGCTTACCCTTATCCGGCCCACCGGTCGTGAACCCTTCCGTTGCATCCATCACGACAAGGTCAGTGCGATAGAATTTGTTGATCTCTGCGATCATCAGCCGCTGGTGAGGTGAGCTGTGGAGTTCGCCCATGAAATCATAGTTGACCCCCGGGACCCATTTTGCGACGAGACCCACCGAATTTTTCAAAGACATCGTGAAATGCCCGCCAAACCGGTGCGTCTTGAGGCAGCATGTCTGAACTACCCGATCAGCAAGGGCAAAAACACCCGCGATAAAAAAACCGTGGGACCAGTGCAGCCCGGGAGCCTGGATCTCTCTCCAGCCGGTGCGCTCGAGTTCATCGAGGACTACTGTTGAAAATCCCCGATCCTGTGCAAGTGCAATGACCCCCCGCGTTTCCAGCACACGGCGGGTGTTTCCCATACCGCTGCGTTCAGCAAGGGTGAGTTTTTTGGGTTTTTCAGCAAGAATTGCCGTACAGAGCGCATCCAGTGTGTTGATATGGGTCGATGCGGGAGGCGGGTCTGCACTATTGTAATTTGCCTTGAGGGCGATCTCAGACTCCGAAAAAACTGACAGGTCTATATACTTCAGAACACGCTGCACGCCGATAGTGCGATCCGATGCACCGGCAATAAATATCTCCGCATCTCCTCCCATGGGCATCCCCCGTGTATCGGTAGGCTCCTCGGAATATGAAACCTTTCACTATATACCGTGTCATCCCGAACCAGGATAGTGCCGTATGACGGGAGCGGCTATGCTTCTCNTCGGTGTTTCCCTTCCTTTTCTATCCGGGAAACCGCCGTCTCACAATAACCGGGATCGATCTCTATGCCGATGCCTTTCCGGTTGCACTGCGATACAGCAACAAGCGTTGAACCGCTGCCCATGAACGGGTCAAGGACAGTGTCCCCGACAAAAGAAAAAAGTTTCATGCACCGGAGCGGCAGTTCGACCGGGAACGGTGCGGGATGACCGGTCTTCTTCTTCCTCTCCCCGTTAAATGTCCACAAACCGTTCGTCCACTCCATGAACTCCTTCCGGGAAATATCGGACTTTTTTGAACCGCTCGTTTTCTTCCACGATTTTTTGTAGAGTATTACAATCAGTTCCACGGGGGCAATCACGTACGGTGCCGATGCACTCGTCCAGGATCCCCATGCTGTCCGGCGCGAGATATTCCCCTCATTCCAGACAATGGTCGAATGATAGGAAAAGCCGATTTTTTTAGCAATCGTGGTAAGGTCCGCCCCGACACTCTGCTGGCCGCCCTTGTTCTTGTCCAGCGGGATGTTGAGGCAGAACCGCCCGTCATTTTTAAGCCAGGTGAAGCAGCGTTTCATCCAGCGCCGGGAAAAATCCCTGTATTCCTCGTAGNTAAGGCGATCATCATGGGAATTGTACTGGATGNCCACATTGTATGGCGGGGAGGTGACAATCAGGTCAATGCTTCCGGCTGCGATCTTTTTTATGGTGAACATATCCCCGTTAATAATGCGTGTCTGCCCGTTATCAAAAAAGAAGCTTTTTTCCACGCTGCACCTGTGTGTACAGCTTCGTTATTCTTTGCTAAAGCATTACGCTTGAAGGAAAGAGCAGACCGTGGGGGATTTTTTGGTCAGGCACAGCGAAATCAAAAAAAGGATATCCTTGCGTTATGGCGTCATGTCTGCCGCTTTCATCTGTGCCTGCAGGTTCATCCGGTATCCTTCCACAGTGGCACGGAATTGTTGTTTAAGCAGCTTTAACCCGCTGTTTATCGATACTAGTACCCCGTCGCGGTTCTGGAGAAGTGCACTTTCCAGCTCATTTTGTTGTACATCAATCTGTGCTGAAAGATTTTTCGGATAGGTTACATCCTGACCGTGAAGGCTGAGATCCTCAAGAATTGCAGTACGCCGCTCTGTACTCTGGTTAAAGACCATGAATCGTGTAGTCTGGCTGGCAAGCCACGAAGAATACTTTAGGCCATTGAAGGATTCCTCAACCGGGTCCANGGCAGCAGCTTCACTCGACCGCATGTCATCAGTACTNCCATTAAACACTGCAAGCTGTACATTGGTCTCGTCAGCAAACAGTATACTCTGGCGTCGCATCTCTTCCCGGACCTGCGTGATCTCGTCAACTGTGCGCATCACGGGCACAGGGAAAGCGGCCGTCAGGTAATCTTCCTCAATCTGCTGCAGGCCAGTCGTTCCGGTTCCCCCGCTTATCCTGTCGATGTAGGTGATAACGCCGTCCATCCGTGCCTGCTGGGTCTTTCCAACATAGGCAATATGCATCTTGAGGGGCGATATGAGCTCGGAGCTGTCCTGGATGACAGAACTCTGGCCGCCGGACTGGCCTGTGTTTGGGGTTACAGCACCGGCAACCGGAACAAAAAGTGCACTTACGAAAAGAAGAATCAACCCTGTCATGAGAATTTTCGGCCTGTTCATGAATAATACCCCTCGCAAAACGAAACTATTCTTCATGGATGGATCACTGGTTTTACTGATTAGATATCGTGATAAATAATATTGAGAAGATATTCAAGGTTATTTTTCACCACCTTATGATTCATCGATAGAACCATCTGGTTCATTGTATCCTCCGTTCGTTTTAGTGCACCTCGTTTTTATGATGACAATCCCGGGTGGTGAACATATCACATAGATCCGGTGCGGATACACTTTTTGCAATCTTGCAGGTGCAGTATGAAGAGCATGCATTACATACCGATGCAATAGAGCTCAATACATCATCACTGTACAGCACCGCTGGCACGCGAAACGCCTCCTTGCCGTCACCACACATTAATGGTCCCCCCGTACTTTAAAAACTACAAAAATACTCATGACCATAGCTATCACCGTTTTACGTTAAATGTTTATTATTTCTTAATAGTTAATAAACATATTTATTTTAAAAAAAGTTCATTTTAATTTATATTTACTAAAATTTTAGTGATTATCCTTTTATTTANCANTCCCGACGAAAAAAATTTAAAAAAAGTCCCGGAATTAAAAAGAACTCTTCTATCAAAGGAATCCCGTTGGATTTCCTNGATCAGATACACATTTTTTCCCCCGTTATATCCTTCAGTTTTTTCTTTTTATACCGGTATCAGCCCGTGCCATCCCTTTACGGACCCCGTCACACAATCTCTCCCTGTATCGTGATGGTCCTCTCCGCAACCGGGATCTTCTTAACCCCGCTGTTCCCGTACCTGGTCAACGACCCACCGCACCCTCCCATTACCCACCATATCTTTTTGGGGAATACCAGTATTCGATCATGACAGGGGTCCTGGTTCTTGTGCTTATGCCATTCATGGTCTTCCTGCCGGATTTTTCGGGTCTGCTCCAGCATGTGCTGGTAGGAATTATCTGGTCTGCGGAGAGATCCTGGCAATCAGGATATACCTGGTAAACCGAAATCGAGTTTCCCGCACCTACCCTGAACTCCCGGNGCGATTCACACCCTTCCCCGGTCATGCACAACTCCCTGTGCAGCTGTTACACTCATATTCTGACAGCCCTTACTCTTACATGATAATGAGGAATGGTATACATCCATGAACAAGCGGCGGTTCCGGGCAGACGACCCGGAGAGAAAGCAATGGCAGGACCCGGAACACATCTTTTCTGCCATCGGGCTTGAACCAGGAATGGTCTTTGTCGACATTGGCTGCGGTGAAGGATACTTTGCCCTTCCTGCCAGCCGGAAAGTCGGACCGGGCGGCAGGGTCTATGCGTTTGATATTAATTCAGAGGCAGTAGCAGGACTGCAGGAGCAGGCAAAAACCGAAAGGCTGGACAACATTATCTCAGGTGTCCAGCCAGCGGAAGCAACGGTGGTAGGTGAAGGGTGTGCCGATATTGTCTTTTTCGGGATAGACCTCCATGATTTCCAGGATCCGCTGCAGGTTTTGAAGAATGCAAAAAAGATGCTAAAACCCTTTGGCAGACTCGTGGATCTTGACTGGAAAGATATTCCGATGGACTTTGGCCCGCCACTCGAAAAACGGTTTTCTGTACAAAAGGCAAAACACCTGATCGAACGGGNCGGTCTTTCGATAGTATCGGTGCAGGACGCCGGGCCATACCACTACCTGATCCTTGCCGACCGGTAGCGGACATCACCCAGATTCTGTTTATTCTTTGACCGGGCCAGAACTCCACGCCAACTTCATTCCTGCGCAGATAGCCAGCCCGCGCAGGGACGGTTGTACCGCATCAGAAACGGTGTACCGATTATGGTGATGCCTTCTTTTTTGAGGGTAGATTCGAGAAAACCTGGACTCTTTTAAGACGTTTTGTTCATCAGCCGATCCAGAAAATTGGATAACAGCAAAAGTCTAGGCCGGAACTTCCCGGACGGTGATTGCGGGGTCAAACGGTTCAGGGAGTATCGTACGGGTATACTCTTCCGGCATGACAAATCGTCGTGTCAAACCCTGATATCACCGGGGTTTCATCGGGATAGTCATTCCAGTGATGATCGGTGCTGACACAACCTGCTTCGTCCTGACGTGGTTATTACCGGAGATGAACCGAAACAGGATCATAAAATCGCGTCATCCGATTATCCAAAAATCGTGGCTAGTAGTTGATCGGGATAGCACCGGATCTCGATCTCACCAATCCGGCTGGTGACCGGATAGGGTGCAGTTTTTGTCATCCTTATCTCCTCTCAGGTCGGGAAGGTATCCAGGTACTTGTGTTCCAGGGCCGGATAAAGTGTAAAAATGGTTGTCTCAATAATGTTCGCAGGCTTCATGATCTCCTTATACGCTCATTGCACGGTATGCACGCATCAGGTGTTTTTTATTACCTCAACAGGATCGATATTCGCATCGATAAGGAAGTCGAACGTAACAGTCGAAAGCCACCCGGCTTTTTCAAACATATGCATGAAGCAGACCCCGATAACCAGTGCGCCGGGGTGCCTGTCAATCACCGCTTTGACCTGCTCTGCTTTTATTGGCACATTGGGCATGGAGAGCCCGCCCATGATGACAATTGCCTTTGGCTTAACGCTCACCAGATCAGCACTGGCCTGCATCCCGATATCGGGGACATGATGGATCTTATGCGCCTTCCCCTCGTCGACCATGGGAACAAAGACCTGTTCGAGTTCGAGCGAGCGGACAGCAAACCCGAGCAGCTCGATAAACGGCGTGCACGTCCCCGGGACACCGTAATAGACGACCTGATCGCCTTTTTTCAATCCTTTTTTCTCGATATATTCTTTAAACGGCCGCAGGATTCCCGGGACACCATGATATACTTCTTTTGTGGTCATAATAGATCTACACTTCCAGCAAGAGATGATAAAAATTGCTTTATTCTTTTGGAATCCGAAAATGACTGCTCACTGACCCGGCTGAAAAGCTTCACTTCAATCTGGTACATTCATTATAGTTATACGGATATCCGAACCCCCATCCGGATCATGGCACATCGCGTGCTCGGACATGAAGGGACACTCGTTGCCTTTCATCGTAGCGGGTAGGGAAATTTTTCAAAAATACAAGCATGGTCCAATAAAAGGGCGGTTCTTACGGTTCGCAACAATCCGGATTATTGATGAAAAGCATGGTTTTTTCAAGGATGCGGGGTTTATTGATATTTCTATCCTTCAAAGGGTGCATGGATTTTGCGTGATGAGTGGGTGGAAAATAGTGATATGCAGCGGAACCGGGTTTTAACAATCCGAAAGATCTAGGAGATCTTATATAAGTTCTCTTTTTTTGGTAAAAGATAATTCTGTCAGAAACCCTGTGTTGTGTTGATGCAAATGGAAAAAACAATGAGTTTGTCAGAAAATAAAAAAAATTTAGATGTAAGGGTTGCGGAGTCCCTTGCCAACGCCGAACGTTTTGCGAGCTTCAACAGTCGCTTTGTTCTTTGTGATCTTCTCGTTTGCAAGCTTGGAAACGAGTTCAAGACCGGGCTTGACCTTCTCGATTGGCTGGGTCTCGAAGCATCCTGCTGCCATTGCCTTGCCCCAGACCGAGTCTCCGATCTTGGACCTGACAAAGACGGTGCTCCATCCATCGGGACTGCCGACAGATCCGGTTGAGATGTCCCCGAGGTTTGCAACATAGTCAAGACAGACGTGGCAGCCGGGCTGCTCGTACTTGTGGGTCACCTTAAGCGGCAGCTGGACGATCTGTCCGCGCTTGCCATAGACCCAGAACTTGCCCTTGCCGATCTCCATCTTCTTGACAGATTCCATCTTCATGGCTGCGTGGTCTTCCACGAGCTGGAGAATGCTCTGGTACGGGAAGTTCTCCATGCAGAAGATACCGACCGCAAGAGCGATACTTGCACCAACATCGCGAAGTCCAATTGGGTAGAGCTGGCCTTTACGGAGTCCCTGCATCTGGCAGGGGGTGCCGACGATACCGATCTTGTCCAGGCCGAAGCTGCGTGTTGCCTCCTTTATGAGGGACATGTTCGGACTGATGTTGTACTTGGTACCGGCTGCAGCAAGCAAGTCAGCTTTTGTTGTAACAACGACCGGAATTGGTCTCCATGGCTCATGAAATTCCATGTTCGAGTTGTCTACCATGGCTTTTGACGGGTGCTTATGTGCAAATTCCTTGGTTGCCGCGACAATCGCGCCGTCAATAATACCCTCGTCGAGCGCGAATCCAAACAGCTGGGTGACAATCCCGCCATCCTGTGCATGCCTGAGAATCTCCTTATCGGTGCTCCGTGCTGAGACGCATGATTTGTATTTACCGAGTTCTGCTCCCATTTCAATCACCTCACTGGAGTGCCGCCATTATGGCCTCGTT
>Ga0031655_10001428_pt1 | contig 14271 bp, 15 predicted proteins | sample FrelakmetHBP12HB_FD_55187 | JGI IMG/M metagenome (GOLD analysis project Ga0031655, IMG submission 55187) | Freshwater lake sediment microbial communities from the University of Notre Dame, USA, for methane emissions studies -HBP12 HB | ecosystem: Environmental > Aquatic > Freshwater > Lake >... | reverse complement strand
GACCTCGGCAATCAACCTTCTGACCTCGGAAGATTTGTCACGCGTGCGCATGTGTGCGGGCGAGCATTGCGACTGGCTTTTCGTCGACACCAGCCGCAACCATTTGCGGCGCTGGTGCACGATGGATGAATGTGGCAACCGTGCCAAGATGCAGCGCCGGCAGGGCAGACGGAGCCTTGTCGGAGCAGGATAAATGCATCCATTCCCCAGCTTCTTAAATATAACTGAAGTCCCCAATTTGCCCCGGATAAAGGAAGTATTTGGGGGTGAATGGAATAACTCTGGGCCGGGATGATATAATCCTCCCTGCAATGGAACCCAACCTCCACCAGGCNCAACTCAACCACCAGACTGGCAACTACAGTGTCACGACCCCGGTCTACGAGGGACCTCTTGACCTGCTCCTNCAGCTCATCGAGCGCGCCGAGTTGGATATCACCGCCGTTTCACTGGCCCAGGTTACCGAACAGTACCTGGAATATATTCATCAGATGCTGGTACCGGCTGAAGAGATCTCGGCTTTCTTGGTGGTCGCGGCAAAGTTATTGCAGATCAAGTCGGAGGCATTGTTACCCAGGGCTCCNACCCGGGAGGTGGGCGAGGAAGATATCGGAGAGGCACTGGCCCNCCAACTGCGGATTTACAAACGCTTCAAGGAACTGGCGGGCTGGCTGGAGGACCGGGTGAACAGGAACCTGCGCACATATCTGCGTGTGGCTCCGCCCCCAAAGGTCGAAAGCCGCCTGGACCTCTCGAATATCACCCTGGCAGACTTGATGTCTGCAGCGGAGGATATTTTTGCTGAGGAGGCTGAAAAGGAGTCATTAGGCACGATNATTTCAGCACCTCGCATCACCATCCGCGAAAAGATCACGCTGATCGCTGAACATCTGGGAAAAAGCAAAAATGCAACCTTCCGCGGGTTGCTTGGCAGNGAGCCGACCCGCCTGGAAATCGTGGTTACCTTCCTGGCGCTGCTGGAGTTGGTTAAGCGCTACCGGGTATCTGCCCGGCAGGAGGCATTGTTCAGCGACATACAGATCGAGAAAATGGAAGAGTGGGGCGCGAATGATGAACTGGAGATCGAATTTGAATGACAGCCTTCACTTGAAAGGCTGTTATTCTTGGTTGCGCTAATTGACTTGAGTTGAATGCTATTAATACCGGCTCATTGACTATTATTCCACTTCCAGTTCTGGTATAACCCTGGATTATGCCTACGTCTGCGTCGCCGGTCCNGCATTTTTCTTGGGAACTGTGTTGATCGTGNTTGCCTTTATCATGGGCTTTCGTGAACCAAAATTGCAGCCACCACCTGCAGACCTGCCAACCGTTAGTTAAAGGCCCGTGAAAATATCATATTAATAAAAGTGAGAAGGGTATTACTTCTCACTTCTTTTTTTCCTTACCAGCAGCCAGCCAGCAAACAAACCCAGCGCGGCACCGCTGCCATCGATTACCAGCGCATCCACCCAACTGGGGTGACGACCCGGTACGAAGGACTGGTGGAACTCGTCCGAGACTGCGTAAAGCACGGCCAGCAGGAGCGCCAGCCACCAGCGACGCCTGTCGAAACCCTGGGCATACCAANACGATAATGCCAGCAGCGCATAACCGAGCATGTGCGCCCCCTTCTTGACGATGAGATCCCACAGGCCAAAACTTGGCATTTCCTTGCCCGTAATGGACGAAAATCCAAAAATGATCACCATTACAAGGATGGCAGGAAGCCAGCGTTTTATTTTCATTCTTCACCTAAAAATTCCAGGAGCTTCCGATTGAATATTTCTGACTGATCCACCGGGACGGCATGTCCTGAGTTCTGCACAATTACCTGACGTGCATCNGGGATGCCTTTTACCAGCAACTGCTGGCGGGCGGGGGTGACGGTGGTATCATCCTCACCGGTNACCACCAGCGTGGGAATTCTGATCTCTCCCAGGCGCTTGACNGAATTGAACAGTCCCAGTGAAGTCATTGCTTTGCGATAAGCGCGCGGGTCGGCGCGCGCGATCGTTTCGACCAGCATGGTGCGTAATGTCGCATTATCCGGAGAAGGAAAAACGCGCTGAGCCACCGTTCGCGCCTGTGCAGGTAATCCCAATGTATTGATCAGGATAAAACGTTGTAAAAAATACAACCAGCCACTTATAGTGTCTGGGCGAAGGATGGCAAATGTACTGACCAGCACCAGTTTACGTGTGAGGGCTGGCATATCCAATGCGAATTGTTGGGCAATGATTCCCCCCATCGATAGACCCACCACGTGCACCGGTCCGGTTCCCAATTCTTCGATGAGGCCCACCATTTCAGCAGCCATTCGCCTGATGGTCCAGCCCTTTCCATCATACGAGGAAGCGCCAAACCCGGGCACATCTGTTGCGATCGGACGGAAGCCAGCTTCGATCAGGGCCGGCAGTTGCAAGGACCAGGAACCAGCATTCGNCCCCAACCCGTGCAGCAATAGCACAGCGGGAAGTCCATCCGGGTGGGGATCAAGGAAGTGGAGCTTCGTCATGATCTGGATAACAAAAAGCCCTCTTTCAGGCAGGGGAGCTTGCGGGGTCTATTTTAGCTCTCTCATGGGAAGAATTTTTATCCCGTTCATTTAAAAATGACTAGCCACTTCGTAGCGTCTTCCAGATCTGCTGGATATGAGCCCGGTCGTGACCGGCAGTGAAACTGACAATTTCCTGCAGGTTGGTTGGACCAAAGATAGAGTGCCGGGCGGGCCTGGACCATTCCGTCCCAAGGGTGTCGAGCAAACCCAGCGTTTGCTTGCGCACGGCGACAAAATCAATTAGGGCTTGATGGCCATCCTGGGCGGAATAATGACGTTCCTCAACCCAACGGTCGGTCATTTCAGCAACCAGGAATGGGTTCTCTTCTGCAAGTACCTTGCGGAGCCGCGGAAGATAAACATCCTGCTCCAGGTCACGCAGGTGGCAGAGGATCTCGTTTAGATTCCACTCGCCGGGCTTGGGCTTGCGTTCCCATGTTTCTTCTTGGAGGGAGTTGGTCAGAGTCAAGAGGGCGGCTGGAGTGGAGCGAAGATGTGCCATCAGGGACTGCGTCGTATTGAATTTTAATTTAAGCGTTTCCGGGGCGGTTTTTTCCAGCCAGCCACGGAACGATTCAAGCGTTCCTTGTGGAACCCCGTTGAGTTCCATTGATCCTTCGCCATTTTTTCCGACCAGAAATACCGGGAATCCGGCAGCTTGGGTTGGTTTGACTTCCCTTTCAATATCGTCGCCAACCATCACGACGGGGTCTTCGGGCCAACCCAATTGTGCCAGCACCTCGGGGTAATAGGCAACTGATTGTTTCATAAAGTGAAAGGTTTCGTAAGACGTCACCAGCGCAAACGGATACTTCTCGGGCGGGAGACCGGCCCAGCGCAAGCGGTGCTGGATGGCCTTCAACGGGAAAAGCGGGTTGGTGGCGATCACCACACGGTAACCCTGGGAAAATGCCCAATCCAAAAGCGGCACAGCCGCAGGGATGGGTCTTGTCAATTTGCCCAACCCTGGAAATACATCATCATAGAATCGACCCATCTCTGCCTCGAGTGAAGAGCGATCCAATCCGAGTTTTGGAAAGAAAAAAGCATCAAACACTTCCTGCAGGGAGAGAGCCGGATCCAAATTGGACATCATCGCCTCTGACCCGCCCAGCAAAGCCGAAAGCATCAAATCCGGCGTAACCTTGTCTGCCAGCGTGGCAGAGAGAGCCTTGAAATAAGCCGGGATGAAGGTATCCATATTGGTGTCGAGCAGGGTATCGTCGAGGTCGAAGAGCAGGGTGATGGTCATCGTATTTGGATTCTATTTCCCGAAATGAATTAATTTGTTTAACCAGGGGCAGGTTTTGGGTTAAAACCTATTTCTTGATTTCAAATACCGGTGGAATGGGATGGCATTCCCCACAGCCGATGTGCGGGTCAAAACCAGACCGGTGAGTCTTGTCACAGTATGCAGTCACTTTTACACGAGGCTGGAATGCTGCCAGCAATGGTCGGGTAACTTCAGCTTTGAGACTCATAAATTCGCAAGAATTGGCGCGGCCTATGGACGGTACCGGGCAGGTGCTGCATAAGTTGCGGGTCCACGCAGCACCCACCAGGCGGCACTCCTCATGATCGCGGCCGCGGTAGTAGTCGCCGTAAAAATATTTACATTCGGTTCCAGCAGGAGTTTTCATGTTATTTACAATAAGTAAACTCCCGCAGGTTTGAACCTACGGGAGGATTTATTTACACGCGGGTCAGGTATTCGCCGGTTCGGGTATCTACGCGAATGGTGTCACCTTCTTTGACAAAGTTCGGACATTGCACTTCGACCCCGGTCTCAACCTTGACTTTCTTGGTCACACCAGTGGCGGTATCACCACGAACAGCCACTTCCGCATAAATGACCTTCAGATCCACCGAGGTGGGCAGTTCGATGTCAAGCGCTTCACCATTATAAAAAGTCAGCTTGCACTCCATGCCTTCCTGCAGGAATCCAGCCGAGTCACCGATGACCGCTTTCGAGATACCCGGTTGGTCAAAGGTTTGCTGATCCATGAAATAATAGTTGTCGCCATCATTGTAAAGATATTGGACGCTATGGAAATCAAGGCGGGCATCCTGGACCTGGCTGCCGGAGATGAAAGTCTTTTCAATATTGGAGCCGGTACGCAGGTTTCTGGCTTTTATTTTAATGGTGGCATTGCCGCGCCCTGGTTTATGGTGACTGTACTCAACTACCTTGAACAGGTTGCCGTCAAGTTCAAAGGTGACGCCTTTACGGAGATCGTTTACATCTATCATGAATTCTTCCTTTTCAAAAATTGCAAGCGGGCGGGATTATACTGCCAGTTACAGGAACGTGGCAAGGGAGGGAAGGCTGCGGGGGGTACAACGAACGATCAGTGGTGCTTTTCTGCGTTCGGTTCTTCCCTCAGAAGTTCGACTGCATGAACGAGCACGGGGAGGATTACCTGCAGGTTTTCCACAGCTGCGTGGGGATTGCCCGGTAAATTGATGATGATAGCTCTCCCGCGTATTCCCGCCACAGATCGCGATAGCATGGAGTGGGCTGTCTTTTTCATGCTTTCCATGCGCATGGCTTCGACCAGTCCGGGGGCCTCGCGGTCTAATGCCAGGCGCGTCGCTTCAGGGGTGACATCCCGCGGGGCAAAGCCGGTTCCACCGGTAGTGAGGATAACATCCACCTCGCAGCTGTCGGCCCAGGTAGAAAGAGTTTCACGGATCATGTCCCGATCATCCGGGAGGATCTTGGTTCGGACCACCTGCCAACCCTGGTTATTGACCAGTTCAAGCAGCGCCGGACCAGAGAGGTCGGGACGTTCACCGCGGAAAGAACGGTCAGAGGCGGTCAGAATGCCAAAACGAAGAGTGGTTTTTTTCATAAGATCACACAAATTATTCCGAATTATTCATGATTCGAAAATTGAAGTGATAAAGTTACGTTAGATCTTTACCATAAGTGTAAACTTCTTCCATGTGTTTCCAGCCGCGTTTCTTGTAAAAACGCATGGCGCTGTCGTTGTCAGTTGTTACCAGGAGATAACAACGGATGCAGCCTTTTGCCTGCAGGCGGCGCTCCAATTCTTCCATCAGCATTTCACCGATGCCCTGGTTTCTGAAGGATTCCTCCACCGCCAGATGGTAGACCATGCCGCGCCTGCCATCGAAACCGCCCAAAACAGTACCAATTATTTTTCCAGCGGATTCTGCAACTAGGAACAAGTCGGGGTCTCGCTGAAGTTTTTTATGGATCTCTTCCAGATCGTCGGAGCGACGCAATTGAATGCCGGAACCGGCATTTTCCCACAGCAGTCTGACAGCCAGGTAATCTTCCGGGAAATGGATCTCCCGCAACTGGATATCATTCATCGGCTTTGGATATTAATTCACGGAGTTTTTTAAATAGTTCTTCCGGCATATAAGGTTTAAGCAGGAAGCTATTCGCGCCGGCAGCCAGGCATTCCTNAGTTTTATCAATNCCAGAAGCCATAATAATATGCAGCGAGGCCAGGTCGGGGGTCTGGCGGATCTGGCGGACAATGTCCAGTCCATTACAGTCTCCAAGGTAAATATCGATCAAAAGAATATCCGGTTGCTCCTTGCGGATATTATCCAGGATATCGCCTTTTTTGTCCCATAATGTCGTCACCTGATATCCTTCCATTCCAAGAAGGGTTTTCAGGAGCGAAACCATGCTGAAATCGTCATCCGCCAGGAGAATTTTGGCCATTATTTTTTGCTCTTCACTATTTTTTTCCTGGGTTTTCCGGGATTCTCCAAGGCTGCCTTCAACACATCATTCACAGTCTCGGCATATATGAAGGTAAGAGCCTTCCGGATTTCTTCGGGGACATCTTCGACATCCATCGCATTGCGCTTGGGCAGGATGATAGTCTTCAAACCAGCGCGGTGGGCAGCCAGCATTTTTTCCTTGATTCCCCCAACCGGCATAACCTGGCCGCGCAGGGTGATCTCGCCGGTCATGCTGACCCCTTTCTTTACTGGGCGACCGGAGATCAAAGAGACCAGGGATGTTGCCATCGTGACACCAGCCGAGGGGCCATCCTTGGGTTGGGCACCCGCCGGGATGTGCAAATGAATATCAGATTTGTCAAAAAAGTCTTTCGGCAAACCGATCTCNGTGGCATGCGAACGGACATAGGATAAAGCCGCCCGGGCAGATTCCTGCATCACGTTCCCCACGGAACCGGTAACCTGGAAACCTTTTGCCCCAGGCATTTTTGTGGCTTCGATGAACAGGATATCTCCCCCGAAGGGNGTCCATGCCAGCCCGGGGACCACCCCNGGGATGGATGTGCGTGTGTCGATCTCCTCCGTCTCAAGAAAGATGGGATGCCCAAGGAGTTCCTTGATNGACTTNACCGTGACNCTGGCCTGCTGCTGTTTGCCTTCAGCAATGTGCGTGCCGATCTTGCGGCAAATGCNCCCGATCTTTCGTTCCANGTTGCGGACTCCTGCTTCGCGCGTATATAAGTTGATGATNGTCTTGAGTGCATCCNTGNTGAAATTCACCTCTTTCGGGCGAAGTCCATTTTCGCGTACCTGCCTTGGGATAAGGTAGCCCTTGGCAATGGCTATTTTCTCGCTCTCGGTATAACCGGANAGATGGATTATTTCCATGCGGTCCAAAAGCGGGGCCGGGATCGTTTCCAGCGTGTTGGCAGTGGTGATAAAGAAAACCTGCGAGAGATCGTAAGCAACTTCAAGATAGTTGTCACGGAATTCGACATTTTGCTCCGGATCAAGCACCTCAAGCAGCGCCGAAGCCGGGTCGCCATGGAAGTCCATGGTAAGTTTATCCACTTCATCCAGCATGAAGACCGGATTGTGCGATTCGACCCGTCGCAGGGCCTGTAAAATTCGCCCCGGCATGGCACCGATATAAGTCCGGCGGTGACCACGGATCTCAGCCTCGTCGCGCGTCCCACCCAGGGAGACACGGATGAATTTGCGTTCCATGGCACGTGCTATCGACTGTCCCAATGAGGTCTTTCCCACGCCTGGCGGACCGATGAAACACAGGATCACTCCCTCGCGTTCGCGGCGGATGAGATCCTTGGAAGGCTCGGATAGTTCATCCTTGCGCTCGAGGCGCAACTTGCGGACGGCCAGGAATTCCAGAATGCGTTCCTTGACATCCTGCAAACCATAATGATCCTGGTCGAGGATCTGGCGGGCATGGGCAATATCCAGATTATCAGTCGTGCTTACCGACCAGGGTAGTGTGACCAGCCAGTCGAGATAGGTGCGGATGACCCCATATTCCGCGGCAGCGGTTGGGAGGCGGGATAAGCGGTCCAGCTCACGACGGGCCTGTTTCCCGGCCTCTTCGGGCATTTTGGCCGCTTCGATTTTTTTGCGGAACTCGTCCACCTCGACGGCCTGCTCGTCATTTTCCCCCAATTCCTTCTGGATGGCTTTCATCTGCTCACGCAGGAAATATTCACGCTGGACTTTCTCAATCCCCGAACGAGCCTCGTTCTGGATCTTAGCCCCCAGGGAAAGGACTTCCGTCTCGCGCACCAGCAGGTCNACCAGTTTCTCGAGCTTAGCTTTAGTAGAATCCAGTTCCAGCAGGGTCTGGGCATCCTTTAGTTCGATGCGTTGGAAATTGGCAATCGTGTAGGCTGTCTGTAATGGATCTTCGAGGCCGGTGATGGAAGCCACTAGTTCACGCGGGATGGAAGGCGTGAGCCCTGAAATTTGCTCAAACTGATCTCGCGCCGAACGTGCCAGGGCATCGACCTCCAACCCGGTCTCGACCGTCTCAGGCAATACCTCGATCCGGGCTTTCAGGTATGGTTCAGTCTCGACAAACTCCACCACCCGGAAGCGCATCAAACCCTGCACCAGGAGCCGGATGGTATTGTCAGGGGCGCGAAACAGCCTATGGACGGTTGCGATCGTGCCGACCTGATAGAGGTCTGCAGGGCCGGGTTCTTCCAGGTCAGGATTATGTGCTGCAACCATACCGACAAGTTTCTCCGTGGTACCCGAAACATCGTCCACCAGTTTGATCGAACGCGGCTGTCCAATGGTCAGCGGGACGACCGTCTGTGGATAGACGACCACACCCCGCAGGGACAGGATAGGGATGATATCCGGGTATTTTACCGGGTTTACTTCCACGGGGGCGGGTTGCACAATTTCCACATCCTGCCCTTCTTTTTTCTGGAGACGGGTAAAAATGGATGGAAGGAATAGGTCTTCCAGCGATGTATCGGTATCCTGAAGCCAGTCGAACACATCTAGCGGGCCGGTACGCCAACGGGATGCAGACATAAGTTATCAACCTTTGATATTCAGTGTGGTTGGTTTGATCTTGGGTAAAACTACATTTAAAAAGCCATCTTCATAATCAGCTTCAGCCTTGCTTACGTTGACGCCGGCTGGGACTTCAACAGCAGTGCTGAACTCACCGAAGCGGATCTCCATCTGGTGATAGGCGCGCCGTTCCGCTGGTTCCATACGCACGCCGCTGATCAAGAGAAAGTTATTTTCGACATCGATCGTAAAATCCGATTGGCGCATGCCTGCCACTTCCACCCTGACAATAAAACTGGCATCGGTTTCATAAACATCCGTCGGCGGACTCCAGGAATATGAATGCAGGCTTACATCCCAACCTATGGCGCGTATGCCCGAGAAGGATCTCTCAGTCTGGTGGTCTTTAAATACCAATATGGACATGGCTGCTTCCTTATTAAATCGCTGCCCGGGCCGCTGCCAGGACCTCACCATAATTCGGCTCTTCGCCGATGGCAGGCATGTAGGCTGCATAAGTGATCTTCCCCGCCCGGTCCACCACAAAAACTGCCCGGCGCAGGATGCGCACTTCCTTGATAAGACATCCGTACTTCAGCCCAAATTCGCCCGTCAGGTGATCTGATAGAACTTTCACCTGGTCGACCCCTGCCGCACCGCACCAGCGTTTCTGGGCAAAGGGTAGATCGTTGCTGATGACCAGGATGGCGATGTCTTTGCTCAACGCGGCTGCCTCCATATTAAAGCGGCGTGTCTCGCGATCACAGACATCGGTATCCAAAGACGTAACGGCTGCGATGATACGCACCTTGCCCGATGTGCTCGCCAAGCCTTTGAAGGGCGCCCACTCAAGGGTCTGGACGGAAAATTCCGGAGCCGTCTCACCCGGTTTGATATCAGGGCCGATGACCGTGACGTCCTGTCCTCTGAATTTTACAACTCCGAAGCGTTCAGTAGCCATATTCCACCTAATCCTTTTCACCCCCATGCTTTGGCAGTGGGGGCTGTATCGATCTAAAGGCGCCCCTGCCGAGTCTCGAACTCGGAACCTACTGCTTAGAAGGCAGGTGCTCTATCCATTGAGCTACAGGGGCATCGTATTGATGCAGATGGATCATCATCGATCCATCATTGGGCCAGAAAGGGCTTCAAGCCCTTATAGATACGCGGTCCTGCGATCGTTTTTAAAATGGTGTCTGCTGGGCGTTTGAGATGAGTCCCAAGTTCCTCCGCAGACATGGGTGTGTTGCCGTTTGCCAGCAACACGCGGAAAATGGCATCCACCAGGGCAGTATGCTCATCTAGGAAACCTGGCTGTTTAGCGCAGTGGTTGATTAGCGTATTCTGAACCCCATCCAGCTGGCGGACCTCCGCCGACTCCGGGTCCACCCAATCGATCATCTGGCCTTCGGGCAGGCTGGCGTAAGCTTCCTGATGCTCAGGGCATAACAGGCTCTGAAGTGCGATATGCCAGTTATTATCATTGGCACGCCACCACTCGAAGTCGATGTGGAAAGGCGTCTGGAGGGTGGGTTTGATCAGGCTGAACTTCTTTAATTCAGTCATTCTCAGCCTCCGTTTCAGCCAGGCGGTAATGAAGATCCCCGACATGTCTGTACCCGGAATCTGCCGTCAAAAACGCCATGAGCGGACCCGGCGGGCAGCGCCGAAGTATGTTTAGCGCTGAATAAAGTTCCTGTGCATGCACATGACCCTGCACATTGAGGTTTACCAACTCCCGCATCATTTCAGCCACAATCTGCTCAAAGGAAAGGTGTTGTTTGGCAACCTGCTCACAGGCCTCGTCCACACCGGAAGGATCGGGTACAGCAATGACCATTCGTTCATTGAACTCCGTTGTCAGGTTCTGCTTGAGCATGGCAAAGACTATCCCGCCATCGCTGCCTACCAGCACGGTCCGCACCCAGTCGCGCGTCGGGCGGCGGGTCTTGGCAGTGACGATCACCTGTCCGGGTTTTTTACCTTTTGTCACGGAGACCAGGCTGCCAGGGATCAATCCATACTTCCCATAAAGGGAACCCAACCCGGAAACGTACCCGTGCTGGCGTACAACCCAGGCAGGAATTTCCTCCTTCGATTGCCCATCCACCACCGTGAAGCGGACACGTGGCGATTCAATAGCGGTGGGGAAAAGACCCTTTACCCGTGCAGAGACCGGAAGCGTACCCGCCCGCCAGTGGGGGTAACTCAAGCTAATGACGACCTCATCCATCTGCCGCTCGGGTGGTTTGCTTTCGGCTAATTCATCATCCAGTTCGGCTTCGAGTGCCAGCATTTGTGGCGTAAGAAGGGAGCGGTCGTACGGGACATTAATATAACGCAAAGGCAGGGGGATTTGTTGCACGTCCTCTGGTTCCAGTCGTCTTAGAAACCACAATACTTCACCCGCCGGACCGACTTCATCAAAGCGACCGTCTTCCTGCAGGGCATAGTTCATCGAAAACTCGATAAGTTTCGGGTTGACATGCCCTGAGATTTCCAGCTGCTCGACCAGCGCCGCCGTGGTCAATGGTTTTCCGCCGGCTTCATCCAGCACGGCTTCGGCCAGGTTCAGTTGGCCGAGGCTGATGTCCATCAGCAGAGCCCGCGGGAACCAGCACGCGGTTATCTTCACCAGGTCTTCGTCAGCCGATAGGGCATTTTCGAGTTTCTGCTCGATCCCCGATCCGTGGGCGTTGATCACATTCTCAGGGTTGAGCAGTTGATCGTCGACTGCGATTTCCACCGGCTGATTCAGTTTATGGGCCGCCAGGCCCGCAGCAAACAGATGCGTTTTCCCGCCTTCAAATTCGACTTCGATGACGTTAAATTCACCCATGGCGGGATTTACCCCGGGACGAATGCTGACCACTTTCCCTATTTTCCAATCCATCGCCGGAAAGACCAGGCTTTCCCCCACTTTATAATTCTCTGCAGGTAAATACAACTTGCCACTGGACTGTTGCTGTTTTACCAGCGCTTCACGCTCGTAGCGGATGCGCTCGTTAACGATCACCGGAACGAGTTCCATCTCGGTCAAAGGGGTCTCGTTCTCGAATAGGTATGTGCTGAGAAATTCCAGGTCTTGCTTGCCGAGAGAAAAATTCTGCCAGTAGTCCGCAGGCAAAGTGAGCGAAACGCTTGCCATAAACTGCCTTCGTTTTTTAGATTACCCGCAATGGGCGCGTTAACTTCGGATGAAACATGATGAAATTTCCTGAACTACATAATTATACCCTACCTTGATAGACGGGACATTCTTAATGTCGAACGCTCCATCCTTGGTGAGCTTGAAGAGGTTATTGAAGCCCTGCCTTGACAGTCCCCTGTGCATGCCTTACGATTGCAGTCGAGGTGCCGGATGCGCATTGGAATGATGGCGGACGTTTACAAGCCGCACGTGAGCGGGATCACCCATTACATTTCCCTGAATAAAAAATTCCTGGAACAGGCCGGGCATGAGGTCTTCATCTTTACNTTCGGGGACCTCGACTATCCTGACGANGAGACCAATGTCATCCGCTCCCCGGGTCTGNNCCTGGTAGATACCGGCTACTCCTTGAATTTCCGCTACAGCCGCAAGGCGAAAGCATTGCTGCTTACCATGGACCTGGTTCACGTCCACCATCCCTTCCTCAGTGGACGGTTGGCCCTGCGCTACTGCCGCCCACTGCACATCCCTGTCGTCTTTACCAACCACACCCGCTACGATCTCTATGCGCAAGCCTACATGCCGCTCCTGCCTGAAGAGATCAGTGACAGTTTTCTCCAGAGCTATATGCCACCCTTCTGCACGGCTGTCGACCTGGTCATTTCGCCATCACCNGGCATGGCGGATGTGCTGCGGAAACTGGGGGTCACCAGCCAGATCGAAGTGGTCCCCAACGGGGTCGAACTGGATCGCTACCAGCAGACCTGTGAAGGGGATTGCCGCGCTGAACTTGGCTTCACTGTAGAGGATATCTTGCTGGTCTATTCGGGACGGTTGGGACCGGAAAAAAACATCGATTTCCTCCTGCGGGCTTTTGCGGGCGCTGCCGAGGCTGTGGACCTTGTTCACCTCCTGTTGATCGGCGGCGGACCCGAAGAAGAAAGTCTGAAAAAACTGTCCTTCCAGCTTGGCGTTTCAGATCGTGTCCACTTCCTCGGCATGGTCGAGTACGACCGCATGCCCCGCCTCCTGGCAATGTGCGACCTCTTCGTCACTGCCTCAGTGACGGAAGTTCACCCCCTCTCGGTCATCGAAGCCATGGCCTCCGGGCTGCCGGCTCTGGGTATCCACTCGGTCGGTGTCGGTGACACAATCGAAGATGGCAGGACCGGGATTCTTGCCAGCGAAAACCAGGCCGCCTTCGCCGCCAAAATGACCCGCCTATGCCTGGATAGTAGCCTGCGCCGGAAAATGGGGAGCGCCGCCCGCAAGGCATCTGAGAAATATGCCATCGAACGCATTACTCAGCTCATAATTGACCATTATAAGAACCTGGCCTTTGCAGCCCAGCCTCGCCGGCACAGCCTGCGCTCCCGTCTGCGCACATTTATGGAGAAATTACGCGCATGACCACCCGCAGGCAGGCGGTTGGGCGCTGGGGGGAAGATGCCGCGAAGTCTTTCCTGGAAGCCCGTGGTTACGGCATCCTGGCGCGCAACGTGCATACCCCACATGGCGAGATCGACATTGTTGCCAGCAAAGACCAGTTGCTGGTCTTCGTTGAGGTTAAAACGCGCACTTCCCACTCCTTTGCTTTTCCAGAAGCCTCGGTCACGCCGCGCAAGCAGGCTCACATGCTCTCCGCCGCGGAAACCTGGCTCGGCGAGCACCCCGAAAGCGGCGACACCTGGCAGTTTGATGTGATTGCCGTGGAAGGCCGGCCCGGTGGAAAAGCGCAGATTGAGCATTTCGAAAATGTCATTGGCTGATACATTCCCATCCCGCCATACCCTGCAGGAAGATATCAGGCCTCCGCTGATTGTCATCGTCGGGCCGACCGCGGTCGGCAAAACCGGGATAGCCATCGAGCTTGCGCAACGGATGGGCGGGGAGATTGTCTCGGCGGATTCTCGTCTCTTCTACCGGGGCATGGACATCGGCACCGCCAAGCCGACCGCAGAAGAACGCCTCCGCGTCCCCCACNACCTGATCGACGTGGCCGAGCCGGATGAGACCTGGAGCCTGGCGGTGTTCCAGCGCGCCGCTGCAGAAGCGATTGCCGGCATCCACAGGCGCGGCAGATTGCCGTTCCTGGTCGGCGGGACGGGGCAGTACATCCATGCGGTAACGCATGGCTGGGTGCCCTCCGTAACCTTGCCGGATGCCCGTTTGAGAGACGTGCTCGCTCAGATGGCAGGAACGCTGGGGAAGGATTGGCTGCACCAGCGGTTGGCGCTGCTCGATCCTGCCGCGGCGGGGGCAATTGACCCGCGCAACATCCGCCGCACCATCCGGGCGCTGGAGG
>Ga0031655_10001424_pt1 | contig 14287 bp, 10 predicted proteins | sample FrelakmetHBP12HB_FD_55187 | JGI IMG/M metagenome (GOLD analysis project Ga0031655, IMG submission 55187) | Freshwater lake sediment microbial communities from the University of Notre Dame, USA, for methane emissions studies -HBP12 HB | ecosystem: Environmental > Aquatic > Freshwater > Lake >... | reverse complement strand
TCATGGGGGATGTCCAGACCGTTACCGCCGCCCTTGTTCCAACACCCACCCCGACAGTCACTGCAACGGGATCTGTCCAGCCAACCGGCAGCGTGACACTACCGTCAGCAACACCTGCCGTCGGATATGGTTCGCTGTCCGTAACCACGTCGCCAGCCGGTGCACAGGTGTTTGTCGATGGCGCTATCAGGGGTATAACGCCTGCAACGATCCCCGGTTTGTCATCGGGAACCCACGCGATAATCCTGAAAATGGATGGTTTTCAGGATCTTGCGACAACCATCCTGATCACACCCGGGCAGACCGCAGACTATACGACCGGGCTCTCCCGGAACGCGAAAACTCCGGGATTTGAAGTCCTCGCAACCTTCCTGTCGCTCGGCCTGCTCTTCCTTGCACGGAGGGTCGTGTAACTCTTTTTTGCTCCATCATCCCGGCAGGGAATTCCCAGCGTATTTTTAACTGCAGGCAAGAATAGTATCTGATGGATCTCCTTACCGCGTTCGTCATCACCCTCGCCCTCATCACCCTGGTCAGCATCCGGTACAGGATCTCCCCCTTCTTCACGCTGATCGGAGGTTCGATCCTCTTCGGACTTCTCGGGGGACTCACCCTGGATGCAACGATGCTGGGGATCATTGCAGGCATCGGTAAGGTATTCTCGGCATTCGGGATCATCATTCTCTGCGGGGCGGTCACGGTACTTGTGCTTGCGCCGCAACCAGCCCGTTCCCTGGGACTGTCGCAGGGCGCAAAGCACGCCGGAATGATCATCTTTGATATCAGCGGGGCCGGGGCACTCGGTTTTGTCATCGTCAAGAGCGGGTTTGCCCAGGCAGCACTCGGCGAACTCACACTCTTCATTCCCGTCATCCTCGTCCCGTTTCTCCTTGCCGCATTGATCGAAACTGCCCAGGGCTCACGGGTCGTGACCGCTGTGATAACCGCTGAGGTGCTTGCCGGTTCGGCAGTCGTGAGCGCCATTCACCCTGTACCTCTTATTCTCCTGATCTGTGCCGGGTCGTGTATCGTGTCCTACGTGACCGACCCCTTCTTCTGGCTCGTCCAGCGCACCACGGGAGATGATGTCAGAACGGTTGTGAGGAATTACACGCTGCCGGTTGCTCTGGTCGGCATATTCCTCCTGATCGTTGCAATCTGCCTGGAATACGTTGTCTTCCGGTGATCCCTTCAGGATCGGCAAAGGGGCTGCCTGCCACAATTCCGGTGAGGCGGTTTTTCAGAATTCCGGGGAGTATACATCGGTAATTCCTCAGGGATTTATGACGAAAAATTGTTCCGCCCATCCTCTCTTGACCGTTCATAATTTTTTAACGAATTATTTATGTGATGAATTGCAATCCCCTTATTGAGTGAAAAATGAGAAAAACTGCCGATCTGGTGCAAGAGATGAAAAAAGAGGCAATAAATGCCTGGCTGGTTGCAATCGTTGTCGGGTTCCCAAACGAGACAAAATTTGCGTTCAGTTCAAGCAGCCATTCTCTTGAAGACCTGAACAAATTAGTACAAAACGGGGGCTCTCCCATCGGGTTGCTCCGTTTTGACAAAGAGAACTCTTCCGTTCAGGGATCCTACCGTCCGTTTGAGGAATATGAAAACGAATCGTGGGTGAAGGAGTACCTTGCAGATCTCCTGGAACATACCCAGGAAATAATTATGGAAAGTCAGTTCCAGCAAAATGTACCTGACTATTGACCCGGACACTTCTCCGGAACCATTTCTTTTGATAGATTTCCCGGATTTTCTATTTTTCAGGAGCTGTCCTGATCATACAACGGGGATGGATCCTCCCGGTAATCCTGCCAGGAAGAAACAGGCAGATTATTATAAGATATTTGCACCGCCGCACGCCGGCATCTGACGGGACAATTCATGGTACCATCCCCTTTCAACCGGGATAGTTTTTTGCCCCTCATCAATCCCGTGCCGCCAGCGGACTATAAACAAATTCTTTATACCTTTATTATTTTAAGAGATAATGAGGACGGATATGGCAGACGAGGAGGTTCAGATTGAGTCCGCTGCCGGAGAATTGACCTCCGGGATACTGCGATCGTCTGCGATGATGATGGAAGCCGCATATCTGCCATCGCCTTCAAAAAGGCATGAGGAATCCGTTGCCCCTTTTTTCAAGATCCTGCATGCCCATCACGACGAGGAAGTGCCCGGGCCGAATGGCAGGGTGTATATTACAAAAATATCGAACAGAATCCCGGATCCCGGGATCAAAGGAATTCCCGGGGAGCCTGCTAAGCCGGTGGTCGAAAGGTGCAGCCATGATTTTTATACCGTGATTTTTTTTATAAACCTGCAACTTGATGAACCCTCAACTACCCGTTTTATAAATGCAACGGTATCTTTTGTATCTCCACCTCTCATTAAAATTCTCAGTTTTTCCCCAGAAGAGAAGGAGAAAATGATAAAGTTTGGCAGAACTATCGGTGACAGAATTTTTTTGTCACCGTCGCTGGAGTTCAGTGCATCTGCCCCGCAGTATGCTGAAGGCATCCGGGACGATCCCGTATGCCGGTTTGAGGTCTATATAGGACCGGAAGAAAAAATGTGCGTCACCTACCACAAAAAATACGGGTACGCGTTCCTCGTTCCAAAATGTGATTTGCTTGAATACGAAGGAATGCGTCTCAACGAACATGAAGTATCTTTTGAGATCTATCCCCCGATGCCTCCAAACGATAGTGAACCTGCGGGGAACGGAAAGCATGCCATTGTTTCCCTCATCGTCCAGGTTCCCCGCAATTCATCTCCCGAGATCTTAGTCCGTATAGCTGGCAAAGTAAAGGGGGAGATCTGGGGGGTCGTGCCGGTGAAGGGCCAGGTAGATTTTTCGACCCACCACAGCAGCTGTTGACTATGCCATTGAGAGTTTGCACATACTTTAGAATGAAAAATTCCCCGGCCTATGCCGAAAAATACCCATCAAGGTCTCCGTTATCTTTTCTCTCAAGACCGGGCCAACCCAATCAGCAGTATTATGTGGTTATAACGGTCTATTGAAATTAGGACTGGATACAGGAGAGCCTCCTCTTCATGATTGCTAGCGACTGGTTTGACAAAGGAATTGATCGTGCCAACCGGAAAATGTTTCATGAAGCCATTGCCTGTTTTGATGAAGTCCTCAAAGTCAACCCGAAAGACGCCGACACATTATACAATAAAGGCGTCTCCCTCGCTGCTCTTGAAAAATATGAAGAAGCGATGGTGTATTACGATCGCTCCCTGAAGGTCGATCCCGGTAATGCCGATGCCCTGAACAACAAAGGTGTCGCGTTTGCCGCCCAGCAAAAGTACGATAAAGCGATCACCTGTTTTGATACAGTCCTGAAGATGGATTCAAAAAATGAACTCGTCCTGCTGAACAAGGGAGGTGCCCTTGCCAAGCTGAAAAAATATGAGACAGCCCTCGTATATTTCGATAAAGTACTCCTTATCAATTCCTGCAACACCTATGCATTATACGACAAGGGAGCCACGCTTGCCAGCCTTGGCAGGTACGACGATGCCATCGGGTGTTACGATCAGGTGCTTATGATCCAACCTGATAATGCTGATGCCCTGAATAACAAGGGCGTCTCCTGTGCTGCCCGGAAGCGCTATGCAGAAGCGATCACCTGTTTTGATCAGGTCCTCCGGATGCAGCCGGGATATCTTACCTCCCTGCACAACAAAGGGCGCTCCCTTGCAAAACTGAAGAAGTATGAAGAAGCGATCGCCTGTTTTGATCAGGTCCTCCGGATTTACCCGGATAGCGCCGGGATACTAAATAACAAAGGGGTTGTTCTTGATGATCTGAAGAGATATGAAGATGCGATCGCCTGCTATCGCCAGTCTCTTGAAATCAATCCAAAAAATATCGACGCGCTGAATAATCTGGGGGTCGCTCTTGCCGCCCTGGAAAGATACGAAGAGGCGGTTTTGTCGTATGATCGGTCTCTTGGGATCAATCCAAAAAATGTCCTTGTGCTGGTGAACAAAGGACGCACCCTTGCACGGCTCCGGAGGCATGACGAGGCCGTCGCCTGTTTTGATGAAGTCCTCCTTTTTACCCCGGATAACGCAGATGCTCTCTACAATAAAGGAGTTGCCCTTGCTGCCCTGGGAAAGTTTGAAGAGGCGGTATCGAATTATAACCGGTCGCTGGAGATCCATCCGGCGAATGTCGTTGTTCTGGTGAACAAGGGCCGTGCCCTGGCAAACCTGGACAAGCATGACGAAGCCGTCGCCTGCTTTGATGAGGGTCTGGGAATAAATCCAGGAAATGCGGGTGTTTTATATAATAAGGGAGTTGCCCTTGCCGCACGGGGAGATTATGAAGCGGCGATAGCATGTTTCGATGAGATTCTCATCGTCAATCCGGATAGTGCCGATGCGTTGTACAAAAAAGGGATCGCCTGTGCTGCCCTTGAGAAGTACGACGAAGCGGTCGCCTTTTTTGATGAAGTCCGGCAAGTCAATCCGGATAACTTCGGGGTTTTGTACGACAAAGGACGAGCACTTGCCCGGCTCGGAAAACATGACGAAGCTATTGCCTGTCTGGATCAGGTACTTGCGATCAACCCCGGTATTGCCGGGGTTTGGAACAGCACAGAGGTATTATATTCATGTTCAAAAAAGTATGGTGAGGCCGCAGCAGGGTACGATCAGGATCTCATGATCAGACCGGATTATGCTGATGTGGAGAACAACAAAGGAATTTCGCTCGCCGGTCTTGGAAAGTATGAAGAATCGCTCCTCTATTTCGATAAGGACCTGAGGGTTAACCCGGATAATGCCGTTGTCTGGAACAACCGGGGAGTTGCCCTCGCCGCTCTTGAACAATATGAAGAAGCGGTCCTGAGTTACAACCGTTCCCTGGAGATCAATCCCGCAAATGTTACTGTTCTGGTGAACAAAGGTCGTGCCCTGGCAAAACTGAAAAGGCATGACAAAGCAGTCGCCTGCTTTGATGCGGTCCTCCGGATCAGTCCGGATAAAGCTGAAACCTTGAGGAGTGAAGGTGCCGGTACCGGACCGGATCAGGAGGAAGAATCGGTATCCTTGTATGAGGAGGAGTTCGTGGAAGCACCGGTGAATGCAGACAATCCGGGATGTGATGAAATTGCCGGTACCGGACCGGATCAGGAGGAAGAATCGGTATCCTTGTATGAGGAGGAGTTCGTGGAAGTACCGGTGAATGCAGACAATCCGGGATGTGATGAAATTGCCGGTACCGGACCGGATCAGGAAGAGCCTGTTTCCCTCTCTGCAAAAGAGCTCATTACCTGTCCGACGCCGTCAGCAGACGTTGATGCAGGCGAAGAAATATCCGGCACCATCCTGGAACAGGAAGAATCGGGATCTCTCTATGAAAAGGAGTCTGGAGAGGAACCGGCCCCGGCAGATTTCGTGAGCCCTGAAGGAGTTACCGGTGCAGGCCCGGATCAAGAAGAGGCCGCGTCCTTTTATGAGGAGGATCTCAGGAAAGAACCGGATTCTTCAGTCATGGTATGTTGTGAAGAATCCGCCCGTGCCGTTCCGGATCAGGATGAGGCCATTTGTGATGAGAATCTGAAGGAAGAGCCGGATACTGAGGCTGCCCTGAATAACGAAGGGATTGTATCTGCTGCAGCAGGACGATACGAAGATGCGATGATTCGGTACGATCAGGTCCTCCGCATTAATCCGGGGAATATCGATGCCCTCAACAACAGGGGAGTTGCCTATGCTGCTTTAAAAAAAGGTGATCAGTCCGTCATATATTTTGACAGAGCACTGAAGATTAATCCAGGACACTATCTCGTTCTGACGAACAAGGGTGGTGCCCTTGCCAGCCTTACGAAGTACGAGGAGGCAATTGCCTGTTTTGACGAGGTCATCGGAAACAATCCGGATCATCCCGATGCATGGTACAACAAGGGAGTAACACTTGCCCGTCTTGGAAGGTATGAAGAAGCGATCGGGTGCTACGATGAGGTCCTCCGGATTAGTCCGGATACAACAGACGCCCTGAACAACAAAGGAGTTGCTTATTCCGCTTTAAAAAAGTACGAAGAAGCCATTCTCTGTTACAATCGTGCTCTCAGGATTGACCCGGAACATCCCCTCTCCCTGATCAACAAAGGAAGCGCCCTTGCCGATATGAAAAAGTATGAAGACGCTCTCGCGTGTTTTGATACGGCTATCAGGACGAACTCCGATAGCGCTGATGCATGGTACAACAAAGGCATAGCCCATGCAATTCTGGAAAGACCTGAAGAAGCAGTTCCCTGTTACGATCAGGTTATCCGGATTAATCCGGATTATGCGGATGCGTGGTACCATAAAGGTATAATCCTTGCAATTCTGGGAAGACCTGAAGAGGCAGTTCCCTGTTACGACCAGGTTATCCGGATTAATCCGGATTATGCGGATGCATGGTACAACAAAGGTGTAGCCCTTGCAATTCTGGAAAGGCTTGAAGAGGCAGTTCCCTGTTACGATCAGGTTATCCGGATTAATCCGGATTATGCGGATGCATGGTACAACAAAGGCGTAGCCCTTGCAATTCTGGAAAGGCCTGAAGAGGCAGTTCCCTGTTACGATCAGGTTATCCGGATTAATCCGGATTATGCGGATGCATGGTATAACAAGGGACGTGCCCTTGCCGGACTAAAAGAGCTGGATGAAGCGGTTGCCTGTTTTGACGAGGTCATCAGGATCGACCCGAAGAATGAATCCTCCCTCATGAGCAAAGGAGCCGCCCTTACCGATATGAATGAGGATGAGGAAGCCATTGGGTGTTTCGATGCCATCCTCCTGATTAACCCCGTTAATTCTTATGCCTTGTATGATAAAGGCGTAAATCTTTCCAATCTCAGGCAGTACGATGCGGCAATTGCGTGTTTGGATGAGGTCCTGAAGAATCATCCGGATAATGCCGAGGCCCTGAACAACAAAGGCGTTGCGTATGCAGGGTTAAGAAAATATGAAGAGGCTCTCGGGTGTTTTAACGCGGTTCTCAGGCTACACCCGGACAATGAACTGGCCTGCCTCATCAAAGGTATTACGCTTGGTGCCCTGAAAATATCCAACCCGACATCAGCATCGTGCGATCAGGTATGACGGGCCCAAATAACGGATCAAGTAAGACAATAGAATATCAATTTCCTGGCCGCAGGTATGAGAAAAAACTCTTATTTTCAATCGTTTTCAGGTCACGACGAAAAATAGAAAATTTCTCTTGTACCCGGCAACGCAGAAGATCTGCCCGTCAGATAGTTTTCCCAAACCAGTATCCCATCCCTGGCACCCCGGCAAAATCCATTAATCCAATCTTTTTATAATCCTGTTCCCCAACTATTCACAGAAAAAGCAGGTTACCGCATGAGCAGACAACAATTCAGTCCGGATGATCCGGAACGACGACAATGGCAGGATCCCGAAGAGCTCCTCTCTTTGATCGGTATAGCGCAGGGAATGATATTTGTCGATATGGGATGTGGTGACGGGTACTTTGCCCTCCCTGCGGCGCGGAGAGTTGGTAGTTCAGGAAAAGTATATGCGAATGATATCGATGCCGGTGCTGTTGAACGGCTCCGGCAGAGGGCTGCACAGGAAGGACTTGATAACCTTTTCACTGAAGTCAAAGAGGCAGAAAAGACTGTCTTCTGCGAAGGATGTGCCGACGTTGTGTTTTTCGGTATAAACCTTCATGATTTCCGGGATCCTGCCCGGGTACTATTAAACGCTAAAAAGATGCTCAGCACTGAAGGGCGACTGGTTGATCTTGACTGGAAAGATCAACCTATGGCGTTTGGACCCCCGCAGGAAAAGCGGTTCTCCATCGGGAAGGCCAGGAACCTGATCGGATCAGCCGGATACCGCGTAATGTCCGTTCATGACGCGGGACCCTATCACTACCTCATCATTGCCAGGCGGTGAAACCTGCACCGCTGTTTGCAGGAGAGATGTCTCGTACCAGCCGGCTTATCGGGGGACTGGGGATGCATTATTCACCCGGATGCAACCGCCAGCTCCCGGTATTCCGGGGTTACATCCTGAAGAAAGTTCCGGCGTTCACCATACTCTTATGGCGATTATCATGAGCGGGATTGTGGTAACCAACGGCAACCTGGACCGGCTTGCCTCCCTCTTTAATTTCGGGACACTCCTTACCTTCTTTTTCATCAACCTCAGTTTGCTCAAACTCCGGAAGATGATGACGGATGCCAGGCGGAGTTTTAAAGTCCCCTTATACTCCTACACGCCCATCTTTGCAATGATCGGCTGTATTATTCTCGCATGTTATCTGAATCCCAATGCAGTATTACTGCTTCCTTCTTTTTAGTGATAGGAATTGGCCTCTGTTATTTCAATAAAAGAGGAAAAGCCGGATTGAAACCCGCTTGCCTTTAAAAAAAATTTTCGAGATAATATCGGCGCATGCACCGCTCGGCGTGGGATCCAACGGGGTATATGAAAAATTATCGTGAAGTGACCTGGAATTTCCTGACCGTTTCTGCCATCTCCGTTAACCTCTTGTTGACCAGGTAGTTGACCGTTCCTTCCGTGAACGATCCATCGGCCTGCCGTTCCCCTGCCGGGACGCCCGTGAGGAATTCAATCCCCTCATCGATGGTGGTTGCCGGGTAGATCGTAAACTTGCCTGCTTCTGCCGCTTCGAGAATCTCCTCTTTGAGCATAAGGTTCTGGACGTTGCTTGCCGGGATCATGGCCCCCTGTTTTCCGGTCAGGCCTTTGGCCTTGCATACTTCGAAAAACCCCTCAAGTTTCTCGTTCACCCCACCGATTGCCTGCACATCTCCCCTCTGGTTTACCGATCCGGTAACGGCAATGGACTGCCTGATGGGAAGACCTGAGAGCGCCGAAAGGATCGCGTACAATTCCGTGCTCGAGGCACTGTCGCCATCCACTCCCCCGTAACTCTGCTCGAAGACAAGTTTTGCAGTAAGAGAGAGTGGTTTGTCCTGGGCATACTTGTTTGCAAGATAACCGCCGAGGATGAGGACACCCTTGGTATGGGTGGGCCCCCCCAGTTGTGCCTGGCGTTCGATGTCAATGATCCCATCCCGCCCGACGGCAACACTGGCGGTCACCCGCGATGGCCGGCCAAACGCAATATCACCCATCTCCATGATCGAAAGCCCGTTGATCTGGCCGACCTTATCCCCGTCAGTATCTATCAGGAACACTCCCCGTTCGATGAACTCCTGTATCTTCTGCTGGATCAGGTTGGAACGGTACAACTTTTCCTCGATCGCCATCTCGATATGCTTCACCGTTGTGAATTGCACTTTTTCCTGCATTGCGTAAAAGTTTGCTTCCCTGATCAGGTCAGCGATACTGGAAAATCTCGTGGTCAGCTTCTTCTGGTCTTCCGCAAGCCTTGACCCGTATTCCACGACTTTTGCGACCGCGGTATTATCCAGGTGTTTTAAATTGAACCGTTTACAGAGAGTACAGGTAAAGGCGGCGTATTTCTTCGTATTGTCCTCATTCCGGTCCATGACGGTATCGAAATCCGCCCTCACCTTGAAGAGATCCGGGTAGTCGGGATCTCCCTCGTGCAGGATCTGGTTGATATCAGGGGTGCCGATAATGATAACTTTTACGTTCAGCGGAATAGGCTGTGGTTTGAGTCCCCGGGTTGCAATGAATCCTGCCTGCTCCCCCGGCTCCTCAATCCTGACCTTATCTGTTTTGAGGGCGGATTTCAGCCCCTCCCAGGCAAAGGGATACCTGAAGAGGTCCAGTACGGGGATGACCAGGTAGCCGCCGTTCGCTTTATGCACCGAACCCGGGCGGATCATCATGAAGTCAGTTGTCACTACGCCGAACTGGACCTCCCTTTCTGCTCTTCCCAGGAGGTTCTGGTAACTGGGAGTCTCTTCAAAAACGACCGGGGCGCCGGCTAGCCCTCCATTGTCCACTACGATGTTAACCTCATATTTCCTGAACGCAAGGTCTTTTGCGAGCCACTGCTGGAACGGGGGCGGGACCTGCTCCTGTGGTGGCTGCGGCTGCTGTGGTGCTGATCCGAGGAATGTACCCAGGTTATCCAGGATATCTTTCTGAACGCTGTCAATATACGAGAGTATATCGTTTATTTTTCCGTATCTCTCTCTGAGACCGGTAAGGAGATGACCGATGGCATAGAGCGCAATCTCACTATTGAGTTTGGTGACTACCTCCATCCCCTTCGCGTCGAGTTCCCTTACTTTACGGAACCCGCTCCGCAGGTCGACATCAAGGGCTTCCCTTCTCTGGAGTATTCCCGCCTGGGTCTCTTTGGGGAGCGCATCAAACTCTTCCTGCGTGAGGGGTTTGCCGTCGATCACCGGAATAATCATGAGGCCGGTAGGCCCCATCTGGATCGTAAAACCCTGTTTTGCAGCATTCTCGTTGACCTGCCCGACGATTGTCTCCCGCTCCTTATCAAGTTTCCCGAGCGCTTCTTCGCGTTTTGTCGCATAATCATCACTCTCAAAGGCTCTTGGCAGGGCTCTCCGTACTTCCTCCACAAACGAAGCCATATCCTTCTTCAGCTGGCTGCTCATTCCCGAGGGGAGACGGATAGCGAGAGGTTCGTACGGGTTAACAAAGTTATTGACATAGATCCAGTCGTCTGCTTTTGCTTTGGTCTTTGCCAGTTCATCAAGGAATTTCTTTACCGCAGTTCTCCTCCCCGTCCCGGGTATTCCGGCAACATAGATATTGAATCCCCTCTCCTGGATCTCAAGGCCGAAGCGGAGCGCCCTCTGTGCACGCTCCTGCCCGATGATCTCCTCTGTAGGTTTCATGGTTTCAGTAGTAGCACACTCAACCTGATCGGGCTTATATACTGCCCGGTAATCCTTTAGCGGTAATGCGTTGATCATTCCTGGTTCTCCTCACATATTTTTTAACAATACCTGTCAGCAGAAAAAAACCTTTCCAACCAACCGGGAAGTCATCTGTCGAGCCGTTCCGGGTTATGAAATCCTGCACGTCATAGCCGGAGCTTCGTTATGATTGCCTGTTTTTGTTCATAGTTCCTGACCGCCAGCGGGGATGCGGCAAGCAGGCGGCGTACCGTGTTATAGACGCTCGGTGTTTTTTCCGGGTCAAGATCTTCAAGAAGCCCTGCCAGAATTCCGACGAGCGGGGTCTGGTCTGCTTCTTCCATCGCATCGAGAGCGCCGAATACCCTCATCATCATTACCGTGCTGTATTCATTGATCGGTGCCAGTGTATGCAAGGTCTTTTGCAGGAAGGCTCGCCCCTCCCCGGTCTGAAGCGATTTTTTCCGGTTGAGGGCAAACCTGCTGTAGAGTGCCCGCTGGTCATTTGCCTGCTCGATCCGGAACGCAGCGGATCGCTCGACCCGGGCTATGAGATCCAATACATCCGGACTGCTGTTCCCGGCGATAACCGCAAGGAAATTTTCCCAGCTGACGTAATTTTTCTCCGATTCCTGTTCAAAGGATTCAAGTATCCTGAACCGGTCGCCTGCCGAACTGTCCATGTACAGGCTGAATGCAACCAGCTTGTCGGTGGCGGAGATAGCTTGGTCGAACTGGTCTTTCATGAGCTGGTGGATATCAGCAGTACCAAGCCGTGAGAGGACTGCAAGTGCAGTATTTTTCACCTGGCGTTCTTTTATGGCCCGGGCTCGTTCCCCGAACGTATCCGGCATGATGTAGGGCACCTTCATGGCGGTATAGAGATCGAGCAGGCCGGTTTTATGCCGGACCGCGATTGAATGGAATATCTTCTCGCGGACATCATAGAGTGCCTGGTAGCGGTGGGCATATTTTTTGTCAGGAGCAGATTCAAATATCGTTAAAAACTGGCCGCCTGCCCTCATCATGAGGTCCCGGTCTGAGAGGAGCCGGAAATAGAGATCGATACATTCCGGGTCCGGGCGGGCGTCCGGATTTTCCAGCATCTTCATTTTTTCCTGGTCCATGAGTGTCATGAACGCGATGTACCGGTTGGTAATGTCGTAATCCCTTTCAGCCTGGAGACAGAGTTCGGCCCGGGACGCATCGTACCCGACTTTCCCGTAGAATGAATATCCCCGGTTGACCGACAGGAATGCGGGTCGTTCGGGAGAAGCAAGTTCGAGGGTTTCTTCCTCTTTATCGACCCGGTGAAGTAACTCAGTGATATCGCCTCCCGATGCAGATACCAGCGCGATCCTGACCGGGAAGATCCAGTGCTTCTTCGGATCGTCTCCGGACTGACGGATTTTGAGGGTCATTATCCCGCGTTCGCTGCTATATACCGGCTGTAACGAGAGCGCCGGAAAACCGGTCTGTTTGAGCCATCCTTCCGCCATAGGGGAAAAATTCTGTCCGGATACCTCCTCCATTGCCTGAACCCACTGATCACGGGTCGCGTTCCCATGGCGGTACCTGTGGTGATACAGGTCCAGCCCCTTCACGAATGCCTCCTTTCCCATGAGTGTCTCGATCATTCTTACAAATTCCGGGGCTTTCATGTAGGTAATATCCGTGATGAGCTCGTTGGGATCATTGAACCCGTCGGGTTCGATGGGGAGGGATGCGGCCCCGCTATCGAGTTCGAGAGTCCCGCTGCCCGGGGCAAGTAACGAGAGAACAGTCTGGAGTCGTACATAGTCTTCCCCGAAATGGAAGGCATGGTACTGGCTCTCGATATGGACGGTGACCGCCTCATTAAGCCAGATCTCAAACGGGGACCAGCCGGTCACTTCCGAGCCGTTGAGGTTATGGTAAAATTCATGGGCCTTCACCCCGGTCAGGTACTCATACGCGGAGTCGGTCATCGTGGGATAGGGCATGATGCGGTTTGCCGTAATCGTTGTGTTGCCGACATTTTCCATTCCCCCATAATCGGAGTTTTGCATGGCGATCTCCCGATAGGTTGTTCCCGTATACGCGTAACCGGGGACGATTTGTTTGATGAGGGTGTTGAGTTCAGAGCGTATCGGAGACAATGCCGGGGAGGCCGGATCAGTTTTTTTGATCCGGTCCAGTTCTATCATACACCGATAAAGCCGGTTCCTGATCTCCGGCTTGCCATACCGGTCCGGACCGGTAAATAGATGTACCCAGACAACGGCATCGTGGAGGATGTCGAGAGCATCTGATGCCATTCCCGGATCTGACGACGGGGGGACCAGCAGCTCGAGTGAGCACCTTCGTCCGTCTGCGTACTCGCATTCCTGGCTGAAGGTAGCGTACGTCCCGCACCCGAGAAAGAACAGGTACGGGGCCATCGGCGTGATCATATTTTCATAGGTAATCTTCACTCTGCCGTCCCCGGCAGCACGGCGTGGCGAAACTACATTCCCGTTGGTTATCAGGTTCGTATACCGCTCGTCGGCGATGATCGTGGTGGAATAAGTGCACTTTGCTGTCATATCGTCGATACAGGGGACCAGCCGCTGGAACCCCCACTGCTGGCACTGGGTGATCTGCTGAGGCGGAGCACCCGGCGGGGTCTCGTCGAAATAGAGACCTTCAAGAAGATTTTTCGTGGGGCGGCAGATGGTCTCCGTATGGATAATAAAACGTGTCCGGGGTGCTACGGGCTCGCCAAACCGGATCATCAATATGCTTTTTTGAGGATCGTATTCGTACGAACAATCGTGTCCGGGGCAGGTCACGGTAAGAATTTCAAGATTTTTTGCATTCAGTGCCAGATCGGAAAGCAGGCAACCAAGGGATTCAGCATGTAACTCGGAGGTAACTTTCGTATGATCATCAAAAACATCAAAAATAAGATCCATGTGGATGACGCGCACAGGGATCTTCCCAAAGTCATCCTTGTAATACCGGAACAGGCGATCAGTCATACGTATGTATTCCTTGATATTGTCGGGATCTGCTCTCTCCCGAAATATATATGCATATGTTTAATTTTCAAAAAATGTAACAAAAAAATCCATCCTGAAAGCTCCCTTTCTTGTTATGAAATATTATCAAAAAATGGATGCAGCAGGATCCGGAATTATCTCCGGATCCTTGAAGTTACAACGGCACAAATCACCAGAGCACCAATGATGATGAAAGGTGTAAGTACTGCACGTGTCGGTATTGGCGTGGTACCGCTTCCCGCAACGAATACAGCCGGTACCTGGGTTACCTGGCCACCCGGGACATTGACCGATGTTGACCAGTCGTTGTAACCGGGAAGCTTCATGTTTATTATATGGGTTCCCGGGGCCACATTATAGATCGTGACCGGTGCAACTCCCCTGAACTGGTTGTCAAGGTATACCTGTCCACCGGCGGGTGTTGAGGTG
>Ga0031655_10001423_pt1 | contig 14289 bp, 13 predicted proteins | sample FrelakmetHBP12HB_FD_55187 | JGI IMG/M metagenome (GOLD analysis project Ga0031655, IMG submission 55187) | Freshwater lake sediment microbial communities from the University of Notre Dame, USA, for methane emissions studies -HBP12 HB | ecosystem: Environmental > Aquatic > Freshwater > Lake >... | reverse complement strand
GATCTTCCTGAGAGTGATGCGAAAAAACTGAAACTTATGGACGTCCTCAATGAAGATGAGAAAGACGTTCTCAATAAGATCATTGATATTAAACGCAAGACAAATAAGTTCTGGGGGATGTAAGGTCTCTCCTTGACTATAGGATCTTTATAGAAACGACATATTAAAATAGAAAATATTGTTTCGGGGATACAATTATTGTAGTGGAGGAGTGTATTTATATGAAAAACATAACAAATACAGAGCAATGCAATGAAACACATTTGAATAAATTACGACGACGGGTTATACGAACCATATCTGTTATAATGATGATCACAGGGCTTCTCGTGCTTATTGTCCCGACGAGTCTTGCANCGGAAACCGGTGGAGAAGCAAGTCTTATTGTTCCTGATCTTAATAAGGTAGATTTTTTTGGGATTAACGCACGTTTGNTNCTAGGCATTGGTCTTATTGTCTGTTTGCTGGGGCTTNTCTTTGGTTTATATAACTACCTAAAGGTAAAAAATCTCCCGGTTCATAAATCTATGAAAGATGTCTCAGAGCTTATCTATGAAACCTGTAAAACATACCTGATTACTCAAGGGAAGTTCCTTCTTATCCTCTGGGGCTTTATAGGTGCTGTAATTATCATTTACTTTGGTATTTTATTAAAATTTGAAATCTTCNGAGTTATCATCATTCTTTTATTTAGTTTGATTGGTATNGCTGGTAGCTACGGGGTTGCATGGTTTGGTATNCGCATCAATACCTTAGCAAACTCTCGGTCAGCATTTACTAGTCTACGAGGAAAACCACTCCCGGTGGTTCAAATTCCTCTTCGAGCAGGTATCAGCGTTGGGATGTTTCTTATCAGCGTTGAACTGTTCATGATGCTCGCGATCCTTCTGTTTATCCCAGGTGATTATGCTGGCCCCTGTTTCATCGGATTTGCTATAGGAGAATCACTTGGTGCTGCAGCACTTCGGATAGCGGGTGGAATTTTTACAAAAATAGCTGATATCGGTTCAGATCTCATGAAAATCGTCTTTAAGATCAAAGAAGATGATGCACGTAACCCCGGTGTTATAGCAGACTGCGTAGGAGATAACGCAGGAGACTCAGTCGGGCCGACCGCTGACGGGTTTGAAACCTACGGAGTTACTGGTGTTGCTCTCATCTCCTTTATCATTCTTGCAATCAATGAAACTGATGTACAAATCAAACTGCTCGTATGGATATTTATCATGCGTNTCTTGATGATTGTTGCAAGTAGTCTCTCATATCTTGTTAATGATCTNATCGCCCGAGCCCGCTATGCAAAAGCCACAAAATTGAACTTCGAATCACCACTAACATCACTTGTATGGATCACTTCNTTAATTTCAATTATATTCACATTCGTTGCATCTTATTTCCTTATTCCNACTCTAGGCATAAANAACNATCCNACACTCTGGTGGAAACTTTCCATTATTATCACTTGTGGTACTCTTGCAGGAGCTGTTATCCCTGAGTTTGTCAAAGTGTTCACCTCAACAAAATCCGGTCATATCAAAGAAGTTGTAACCTCCGCTCGCGAGGGAGGAGCATCATTGAATATCCTTTCTGGNTTAGTTGCTGGTAACTTCAGTGCGTACTGGCTTGGTTTTACNATCCTTGGNCTCATGGGAACTGCTTATGCAGTAAGTACCTTCGGGCTAGGGGCACTAATGATTCCTCAAGCCATAATTGTTGGACCAGCAGTGTTTGCCTTTGGACTTGTCGCCTTTGGATTTCTTGGAATGGGACCAGTGACCATCGCTGTGGACTCTTACGGACCCGTCGCAGACAACGCACAATCCATCTATGAACTCTCACTGATCGAACAAATCCCAAATGTGAAAGAAGAAATACATACTGAATTTGGTTTTGAACCAGATTTCGTCCATGGAAAAGAACTTTTAGAAGAAGCAGACGGTGCAGGAAACACCTTCAAAGCCTCAGCAAAACCAGTCCTTATTGGTACAGCGGTTGCTGGAGCAACGACGATGATTTTCTCCATCATCATTCTCCTGACCAATAAACTCGATCCAACACTCATCGGGAATCTCTCCCTACTTCACCCACCATTCTTCCTTGGTTTAATCGCAGGTGGAGCAATGATTTATTGGTTTACTGGAGCATCTATTCAAGCAGTCTCTACAGGGGCATACCGAGCTGTTGAGTTCATCAAGCGAAACATAAAACTTGAAGGAGTCGAAAAAGCATCTGTTGAGGATAGTAAAAAAGTTGTGGAGATTTGTACCCAGTACGCCCAGAAAGGCATGTTTAACATCTTCATTGCTGTCTTCTGCGCGACACTTGCATTTGCCTTCCTTGAACCATACTTCTTCGTTGGATATCTTATCGCGATAGCAATCTTTGGGTTATTCCAAGCAATCTTTATGGCAAACGCGGGAGCCGCATGGGATAACGCAAAAAAAGTCGTTGAAGTAGACCTCAAAGAAAAAGGAACAGAACTTCACGCAGCAACCGTTATTGGTGATACCGTTGGTGACCCATTCAAAGATACATCATCAGTTGCACTCAATCCGATTATAAAATTCACCACCTTGTTTGGCTTACTTGCAGTAGAGTTATCAGTATCACTCACCAACCAATTCGGTAAAGGCAACTTAGTAAATCCAGCGACGCTCTCACTCTTCGTACTGTTCCTTGCGGTTTCAATGTATTTCGTCTACCGATCATTTTATGGGATGAGAATTAAGAAAAACGAATCAGACTAAAACCATACATCTAACAGAAAAAACAATAGATGTTCTCTGTCTCAGACAGGGGATACCTTCTTTTTTTATTTATGAGTCCAAAACAATACATAAAAAATAAGACCGTACCCAACAACCATCACAATCATTGAGAGAATCCATATCCAAATCAAGAGTTTTGCTTTCCGCTCAGGATCTTTTACAATTTTTTCAAATTTCCTAAACATGGTTCACGCGATTGTGGTTTTTATACGTTTCAAACGGAACACGTTTTCTCGCTCCATTTCTTCAAGACGTGTTCGGATAAACGCCTCGTTTTTCTTCAGTTCAGGAAGGATTCTAAATTCAAGGGCATTGACGATCCGTTTGTTTTTTTCAATTTCTTCCACAAGTTTCCGTAAGGTTGTTTCAAGCTCCGCAGCAAGAATAATGTCTTCAACGAGTTGTTCATAGGCATCTGCAGCCTCGTCGATACGCACACTCATTCCAATGATTCCATAGCCTCGTTGATCAATCCGTCGTTTCACCGTGCCGCTTTCAAGTGTGGTTGGGACAAGGGTACCCATTACGTTTTTATACCCCATGGTTACCTTTGGATCTTCATGCCGAGAGAATGCAACGGAATACACCGCGGTTTCTCCATCAACACCGGTCGCAATAGTAAGTTTCTCATCTGCTTTCTTATAATCAGAGATGATCTTCGAACGGATATCCCGTGCTTTGGAAAGAATGTTGAAGAATTCAAGGACCAATCCATCGCGTTTCATCTTGAGTAATTTATATCCTCTATCGTAGAGTGCGATTTTTCGTTTTATCGCGATGAGTTCAGTTCTGGTTAGCTTTATCTCTTGTTTTACCATGGAACAAAGTCCTCTATTTTTTTCGATAGGCGGGATGATATTTCTCCAGTGTCTTTCGATCAATCATTGTGAGTGCACTTTCTGGTACCATAGAAATAAGCTCCCAGCCTAATTCTAAGGTCTGTTCAAGCGATCGTTCTTCATCTCGTCTTTGTCTGATAAATCTGTTTTCAAACATATCAGCAAACTCGAGGAATTTCTTATCGTTCTCTGAGAGTGCTTCTTTTCCAACAATCGCAATAAGGTCACGCAAATCTCGTCCTTTCGCGTACGCAGCGTATAATCCTTGCTCAACAGACCGATGATCCTCACGGGTCATTCCCAGTCCTATCCCAAGTCGCATTAGCCGAGAAAGCGATGGAAGGGGGTTAATAGGTGGATAGATGCCTTTTCGGTGCAACTCCCTTGATATGGCAAGCTGTCCTTCGGTGATATACCCGGTTAGATCAGCAACAGGATGAGTCCAGTCATCTTCAGGAATCGAAAGGATAGGGATCTGGGTAATTGATCCTTTTTTGTTTTTAATTCTGCCTGCACGCTCATAAATCGTTGCAAGATCAGTGTACATATATCCGGGATATCCTTTCCGGCCAGGTACTTCTTTTCTAGCTGCCCCTATCTCACGGAGTGATTCTGCGTAATTCGTCATATCTGTCAAAATTACCAATACATGCATATCATGAGAGTACGCGAGGTACTCAGCAGCAGTTAACGCGAGCTTTGGCGTTATCAATCGTTCTACCGCTGGATCATCTGCAAGGTTCATGAAAACAACTGCGCGTTTCAACGCACCTGTTCGCTCAAAATCCTTCATGAAATACTGAGCTTCCTCATTGGTTATCCCCATCGCAGCAAATACGACAGCAAATCCCTCATCTTTTCCAACAACTTTTGCCTGACGAGTTATTTGCAATGCGATTTCATTATGTGGCAGTCCTGCACCAGAAAATAATGGGAGTTTCTGACCTCGAACCAATGTCAGCAGACCATCAATTGTGGAAATCCCTGTCTGAATAAATTCCCGAGGGCTGTCTCGCGCCCAGGGGTTAATCGCAGATCCTATAATCTCCATTTTGTCATCAGGGATAATCTTCGGTCCACCATCAATCGGCATTCCTGACCCGTTGAGAATCCTTCCGAGCATATCCTGGGATACCGAGAGTTTTATGGTTTCGCCAAGGAAGGTGACGCCAGAAGCACGATCTATTCCAACCGTTCCCTCAAACACCTGTACGACGACAATACTCTTAGATGTGTCCAGAACCTGCCCCCGTTTCACCGAACCATCAGGAAGTCGAATGTTTACAAGTTCCCCAAATCTGATCGGTTCGGTTTTCTCAACAAAAATCAAGGGACCAGCAATCTCCGTTATCGTCCGATATTCCTTTACCATGCCATTGCCTCCACGCCCATGGTCTGAAACTCTTTTTTCATTTCAGTGATCGCTTTTTTAAGGTATTTTTCGAAATCTTTCTCAAATTTCGCATTGGCAAGCAGATCTCTGGATTTCATCTTCAAGATATCTGCTACTTGTGCTCCTGTCTCAATTGCTTTATACGCTGCATTACCATATTCTATAATAGCCTTCAAAAGCTTGTACTGCTTTTCAATAGAACAATAGGAGTCAACTTCATGACCAGCGTGCTGTTGAAGGAAAATCTCTCGGATTGCTCTCGCAAACTCCAAGGTGATCTGCTCTTTCTCAGGTAACGCATCAGAGCCGATCAGCTGAACAATTTCCTGTAGTTCTGCTTCTTTCTGCAGGATTTCCATTGCTTTTACCCGTAAATCCTTCCATTCGGGAGATACGTAATTCTCAAACCAATTCTCAAGAGTATTCAGATAGAAACTATACGAGGTCAACCAGTTGATAGCAGGGAAATGACGACGGTGCGCAAGATTCGTATCAAGCGCCCAGAATACTTTAACCATGCGCAGAGTGTTCTGGGTAATTGGTTCGGAGAAATCAGCACCTGGAGGGCTGACCGCACCAATAACCGTAATGCTTCCTTCTTTTTCATTTAAGGTCGTTACCCGACCCGATCGTTCGTAGAACGCTGCTAGTTTTGTTGCAAGGTATGCTGGGTATCCTTCTTCCCCGGGCATTTCCTCAAGTCTGCTGGAAATTTCCCTCATAGCCTCAGCCCATCTGCTGGTACTATCTGCCATTAAGGAAATCCCGTACCCCATATCACGATAATACTCAGCTATTGTAATACCGGTGTAAACGCTTGCTTCTCGCGCTGCTACCGGCATGTTACTGGTATTTGCAATAAGCACGGTTCGTTCCATGAGCGGTGCACCAGTTTTTGGGTTTTTTAATTCAGGAAACTCTGTAAGAACCTCGGTCATTTCATTTCCCCGTTCTCCGCAACCAATGTAGACAACGATATCGGCATCACTCCATTTTGCGAGCTGATGTTGCATGACGGTTTTACCGGTCCCAAAGCCCCCAGGGATACACGCTGTTCCCCCTTTAGCGATAGGAAATAATGCATCTAAAATCCGTTGCCCTGTAATTAAAGGAATATCTGGCATTAGTTTTTGTTTAAACGGACGTGGCATACGCACCGGCCAGTGCTGCATCAGCATGAGTGATTTTCCATTGACATGGCCGATGATATCATCAACAGTGAAACTTCCTTCGTGAATGTCTTGGATGGTTCCAGCAATGTCTGGAGGGGTCAGAATACGATGTTCGATGTCATGGGTTTCTTGTACAGTCCCAATAATGCTACCACCCTGGACGTTCTCTCCTTTTTTTACTGTTGGGACAAATTTCCATTTCTTCGTTCGATTTAATCCAGGTTCCATTATTCCTCGTGTGATAAAATCCCCCATCTTGTCCCGGAGGATAGGTAATGGTCGTTGGATACCATCATAGATACTTGTCAAGAGACCTGGGCCAAGTTCAACTAGTAATGGTGCGCCAGTGGCAACAACCGGTTCCCCTGGTTTAATACCAGAGGTATCTTCGTACACTTGGACAATACTTTTCTCACCGGTTAACTGAATAACCTCGCCCATCAATTTGAGATCCCCGATAAAAACCACATCGTACATCCTAGGGTTAATACCGGTAACAGTCACAACTGGACCAGCGATCCGATAAATCTCACCTTGTATATGTGTCGGCTTTGTTTCTTCACCATTTTTATTTTTTATACAAATCAACTCCAATAACCTTTTTTATCTTAGCTCGTAAATCATCTTCTTCAAGACTCCCGACTGCGATCACAATCGGTTTTACACTCTCAAAAATCCTTTTCTTCAAACCAGAAGAAAATTTTTTATAATCTTCATCATGCACCACAAGGATATCTACTTCTTTTTCTGCAAGAAGGGTTGTCAAGCGCGACTCGACATTCTCTTCAATAAATGAATTATGGATCCCTGCAAGTTTAAATCCCAGGATGAAATCATGGTTCCCTATTACAGTAATTCCAGTCATTACATCACCAGCATTTCTCTGATCATTTGTTCAGGAAGACCTTTTTCTTTCCCTCGAGCAAGGATGCGTAAGTTTTCAACCTCAATTTTCTTCCGTATTAAATAATCAAGGATCGGTAAAATGGATAATGGATGCAAATACGATGATTTTGTCGCCCGTATGAGATGTTCTTTTTCCAAGGTACGAATCACATGGTTTAAGGAACCAGTTTGTTCGATTGTTCCTACGACATCACGAATGGTAGGGTATTCTGGAAGCTTCTGGAGATCTTCCAGAAATTGTTTGAAATCTGCTGCGTTGATTAACATCTGCATAGTTTTTTCCTGGATATCTCCGCCTGAAAGAATCATTAAGGTTATCTGTGCTGGTTCAACGTTTTCAAATTTTGTCATGAACAGGGTTTTGATATTGAGGAGGTCGATTTCCCGGTGGATGAATTCTAAAAACAATCTGTTTGGTTCTGATCGAAAATGTATTGAATTGAGAAGATTAGAATAATATATCTGCTCTAGTTTATTTTCACATTCTGCTGGATGTAACTCCCATTCTTCTTTTAATCCGCTTATTATTTCGTAGTATTCATTTCCTTTCAGAGTATCAATGGTTTCACTAACGGTTTTACTTTTTTGGACAATTTCTTTCCAGTATTCTTCAGGATATTTGCCTGCGGATCGTACCGCTTTCATGATTTCATCTGACTTTGCATTGTAGGATTTCCCTCGAAGAATAGCCTTGATATTCCAAATGTCCTCCCGTTGAAGATAGACGGAAAGTATTTTGTATAGATCCCCGTCGCAATAGCTGAGTATCTGATGATATACTTCTGCTATGTTCCGATTTAACGCTAATTCTGTCAGCTCAAAGCCTGTGCTGTTTAACCCAAGTTCTGTGATTTCCTTTTTATACTGACTTTCTCCAAGAAAACGAGTGATTTCATGGGTATCCATCATCAGGAGTTTTGTATATGTTTCATGGGGGAGGAGCAATGCTCGTTTCGCTCGTACCCTTGCGCAGACATACGGGTAGTTCCCTGACGAAAACAACGACCATCGTTTCGATGGAAAGATGGATGGTTCGGTTTTCTCAGCGAGCGCCTGTTTCATTGTTTCTCTCACCTAAATAGTTTCTCAGCTATCTCCTTTAATGAACGATCCCAGACAGTCTCAGCAATCAACTCATATCGATAATCGAGTTTCATGGTTTTTTCCTTGTTTTCAACTACTATCCCACCCAAACACTCGATAGAGCCCTCATAGGAGAGTTTTGAAAGTGATCGAACCAGTGGTGCATCTCGTTTATTTGAGTAAATGTATGCTGCCTCAGGAAGTTCTTCTTTTATCCTCTTCAGAAGAGAAGAAATTACTTTTTCATGAGGAAGAGATGAAAGCGTGACAAGACATTCCTGATAGGTCATGTTTAGGATGTCTTTTTCGGTGTTGAGCCGGATTTTCTTAGCTTCGATTTCTACACCACTTTCCTCCTGGATTTTTAACGATTTAATCTGCTTTTCTGCTTCCTGTTTCTTTTTTACAGACAACTCTTCCACCATTTTTTGTTTGGTTTGTAGTATTTGGGCTGCTTGTTTCTCCGCATCTTGGAGGATACTTGTGATTTTTTCTTTTCCGTCTTTCTGAATTTTATCTATTACTTTTTCTAATCCCATGGACATCACTATCCTTTTTTGTGCGTCCAAGCATACTCTAACAATAACGTGTTAGAATTGCTTACATTTTTGTCCACAGTAAAAAGGCGATGACGAGCCCGAAGAGAACGATGGTTTCTGGAAGTACCATATAAATGAGTCCTTTTCCAAACATTTTTTCGTTCTCCGCTGCTGCACCGACGGCGGCGGCACCAATGGTTTTTTGTGCCCACGCGGTCGCAAGTGCGGCAGATCCGATAGCGATACCAGCGCCTATTGCGATGATTCCTGTTTCTGCTGCCATGTGTTTTTACCTCCTTTTTTGTTATTCCGTTGTGGTATATTTTCTTACATATCTAAAGGGATTAAATTGTATTCCTTCTCCCTTGTAGAATTTCATAAAGAATTCAACGTAATGAAGCCTGACTGCTTGGATACCTGATGAGAGTGCTCCTAGTGAAAAAACCATGAGTTGCATGAAGATAAGAAGGATTACTCCAAGAATGCCTATTGCGATGTTTCCACTGAGAATCAAACCAAGACCAATCATGTTAAACGCAAAAGCCATCGCGGCTTTTGCAACACAGATAGCTGCAAGCCTGGTGTAGGATATTAAATGGCTGGTGACTTCTAAGACCTCAACCAAGCCAAATCCTCCTGTTACGATAATTATCATTACAATGCCAAGAGCACCAAACACTACTGAGATGTAGGGAACGAGAAGTCCTCCAAAAGAAAATCCTGCTTTAACAAGGGGGATAAAAAAGTTCCATAGCAATGGTGCAACCACTGAGTTTTTCAAGGGTTTTAGCCATTGCCCAATTGTCCAATCTGCCATTACAAAGATTAGCAGAGCCAGTGCGGTTAAAACAAATAGAAGCCCTATCTTGGTAATCGCGTGTTTACGATTATGTTTCTCAACAATAACTCCGATGAGAAGCCCAAGTCCAAGATGAAGAAATCCTGCGATAATAGAGATGACAAGAAGCTGGGTCATTCCAAGAGATTCCATTTTATGAATCACAGAGGGGATGGGGATATGAAACCCTAGCAGAGAAGACCAACTATACGCGACTACTCCGGTTTCACCAGCCGGAGGTAGAAAGGGAAGACCAAACATATCACCAAAGAGAAATAAACCGAAGAGAGAAGCAAAAACACCTGCGATAATAATGTACCAGCCAATATTCGAAAAACCTTCACTCTTTTTGAACATCTTCATGAAGAGAATACCGAAAAGAATCAGGAGAATACCATAGCCGATGTCTCCTATCATAAGGCCAAAAAACAAAGGGAAAATTAACGAGAGAATGAAACTTGGGTCGATATCTCGATAATTAGGAAGTGAATACAGCTCCAGGAGATATTCGAATCGTCGAACAGGGCGTGGGTTTTTCAGTAACGTCGGTGGTTCGTCTTCGTGTTTCACTTCTATTTCCTCAAGATAAAGCGAGCCTTCCATTTCCTTCTCAAGGACTTCTTTTACTCGTGGTAAATCATCGGTCGGAATCCAGCAATCAATTAGAAAAGAATAGTCAGTCATACCAAATAACACTGGTGCTTCTGCTTTCTGAACTTCAATAGCTAAATACTCTTCACTGGCTAGGATGAACTCAGCATATCGTTTCCTGAATTCAAGGATGTCTTTTGTTGTTTGTACGAGTTTCTCTGAAAGCTCTTTTTGCTGTGTAGTCCATTTTTCAATAAATTGTTTTGGGAGGCCTTCTCCTTCCGGTAATTTTACTTCGGTAAAGCCACAGTCGCTGAGTAGTTTTCCAGCATCATCTGCGTATGATTTTGCGATGAATAATGCAATCATCTGATCTTTTTCATCAGAGATGAACAGTTCATATTCACCAGTGATTTTTGGTAGACGTTCATTGATTTTTTTTAAATCACGGAGATACCCGGTAAACACTGCAACATGGTCATATCCTTGATAGTTTTCCAAGGGGATATTCATTGCTGCAAAGGGTTGTAACTGACGTATCCGCTCATCGATTTTCCGATAATGTTCTTCGATACGCGTTTTTGTCTCTGTTAAGGAAAGAACACTGAGTTCAAGATCCTGGGTTTTAAGATAGATATCTCGCTGTATTTGCTTTTCTGATATTTTTTCAGAAACCGAGGGTGGTTCCCGTTCAAGTGTAAGTAATTGGGCACTAGAACGTAATTTTAAAAGATTTTGACTTACCCCAGATGCTTTTTCTGTCGGAGTCCCGAGATGAAGTGGCTCTTCAGCGTCACTGGGTTGATAATCAATGATATGAACAATTTCTAAGGAATGGAGCAATTCAATGGTTTTCTCTACATCTTGTTTTGCACCAATAATGAGAGTACGTTTCATCTCTCGAGGTCTAAACATATACGTACTCCTTAAACTTCTCGATAAAAAACTCTTTTGCTTTTTTCAGTTGTGCTTTTTTCTTCAGTTCCTCTGCTTCTGCCATTGCTTTCTTAAGAATTCGCTGCCGTTTCGCATCAATTTCTTTTTTCGCGGCAGCAAGTAAACGTTCTCGTTCTGTTTTTAACCTACGTTCACCATCGTCTTCGAGTTTTTGTGCTTGTTTCTGGGTTTGAGTGAATATCTCGTTCCTCTTATGTTGTGCTGCCTCAATGTTACTTCTGATTTCTGCTTCTGTTGTTTTCAGTTTCTCAAGGATTTCTTTTCGTTCCATCTGTTTTATCCTTCCCTACGATGCTAATTAAAGGATTATCCCGTAATGTCCCCACATTATTAAAAATATCTGTCTCTGTCTCTAAGAAACTCAATACCAATGAGAAAAGAAAACTAAGATGGAGCTGCTATGATTCTCTGGATGATATCTGCGATTTTCTTTGCAGCCTGCTGACATTCTCTGCTGAGTGAAAGTGAGATATCCCGTGATTTCGGTTGTATCCCTAGAAAAGCCACCTTGGAGCCACATCTCCGCTGGATTTCTGCTGCTACCTCAGTTGCAGGGATTGCGTGGGTTGTAAACAAACCTTCCTCAACATCATCAGATGAAAGTACCTGCCAAAACCCTGGTTTTTTCTGAAGCTCTGCGGCATCTACAATCAGAAGATGGGTCGGATGAACTGCACAGGCTGGTCCAATAAACGCCTCAGGGGTCATATGCCCCTCAAACACCTGCAAGCGATTATTTGTATATGGTTTGAGAAGACGAACGATGTGCAAGCCTACAGCATCATCAGCGCGAAGCTCATTACCCATCCCGATAATAACAACAAATTTGGCATCATTGAGAAAAGAAACAAGTTTATTTAACAATCGCCTCGCCTTTTTTATAATGTGCAAGTTCAAACTCAGACGTCATTTCTATCGCATCTTTCGGGCAGGAGTCTGCACATTGCGCACAGAAGGTGCAATAATCCAAATCGAACACCGGTCTTTTTTTGCCGTCTATCTCATGCATGGTGCATGCACCGGACGGGCAGTCGCGAGCACATAACCTGCAACTGATACATCGATCAAGGTAGAATTTCATCTTCCCGCGCAGTGTATCTGGTGGGGTGAGTCGTTCCTTTGGATACAGAACAGTGACTGGTTTTTTAAAGATAAAACCAACTATTTTGGGTAGCATCTTCCCAGGGACTTTCATCTTAGATGCCTCCTGTGAATCGAACCATGATAGCGATAAAAATCTGAATTAATGCCAGAGGGATAAGCCATTTATATGCAAAGCTAATCATTTGATCAGTCCGGATACGAGCAACCGCTGATTTGAGAAGAATCAGAAGGAAGATGACAAAGAGTGTTTTGAGGAGGAACAGTATTGCACCTATTATCCAAGAGAGATACACGGGTTCGGTAATGAGTAGTGGCATCGGCCCGCCAAGAAAAATTACTGCGATAAGCCCAGAGCCTACGACCATTTCTGCATCGCGAGCAAGACGAAATAATGCAAGTCTTCTCCCTGAATATTCAACCAAAGGTCCAGCGACAATCTCAGTTTCTGCCTCAGGGATATCAAACGGGAGACGCTCAAGTTTCCCTTGTAATGCGATAACTCCAATCACGAACCCTAACAAAGAAACTAGAATTACAAGTGGATGGGAGACCTCAAAATTCACGATATCAGCCATTTTCCAGGACCCTTCAATTAATGCTGGCGTTAAGAGTGCTAAAAAGAAGGGAATCTCATAGGAAAAAAGCAATGAGGCGACACGCATTCCTCCTTTCTGACCAAAGACGTTTCCTGAGTACCATCCACCCAGAAACAATGCAAGGGTTGGGATCGTAAGTAAATACAGGACGACGATAAGATCACCGTTAAAACTATGCAATCCAGTTGATGCCACAATCGGGAGATAGAGAAAGGCGGCAAAAATCGCTGTTAACCCGACAAGAGGCGCTACGGTAAACATAAAACGCTCTGCTTTCTCAGGCACGACATCTTCTTTAGCCGCTAGTTTTACCAGATCAGCAAATGGCTGCAGAAATGGCGGTCCAACACGTCGTTGAATACGAGCATAAACCTTCCGATCAAGATACTCCGTAAAGAGGCTAAACGCAAAAAGGAATAAAAACCCAGGGAAAATCAATAAATAAATGACAGCAAGAAGCGTGTTCATGCTTTCCATCCCCTTTCCGCGTACCATTTGATACCATACCTACGCAAACGATCCCCGTCGATCATCTCACCGGGTTTTTCTTTGCCATGCTTTAGGAGTAATACCCGATCCATACATCCCATACAAGGGTCAATCGCTGCAACGACAATCGGGACATCAGCAAGATACGTTTCTTTCAACATCTCTACAACAGCAGGTAGGTTAGCCAACGTTGGTGTTCGGACTTTGTAACGCTCCGGTTTCTCCGTGCCATTTGAACGGAGATAATGGAAGTCTTCACCACGCGGTGCTTCTGTGTGGCTTATTGATTCNCCTTCAGGTATCTTTCGCGGTACTTTCATCACGATTTCTCCAGCGGGGAGATGCTCTATGAGGTACCGAATAATTTTGATGCTCTCGAAGATTTCAAGGATACGAACCACTACTCGTCCAAGCACATCACAGGTATCAGTTGTTATCACCTCAAATAGTGTCTCACCATAGGAAGCGTACGGATCGTCCCTCCGTATATCAACGTTTATTCCGGAGGCACGCACGGTTGGTCCAACCGCAGAATATTTCAAGGCATCTCTTGGTTTCAGAATTCCTACATTCTCAGCACGGGCAAGAATTGTTTTTTCGTTGATAGCGACTTGTTTATAATACTCTGCTCGTTTCTCGAGATAATCCATTCCTTCGAAGACCTTTTTACGGTGTTCTTCACTAATGTCTCTACGGACTCCTCCAATGGTATTCATTGCGTAGTTCACACGGTTCCCAGAGATCATTTCAAGAAGATCTTGGACCACTTCTCGGTCTTGCCATGTATACATGAACAGCGTGTCAAACCCGATTTCATGACCAGCTACCCCCAGCCAAAGGAAATGGCTATGGAGACGCTCGAGTTCCAAAAATAATGTGCGGATATATTCTGCTCGTTTTGGTATCTGAATACCAAGAACATCTTCGACGTTCTGAGTGAAATTCACCACATGGGCATATGAGCATATTCCACAGATACGTTCCACGAGATACAAATTTTGTGTATATGTTCTG
>Ga0031655_10001422_pt1 | contig 14298 bp, 6 predicted proteins | sample FrelakmetHBP12HB_FD_55187 | JGI IMG/M metagenome (GOLD analysis project Ga0031655, IMG submission 55187) | Freshwater lake sediment microbial communities from the University of Notre Dame, USA, for methane emissions studies -HBP12 HB | ecosystem: Environmental > Aquatic > Freshwater > Lake >... | reverse complement strand
CTCACGCCCCAGACAGGGTGTGACACATCATGATAGCCAACGCCCCCGAGCCGATTACGGCTCGGGGGCGTTCTTCTGCGTAGTCCAATCCGATACAAAACACAATTGAAAAGTCAGGTCTGCTTTCACCGACCTGACTCTAATTTCTCATAATAGACTCTGTATAGCGTTATGGCGCCAAACGTTCTCAATTCAAAAGCGCAGTGCTTCCAACCGCTTGATTCTCTCTTCCATCGGCGGATGCGTGCTAAACAGACTCATTAGTCCCCTGCCGGTTAAAGGATTGACGATAAACATGTGCGCCGTCGCCGGAGTTGCTTGCATCGGCATCCGCTCAGCGCCCCGTTGTAGCTTGGCCAATGCGGACGCTAAATCACGCGGGTTACCATGAAATCGTGCGCCATCCTCATCGGCAAGGTATTCTCGCGACCGCGAGATCGCCATTTGTATCAACAACGCGGCAATCGGCGCCACGATCGCCATGGCCAGCAATCCGAGACCACCGCCACCGCGTTCATTGTCCGATCTGCCACCGCCAAATATCGCCGCCCACTGCGCCATGTGCGCCAACATGGAAATCGCTCCCGCAAATACTGCCGCAATAGTGCCGATCAGAATGTCCCGATGCTTAACATGAGCCAGCTCATGACCCAGCACACCCCGCAACTCGTTTTCGGTCAGTATATTCATGATACCCCTTGTTACGGCTACCACTGCGTGCTTCGGATTGCGGCCGGTGGCAAAAGCATTAGGCGTATCCGTCGGTATCAGATACACCTTTGGCATTGGCAAACCGGCGCGCTGCGACAGATCACGCACAACTGCAAACAACCGCGGCGAGTCCGACTCCGTAATCTCCTCTGCCTTGTACATCCTCAGCACGATCTTGTCGGAGAACCAGTAGCTGACCAGATTCATGCCCAGAGCAAAAACGAAGGCGATCATCATTCCCCCCTTACCGCCGATCGTGTAACCGATAAACACGGCCAACATCATCAACAGAGCCATCAAAAATGTCGTCTTCAGCGCGTTCATTGTCCAACCTCCATCATTGTCCCTGCTATCTTGCCATCCAGCACAGACAAGCCAAGCTTTGCGGTCATCTGACCCAGATAAGTTACTCTCGCTCAGGCACTCTGGCAACCGTTTCCAGCGCTACCCAGACCTCGTTTCCTTTCAGGACGAATCTGACCCGTCCCGCCCTTTCTTTCTGTGTTTGACGGATTGGCGGGAATGCGGTTCCACAAATCGAACGGCTGGGCAGACATGCATTCCGACACGGGTTTCGGCTCCTCGAGGCTGGACGACTGCGAATCAGGGCTGCCTCCTGTGCGCGGCTGGCGGCCACAACGATTTTCGCTTCCGGACCCGACCCTGCGCAATCGGTGACATAGCGCTCCCGGCATTTGTCAGTGCAGCAAAGGCATCACGGTCGACGTGATGCCCCTTTGCATTTGCATTTCCTTGGAAGCTGGAGTGCCGGACAGCAACCCCAGGCGCGATTTGGATGGGGTTATCCCGTCTGTCCATCTGTCAGATGTTGGATCTCTTCGATCACATCGGCTGATGGCACGATAATGTGTGCCAGGGCATGCTGGAGAACGTCATCGACGGTCTTAATAGGTATAAACTCCAGTCCGGCCTTGACTTCAGGTGGTATTTCGACCAAGTCTTTGACGTTGGCCTCTGGGAATGCTATCCGTTTGATCCCCCCACGGAAGGCCGCCAAGCTCTTTTCCTTCAGACCTCCGATCGGCAGCACTCGCCCTTTCAAGGTTACCTCACCTGTCATCGCGATGTCAGGATAGACTGGCAGTCCGGTAAATAGTGAAATCAGAGCTACCGTCACCGCGACCCCTGCCGACGGTCCATCTTTGGGAATGGCCCCCTCCGGAAAATGAATGTGAACATCAACAGTCTCAAAGGCTTCCGGGGCGATTCCCAAGACGTCGGCCTTGGAGCGGACGTATGAAAAGGCGGCCTCCACCGACTCCTCCATAACAGACCCCAGTTGACCAGTCACCATCACCTTTCCCGACCCCTTCATCTTTGTGGTCTCGATAAACAGAAGGTCCCCTCCCGCAGGAGTCCAAGCCAATCCCGTAACCATTCCCACCTCCGGCGATCGACTGGCAACTTCCTCGATGACTATCGGTGGTCCGAGTAGCTCTTCGACCTTAGCCGCATCTATCTTAATCCTCTTGCTTCTGCCATCCAGAATGCGCACGATCACCTTGCGACATATTGAACTGATATTCCTCTCCAGGTTGCGAACTCCAGCCTCATAGGTATAGCCCGACACTATCTTATTGAGAGCCTCCTCAGTAAACTCAATTTCGCCCTCTCGTAGTCCAGTCGCTTCGATCTGCCTTGCTATCAAGTACTTCTGGGCAATCTTGACCTTTTCCATAGGCGTGTAGCCAGATATGGTAATTACTTCCATGCGGTCACGGAGTGGCGGTGGAATCATGTCCAGCATGTTGGCCGTCGCTATGAAGAAGACCTTGCTAAGATCAAATGGCAGATCGAGATACAAGTCGTGGAACGTGAAATTCTGTTCCGGATCAAGCACTTCCAACATCGCCGAAGACGGATCGCCACGGAAATCCGACCCCATCTTGTCGATCTCATCTATCATAAACAATGGATTGTTAAAGCCACAGTTCCTGATTTCCTGAATGATTTTGCCTGGCAGAGCTCCTACATACGTCCTTCTGTGACCGCGAATCTCCGCTTCATCGTGCATCCCACCTACCGAAATCCTAACGAATGTCCTCCCCAAAGCGCGAGCTATAGACCTACCCAAAGAGGTCTTACCGACGCCCGGAGGACCGGCAAAGCAGAGTATCGGTCCATGGGGATTCTCCTTCCGATGTCGAGTCGCCAGAAACTCCAATATCCGCTCCTTGACCTTTTCCAAACCGTAGTGGTCAGCCTCAAGGATTTCCCGCGCCGATTTGATGTCCAGATTGTCAATGGAGGAATTCTTCCATGGTAGATCGGCAATCCAATCGAGGTAGGTTCGAATGACATTATACTCCGCCGACATTGACGACATATTATTCAGGCGCTCCAACTCCCGGTCGGCGGCGCTTCGTGCACCCTCTGGCAAGTCGGCTTCAATCAGCTTCTTTCTGACCTCTTGCAACTCCTCGCCTGCTCCCTCTCCCTCGCCCAACGCCTTCTTGATAGCATCCAATTGCTGACGCAAGTAGAACTGCCGTTGGCTCTTGTCAACATCGACCTGCACCTGTCGGACAACTTCGGCGGAGACCTGCAATTTCTGCATCTCAGCGGTCATCAAGCGGATTAAGCGGTCATAGCGCTCGCCAAGATCAGCGGCCGCAACCAAATACTGCTTCTCACCAAGTCCGAAGTTGAGATAGCTCGCCAATAAATCCACGAACCTGCCGTAGTCTTCGCTGTTGACCTTCATGATCTGCACCATCTCAGGTGGGTAGCGGTTATCAAACTCGCTAAGTTGCTCGAACAGAGCCAGGGCCGAAGCAAGTTTTACAGCCAGTGCAGCGTCGTCAACACCTTGCGGTTCCGGAAGGCACTCGACGTGCGCCTCAATGTACGGTTCTAAACGGAGCAGGCGTTCGACTTCAATACGCCTGATTCCTTGTAGGACCAATTGCACTGTATTGTTAGGTAGTTTCACTTTGGAGATTAGCCGCACCGCCACGCCAATGCGATGGATGTCTTCTATCGAGTTGACAACAGTTATGCCTTTCTTGGTGATCGCCGTAGCCAAGATCTGGTTTTCGGCCCCTTTCTCTTCAAGTAGCTTCAGCGATCTGGCGAGGCGTACCTGCAGAGAGACTACGGCATGCGGAAAGACGGCTGTAGAGGTCAGCGGCAAAAGCGGCAGTTCCTTGGGAATGTCGCACAGGACGATTTCGTTATACTCTTTCAAATTCGACCACCTTGCTGGAGTGTACACCCTAACAAAAGCTTTCCTTCTCGGAAATCAAGGAGAAACTGGCCTTTCCGAAGAGGCAACCTCTCGCTTCTCAGCACTCACATGACAAATGCCCTTTTGAGAAACAAAAACGCCCCGTCCGGCAGCTGCCGGACGGGGCGTCTATCTTCGAAGCAATCTTCGCTTAGAAGCTCAGCGTCAAGGAGACGCGATGATTCTCGCCCAGGAATGTTTCCGTTTCGGTAACATAGGCATAGTCCAGCGAATACTTGCCCATCACGGTCAAGCCTGCGCCGACCGTGAACTTGCCATCATTAACACCGGCGCGGACAGCGCCGAAGTACTTGTCAGCAAACTCATAGTCGTACTCGGAACCGAGATGCATCTTGACGTTCGGGCGATGCTGGATCTTCTCGACATCGGCCGCGAAGGTGAAGCCCTCAAACGCAAAGGCGGCGATACCCAAGTGGAAGTTAGCCGGGACAGCGTCTCCGACTTTGGTCCCCAGGTCTCTCGCAGTCACGCCAAGATGAACGTTGTCGGTCAATAGCCATTTCAACCCGGCATCAAAGCCGACACCGCTCTTGGACCAATCGTCGATCTTCTGATAGCCGACCTTGAAGGTCATGCCAACGTTCAGTTTATTCAACTTGTTACCATAGCTGAACAGGAACCCATGCTCATTGGCGTTGAACTGGTCGGACTTAACGCCCGCGTCCCAACGATCAATGTCCTTGATTCCGCCGTTCAACCAGGAAAATGCTCCCCAACCAGCTCTTCCGAAATTATATCCCAGCGCGACATAATTGTATTGCCGATCATAGGACACATTTGCGGAAATCATGCTGGATAGATTAAACCTTTCGATTCCGACCAGACCGGCGGGGTTCCAGTAGCTGGCTGTCGCGTCATCCGCAACAGCGGTATAGGCACCACCCATAGCCAGGGCGCGCGCACCGACACCCGCACGGAACGTCGTGAAAGCGTGGTTGTCCTCGGCTAAGGCCAGACCGCTCCCTCCGATCAGGAGAGTCGAAAGTAATCCGGCGAAGATTACCAACTTCATCAGGTGATTTCTCATTTCGAAATCTCCCCTCCTATACAATAAGAGTTCATTTCAAGTTCGTCGGATGAGTCTCTCCGTTACGGAGAGACTCATCCTTATCTTCCTTCTTACTTCTTAATCACTGCGATCTTGACCACAGTCGAAACACTGCCACCACCGCCCTCTGCCACAATGTGGGCAAGGTAAACACCGTTGGCGACATAGGAGCCGTCTCTCGACGTCTTTCCATCCCAGAACAGATTCCCGCCGACCATCGGATCAAGCGCCCGGACAAGATCACCGCCCATGTCGTAGATCTTCGCAGTCACCGTTGCTGACTTGCTCAGCGTGATGCCAAGGGTCAACCCCTCGACGGTCGGGTCAAACGGGTTCTGCGACATTGTCACCGTGAGATCGCCGTCGCGAAGCGGTTCCAACGACTTTAGCAGGAGACTGCCGATATTGCCGACTGCGTCGGTGACCATAAACTCAGTGGTAGTACCTGCAGTCGGGCAGTAGTAAAGCAATCCGCCGCCGCCCGAAGGTGCGAAGAACCACTTTCCACCACTGTTGACAGCCGCAGCAGAACTCTGGCGAGCACTGGACGGTAACGCAACGTCGTTTTCACGGATCACGATGTCGTCAGCACTGACGCCAGAGCCGTTATCCGCTATTGTGAACACCATCGGACAGGTAGTCGTAGTTGACGTCCGAGTAATGCTCGGAGCCATGGCGTCGACGGTAAAGAACTGAACGTGCGGCGTCGCATAGTTGCCCACGCAGTCGGGAGCACCACCATCGATCAGGTAGTACTCATTGAAGTTGTCACCGGTGGGATCGATACCCCAGTTGTTTGGACTGTCAGTGGTACGACGATGTCCGTCATAAACTACAGCTATCATCGCACGAACGTTTTCCAGATTATAGCTGGTCGGGATCGTGACAGTGCTACCGGTCAGATAGTTCTCAATCTGACCCGGGTAGAAACTCTGGATAAAATCGACTCTCTCTTCACCGGAATAGTAGTCGTAACCGTAGACGCTACTGTCAACTCTGGTCACAAAGAACACATCCACGAAGACCGAATCCCATTCCACGCCGGAATGATCATCCGTAATCGTAAACTGGATTGTCGGGTCCTTACCAACATACTTGTTCGGGAAGGTGACGACCGGCTTGGTGCAATCAACCAAGAACGGATCTTGCAGATACTGGCCGCGTCCCTGGAAGTCTCTGGCACCAATCCAAATGGTATGGCTGCCACAGTCAAGCGGCAGCGGGTCGTCGAGAACACCCTCATGCGCTGGACGGTAATGGACACTCACAACCGCCGACACGTCGTCAACGTCAATGTCCCAGCGTCGGGCTGTGCCGTCAAGTGTTGTCTCTGTCGGAGCACCCTTGACGGGTTCTTCGCCGTAATAACCGCCATCGTACACCATGATACCATCAACCTTCACTTCAAGTGTTGACCAATCGATCGAGTACGGGAAGGCTTCCATAAACTGGTACCAGAAGACCGGGCGACCGCTCGTGTACCCATCACACATCGGGAAGGCGTTCTTTCTCGTGACAATATTCATGCCAGTGTAAGGGGTCCGCTTAACAACCGCATAGTATTCATTCAGACACGTCACCGCAAACTCTACAGTGTGCGCCGTCGTGTTGAACCCGGCAACGGTTGACGGGAAGTGAATGTAGTCGCCACGCCATCCGCCTTCACCATCCCAGTAGGCAACCATCAGAGATTCCTGCGGGATGTTGACACTTGGATCGTACGACATCTTGATGATGGCGTACTGCTGGTCGCTACCACAATTCTCCCAGCAACCAGGATTACCGACATAATTCATCATGCCGTGACCGTCACCGATCGGGGTGAGCAGATAATCCGCATAGACATTCGGACGAGCCATCTGGGTCTTCCAGAGTAGTAGCGAGTTGTCCATGCCGACATTGTCGTCAGTCCATTCCTGCGGGACTTCGACGGTAAGACTACCGTCATAATATGACACCGGACCACCGGAACCGAAGTCACGGGTAATCCAATAGGTGTCCATGTGCCCGTATTGCGAGAAGCCAACAGTACCGGCATAGTCGAACACGAAGACCTGACCGGAACCATAGCCGCCATCGTCGCCGTCAAGTTGCCAGAACTCGAACGGACCGCCGTAGGAACCTGTCGTCCCCTGCTGCGGTAACACACGGAACGGAATGATATTGAATCCGTACTCTTCGTTCTCGACATTGTAGTCCATTGCAATGCCATACGGGTAGCCGTAAGTGGAAGCGATGCGAGCAATCCCAAGAATCTCGCAATCACTTGGGTCAATAGAGTCACCCCAAACAACGTTGTTGTTTTCCAGACTTCTCTCAATCGAGATAGCAGGGAAACCGGTTGCCGGATTCGAAGTGACAGTCGCAACACCATTGGCGATTGTCACGCCCAGAACGGGAGCGAATTCGTCGCCAGCCGAAGTCAGCATTCTCAGACTGTAGGCACCGTCAGCAGGTTTCCAATCAGCAGCGTAGGCAACGTAAGTGCGGTATATCCCGTCATAGACGTTCATATCCTTGCTCGCTACCTGGTAACCGATTCCGATCGGAATCCAGTCGCCATTCCCCTGCTTGTACTGGAACTGCACTGGGCCGGCATACGATTCCGTCAAACCGACGATCTTGCTGTGCCAGTAACCAGCGACAAGACTGACTACATCACGGGACTCATAAATATCGACACGAATCGTATCGACACCCACATTGCAGCCGACCTTGTCATAAGCCTCGAATGCGAGCTTATACTCGCCCTCAGCCAAGCCGCTGATATCCCACGTAAACGTATAATAACCGGAGTCCGCCGGATTCGGGTACTCCTTAGCCAGTTCTACAGGTGCCGGGCCACCGGGGATCGTGAGATACAGACCAACCCAGGCAACTCCCGAATTGTAAATCGCCTGCGAACCTACTGGTGACAGCGTGTCAAACGCCACTGCCGTGATGTGCAGGGTCCCGACGGCCTTGTTAACACTCACCGAACCATCGTTCTTGTATTCGACGTCGGCAGTGTCACCCTTGGCATCGAGCTTAGTCAGACGAGCCAGCGGAGCCGTCTCATCGAAGAACAGAGTGATCGGTTCACTATACGCGGTTCTGCCAGCCTGATTGGTGGCATAAGCGCGGAAGTGATAATAGCCGTCCGACAGGTTGGTACTATCACTTTCCAAGTACTTACCCCACGGAGCAAAGTTGTCCGACGGGTACGGGAAACGAGTCCACGAACTGCTCGTGACTGACTTGTACTGGAAGTCCACAACTCCAACCGGACCATTCGTCGCTTCCGCCGTGAAGTACTGATCGTCGCAGAAGAACGTGCCATTCGCCGGTGACGCGATCGTCACTGTCGGCAGCGCATTCTGAACAATCACAGTAATCTGTGGGTTGTTCTCGATCGGCTGGACGTTCAGGTTCTTGTCCGTGGTTTCAAAGCCAAGGATGTAGGAACCGTCCGCCACCATGTTTAGAGTCGGCCACTGCGCCGCGAAATACTGAGATGCGCCGTCGGTCTGTAAAACGGTCGCGATAGTCGTCCAAGTGCTGCCGCCTATCGGCATGTATTTATAGACTACCTGACGATAGCTATTATGATAGCGTTCACCGTTGAGCGCCCAGATGCTAAGATCAACCGTTCCCCACACGTAAGTGTGCGTTGGGGTCTTCCACTTGGATTCGCCCGGGAAGGTATCAAGCACCCAGCAGGTGATCTCATCTGAAGTAGTTTGACCCAGACTGTCGGTCAGAACCGCCTCGATCCCGCCATCGTACTCGTTCACCTGCACATCAGCTTGAGTGATCAGACCCAAAGCAAACGGGTCAAAGCTGATATTAAACGGAGAAGCCGTCGCAAAACCAACCGACTTGTAAGCGCCATAGACCGGTGAATAGAAGAAGTATTCAACCTTCTTTACACCACCAAGATCAAAGAGCGAATCAAGCACGACCGATTTCACAGCAAGGGTTTCACCCTTCTTCATATAGACTTCAGCGGGACCGCCCAGCTTTGAAGACGGAGTCTCATAAGTGCGACCACCGGCGTCAACTTGACTGATGGCAACCTGCGGCGCACCACAGTCGAGCTTGAAGATCAGCTTCGACAGGTCAGCCGGAGTATTCAAGGTGATCGGGGCTGCAAACGGGTTAGCCCAGAAAGTGTAATCGTCAAACTGGCCATCGCCGTCCATATCGTCATAGACGTTACCGGCAATGTCAGTGACCTTTACACGCAACTTGTAGTCGTAACCGCACTTAAACCAGGCGCCAAGCCAAGTCGCATCGTCTTGGGAACTGTAGGAGTAGACCAAGTTAGTGGTGAAGTAGACGGTAGTGCCACTAACGTGATCAACAATCAGGGGCTCGGAATGTCCACTCAGGGCCCTGGAACTCCCGCCCCCACCTCCGGACAACGTCACAGGTGTTCCGACTACTATGCCGGAGACAGACGACAGGTGTACATGATCGTTACCTGGGGAAGCGGATGAAGTCAAATACGAGCTTCCCGCTGTACCTGACCACGGCCACCCACTCATGTTCCACCGATACCGCCAAATACTATTGTTAGTACCCGCGTAAGCTGAACCAATCTCGTGGTAGAACTTAACGAGGTCAACGGAATCGCGGTAGGAAATGAAGAAGTCCACGTTCGCGATATCAATTGTGTTGTTGGTGATCTCGGCAACCAGATTGATGTATTCGTCGCTATCAGGCGGCTTAACGATCGTCAACTTGCCATTGACCATTATGGCGTCCGGCATCGTCAGCTTCATTAACGGAGCTGTCTTGTCAAGATAAACCTTGATCGCCGGTGCTTCCTTCGTGTTGTCCTTGTTATCATGGACTATCGCCTTCAACCAGACAAAGCCCTCGGCAAGCTTGGAGTTGTCCCAAGCCACTTGGTACTCTGGGTATGGGTTGCTGATCAATGCCGTGCTGCCGGTAAAGCCCTTGCTAGCCACATAAGGCGTACCAGTCTCGCCGATCTTCACCCAAGTCAACGTGGTGCCGTCAAGCGCATAGAAGAACTCAACACGCACCGGCGAATCGGGATCGTACGAGGTCGTACCGATCTTGGCTCTCACCGGAACCGTATTTAGCGACGATTTCGCAATCGGCACACGTTGGTAAGCTGTCGGATAGGTCATGTAGATATCCGGAGCCACGACATCGGGCACGCAGAGTCTGGCTGAATCGATACCAGCCGAACCGTTTCTCGTATCCGTAATTCTCACATATAGCGTGGTGTTAATGCCGTCAAATGATTTCGGCCAATCAAAAACGCTGAATGAGTAAGTATACGGAACCTTTTGCAAGTCCTTAAACTCGATGCGAACAGAATCTCTGTTATTAACATCGTAGAAGATCACCCAGGAATCGATCGTGTAGACCGAATCAGCAACCGGACCGGTTACCGACACTACGGCGGTGTTGACGCTGTCGCGCCAAACATCAAAGCCGCAAGGAGTTTGCGGTGAAGTCGCGCCGTTGATCGAAACGATGTCGGCGGCGAGAACATCCGGGTTCCAGAAGAACGAGAACTTCGAACAAGCCTTAGCCGAATCCAGCAGCAACACGTTGCCCGCCAGATCCTTTGTCAGGACATATAGCTCGTAGTAACCCTTGGTCGCAGGAGTTGAGCCAAGAGCGACGTTCTCATACAGAGTCTGGCCGGCAATGGTCATATAGTTGCTGCCGCGCCAGGTCTGCCACGCACCCCAGGTGCCACTCGGAACATCGAGACGGCGATAGGTGATCCAAGCGGAATCCAGATCGACGCCGGTCGTGGTAGCCGTGATGTTAAGCGCCTTATCCGGACCGTAGTACTTACCGGTATCAGGGAACACCACGCAAGCCACCGGCGCTTTGGCGTCGGCTTCGGCCTGGAAAACGTTGGTATTGAATTCGGGGTTACCGCAATTATCCTTGGTCCGAACCACAAAACGATAGGTTTTGCTGTCGGTCAGGTACTCCGAAGTCCAGGCGTTGGAGTCAGGGGCAGTGTGACGGTATTCCGTGTTAAATGTAGTACCGAACACTTTTGTGTAATCAAAGCCCGCGCCGGTGGAATCTACATAGATGTAGAACCACGTCGCGTCCCCCGCCTGTGACGGATAGCTGGCAGGCCACTTCAATTGGAGCTTGCCGGCCGGCAGCTTGTTGATCGAGACGTTATCGACCAGTAGGGCCGAAGGTCTGCGAGTGTCAAGCGTGGCTGCGCCGCCACCGACGACCGGCGTCAAAGCACCGGTACGCAGAGAGTCCAAGTTACCGGCGTCGTCAATTGCGTATACCATGACGGTGAAGTCATCCCAGCCGACGTGCGCAGGAACGTTATCGAGACCCTTCGAATAGAGAGGATCCGGATCTTTGGTTGGATCGGTCAGACTGCCAATCTTCCATCTCTTCGCCCATGTGCCAGTACCCAGATCTGCCAGGTCTTCGGTATTGCTACCGTTAATACCGGCATGAAGGAAGTCACCATAGACTCTTACAATATCAGCGCTGCCNCTCAGATCCGCAGCGACTCNGACCGANTCACCGAGGTTGGTGCAGCCCGACGAATCCAGGTTGGCGATGGTGTGATACTCCATAGTGGAGAATAGCGGCGGCTCAAGGTCAATCGCATTAGTGAGATTGGCCGTGTCGTAGGCAACGTTACAGGCGTTGTCAATAGCCGTCAGGTAAATGTGCTTGTAGAGCGAATCCCCCTTGGGCAGATCACGAGCCAACGGATTGGTCAGCCACATATCGAGGCGCCAAACATTGTTGCCGTTGGTGAAGTCAACTAACTGCCATACCGTAGTATCGCTACGGAAGTTGTTTAGACTGTCAACCGCTTTTACGCTCGAGATTTCGAAGTAACCGTTCGAGGTCATGTAAGCGATTAGAGTCAGCTTATCGCCCAATGCGGCCGAAGTGTCCGACCCGGTGACGTTCTGCGAAATGTAGAACTTCAACGAATCAAACTTCGGAGCAATGTCGTCAATCGGTTCCGTGAACTGATACTGCACGGTACCGGTGTTGCCGGCAAGGTCCTTGGCCGTGAAGTAGATGACGTAACCGGCAATGACGTCTAAACCGGTGGCACTCGTGCACTTGAGTACCTTGACCGTATCTGTCCAGGTGCTGTTTGCGAAGTTAGGCCAGGCAATCACACCATTTGCTACAGTGTAGGTGTTGACCAGTACAGTCACCCAAGTAACGACATTGCCCGCAACTGCCGTGAGTGTACGGGTCTCGGTGTTAGTGCCGTTCCTTAGTGTGATGATGGACCCGATTGCCAAACCAGCGGCAGACGTCAAGTGTGCGTGGTTATCCCCGGCGGCGGCGTCAGAAGTTAACGTCGTCGAGTCGAGTCCCGCGTGGTAATTAAGCGGGTGTGTGGCGTTGCCGCCGAACTTGGAAAGATTAACTTTCACAGAGTTGCTCTGGATCTTCTCGTTCGGATTATCCACCACGATGGCAATTGAATCGCCGATGTTGACAGTAGTCAGACACGTATTTGGTGCGGTCGTTGTGTCCAGAACCGTCACCGAAACGTCATAAGTCGGCGCATAAAGATCGTAACGGACGACATAAACCGGCGTTCCGATCCAGAGACCGGTGGTCGCATCGATTGCCGGATTGGCAACGAAATCGGTAAAGTACGTGGTGTTGGCCGCTGGACCGTGCTTGACAATCAAGCCCTCTGGCGGAATTACCAGCTCCAGACCGGTCATATGATACGAAGTATCAGTATCGACCGAGTCAGTCCAAGCATCCACCTTGACTATCAACGTATCGTCGGCATCAAGTGGCACGTTGAAGCCAGCCAGCGTGGCCTCATAGTTGGCATCAAACCGGCCGCTGACGGTATAGCTCTTAAACGGAGTCGTCGCCGCGTTTTTCCACAGCGTGATCTTGTTAATAGCGTACTCTTTCTCAATGTAACTCTTCAGCTTCACCGAGATCAGAGTATCGCTGGTAGTAAACCCCGTCAGATTCACCTTTAGCAGTGAGATGTCCTTTGCATTATTCGCTACCGTATCGTACGGAGGGGTCAAAACGGTAAAGGCCTGCCCGAAGGCTGTTCCCCCACCGACCGACCATGTCAACAACATCACAACTGCCAGTAATGCCAGATTTCGAACATATTTCATTCGACAATCCTTTGTTACTCGTTGTTTTTCCATATTTGGTTTCGTTTCCTTCTTGGCATTGAAATGCATTACCTTCAATACCCTCCTTTCCAATCTCTCCCGTAGAGGTTAAGATCTTCCATGATTACTCCTTTAGTTACTGATTTAGTTAATCTAATCCTCTTTCTTGCCTTTACCAGATTAGTCAATACGCACGCCCCTCTTTCCATCTGCCTGCCATTCTTTGCCATGTATGTTCAATATCGCCTTCTTCCATGTGCGCTGGGAATGGATACAACCCCAACTGGCCTGTCGTCCCTGAGGCTCCTCAATCGTGGAATGCTCTCGTTAGCCTGATTCGGTCTGCCGGTTTCTGCCTTTCTAAACCGAGTGCCGTCGTGCCCGGCTAAGGGCTCGCTTGCCCCTCCCCAAAAATGGGAACAGCAATTAACGACTTTCCCTTTAGCATGCAAGTGAAATTTTGCACGTGCCGGAAAGGCGCCAAAAAATTTGTGGCTATAGTACGGGCTTTGTTTTCCCCTGTCAAGAAAAAACTTTGCTTCGCTTTCACTTAACCCACTACAGACTTGCTTCCGATGCATACAATTTCCAGATAGAAAATAGTCAAAGGCGACCTTGGTTGGAGGTCGGCGTTTGTAATGAAATCTATCGGCAACCTGTTTCAAAATTTNACAGCCGGTTTCATAATATCCTTTGCCNNGCTGCATGTCGCCCCGCGGCACTAGCTCACCTCCGGCGTCGCACTCTACACCACGGATTGCTTTGGACTCCAATGAGGGGTGCGCCCTCCCGTCTGATTCCTTTCTCCAACAACTCACAATCATCTTCTTAAAGCTACCGACCGGCTCGATCTCGACGGGCCTATGCGCTGCAGTCGCCGCGCTAAAGCGGTTGGAGGCACTGCCTTCCGCTATCATCGCAAACACTCCGTCGCGGTTTGAGCCGTGTCTGACGCCACGAAACCGTCCGTCATACGCCGGACCGTTAACTTGATCCTGAGTTGTCATTTTCCTCCGCAATAGTCCAAAAGCATGGCACGCAGGCCGTCCTAAGGGTGACCCTGCTCGCAAATCAAATCAACAAAAACTTTAGAAAAGATTGAAAAGGCCATATCTGCTTTAATCTTATGCGATTAAAAC
>Ga0031655_10001418_pt1 | contig 14311 bp, 15 predicted proteins | sample FrelakmetHBP12HB_FD_55187 | JGI IMG/M metagenome (GOLD analysis project Ga0031655, IMG submission 55187) | Freshwater lake sediment microbial communities from the University of Notre Dame, USA, for methane emissions studies -HBP12 HB | ecosystem: Environmental > Aquatic > Freshwater > Lake >... | reverse complement strand
CCACGACATCGATCAGGCCATCTATCTTGCCGGAATGAAGGACACCATCTTTGCCACCTTTGGTGATATGCTCAGGGTACCCGGTACGGGACGCGCAAGCCTGCAGAAATCACGGGCGGCGGGAGCGGATGTCCGGGTGATTGCGTCTACGACGGATTGCATTGACCTTGCCGAGAAGAATACTACAAGGGAAGTGGTCATGATGGGCATCGGTTTTGAAACAACGACCCCCATGGTAGCCTCCGTCGTGGATCTCTGCCGGAAAAAGGGGATTAAAAATTTTTCCGTCTTCTCCGTGCACAAGATCGTGCCCCCTGCTCTCAAAGCCCTCATCGATGACCCTTCCCTTAACATTGACGGTTTCATCTGTCCCGGGCATGTAAGTACAATCATAGGCTTGAGCCCATATAATGTAATAGTGGAAGCAGGAAGGGCAGCCGTCATTACAGGCTTTGAGCCCGTTGATGTTCTGGAAGGAATCCTGATGATATTAGGCCAGATTGCGGAAGGGAAAAGAGAGGTCGCCATACAGTACGCAAGGGGCGTCAACCCCCAGGGAAACCCCCGTGCACGGGAGATCATACACAGGGTCTTCCTGACAGGGGATGCAGACTGGCGGGGACTTGGCAGAATACCGGCAAGCGGTCTCTTCTTACGGGATGAGTATAAAGCATTTGACGCACTTGAAAAATTTGACGTTCCCCCTATTCACTCAATAGAGATCAGGGACTGCGGCTGCGGGGACGTCCTCAAGGGCGTCAGACTTCCCGATCAGTGTTCCTTATTCAGAAAGACGTGCACCCCGACCAATCCCATAGGCCCCTGCATGGTGTCATCAGAGGGCACCTGTGCGGCCTATTACAAGTATCACCTGGATTCTTAAGAGGCGATCCTTTCTTCTTGGAAGAAGAAAATAATCTGAGTCTTCAAATGACAAGTGCGGGAGCAAAAAAATTCAGTGATTAAGAGAGTACGCTACCTGTTCTCCGGCGTCGTTCAGGGGGTGGGATTCCGCCCCTTTATCTTTCGCATGGCAACAAGGCATTCGCTGTCAGGTTTCGTTCAAAACCGTCCGGACGGGGTCGCAGTTGAGGTGGAAGGCCCTGCGGACGCCATCCATTCCTTCATGTCCAGCGTAAACGAAGCCCTCCCCCCTCTTGCCGACATTTCGGGAATTTCCTCCGAAGAGGTGGAAATAAAGAACGACAAGGCATTCCGGATTATTGAGAGCGAAGCCGGGGGCCCCGGGAAGGTTCATATTACGCCTGACATCGCCACCTGCGGCGACTGCTTGAAGGAGATTTTTGATCCCGCCGATCGAAGATTTCATTATCCTTTTATCAACTGCACAAACTGCGGCCCCAGGCTGACGATTATCAAGGATATCCCCTACGACAGGATCAACACGTCCATGTCCTGTTTCCCCATGTGTCCTCTGTGCCAGGAAGAATACGAAAACCCGGCAGACCGCCGTTTTCACGCCGAACCGAATGCCTGTCCTGCCTGCGGGCCATCACTTAAACTTCTTGATGGAAAAGGGAAGCCGCTCTCTGACAGAGACCCAGTTGAGAAGGCCATCAAGTTGCTTCTTGCCGGATATGTAGTCGCCATAAAAGGTCTCGGAGGTTTTCATCTTGCCGTTGATGCGGCCAATGACGAAGCCGTAAAAAGGTTGAGGTCAAGGAAGTTCAGGGAGGAAAAACCGCTGGCCATCATGGTGAGAGACTTGGAAACGGCCTCGCGGATTTCCACGATAGGCAAGGAGGAAGAGCACATTCTCCTCTCTCCCCAGCGGCCTATAGTCCTTGCCAAGAAGAGAGAGGGGGATACGATCTCTCACGCCGTTGCCCCGGGCGTATCTGATTTCGGAATCATGCTCCCTTATACGCCGTTGCATCACATGCTCTTGGAACAACATTTTCACGCCCTCATTATGACAAGCGCGAACCAGGTAGATGAGCCCATCTGTATCGCAAACAGGGAAGCCATAAAGCGTCTGGACTGCATAGCCGATTACTTCCTCGTTCATAACAGGGATATCCTCGTGAGGTGCGATGATTCCATTGCCACAGTATCTTCCGGGAAGAGAAGGATCATCCGCCGGTCCAGAGGTTTTACCCCGATACCTATTACTCTCACGAAGTCTTATCCTCCCATCCTTGCCCTGGGCCCCCAGATGAAGACGACCCTCTGCATTTTGAAAGGAAACCTTGCCTTCCTGAGCCCCCACATCGGCGACATGGAAACCCCGGAGGCCAGGGATTTTTATCAGGAGAGTCTTACTCTCATGCAGAAGATCGCAGAATGTAAGCCCGGTATCGTTGCCTGCGATCTCCACCCCGCCTATTACACCACGATGATTGCAGAGGGGCTTACGGCATCCCGTGTCATCCGCGTCCAGCACCATCATGCCCACATCGTAAGTTCTATGGCGGAAAATGGCATCGAAGGGGAGGTTATCGGTATTGCCATGGACGGGACCGGATACGGCACGGACGGCACAGTGTGGGGCGGGGAATTCCTCATCGCATCCGAATCTAACTTCACGCGCATCGGCCATGTAAAAAATTACCTCCTTCCCGGCGGGGAGAAGGCCATCAAGGAGCCCTGGCGGATTTCCGTGAGTCTCCTTAAACAGGCATACGGTGACAATTGGCCGGAAATTGCGGAAAGTTTGGATATAGTTCCCGAGAAAAGCTNCTATGAAACCATGGACAGGATAATGACCCAGAGGTTTAATTCTCCCATGACGTCAAGCNTGGGAAGGCTCTTCGACGGTGTCGCCGCCATTTTGGGACTTCGCAGAAAGGTCACCTTCGAGGGACAGGCGGCGATGGAACTCGAGTCCCTGGCAAAGGGTAAGACCGGCAGCTTTCTGCAATTCAATATCGAAGAGGCCGGCGATGTTATTCATCTCGATTTTTCGCCCATGATCCGGGGAATCGTTGCAGAGCTCCGGGCGGGAAGGAGCAGTGAAGAGCTCGCCTTCTCCTTTCACCTTACCTTGCAGGCGGCCTTCTGCAAAATGGCCCGGACGATACGGAATAAAACAGGGATAGACCGCGTCGTCCTCAGCGGCGGGTGCTTCCAGAACCGCATCCTCACTGAGGGAACAATTGCGGAACTTGAGAAAGCGGGCTTTGAGGTATTTTTTCATAAGGCAATACCCACCAATGACGGCTGCATCTCTCTCGGACAGGCCGTCTGTGCAGGCGCGCAGGCAATGCGGTAATTGACTGGATGTGATCTTTGAAAATTGTCTTCGCAAGCGCTCAAAATCTTTTTTCGGCCATTCTAATGTTCGCTTCGCTAAGAATGTTTGCGACAAAATCTTTGATTCGCCATTTCTGGTCACGAAAGCAGGAAGGGATAGCTACGCATATTGAAAAGATTGCGATAACGCTACTGCTCTTGCAGGGCGTTTTCTGAAGACAGGATGACGCTTGGCGGCAAGGTTGACGATATGGCTGATCATCTCCCCGTGCGAGTAGCCCGCAAATTCAGCAGCGCACGCCATACTGGCTTCGGCGCTGATATCGGAATTGGGATTAACATCAAGGATATAAAAAATACCGTCCCGAAGTCTGATGTCAAGCCGGGCATAGTCACGGCAACCGATGGTCTTGTATGCCAGAACACTGGTCTTTTTTAACCGTTCATACTCGGCCTCATTGAGGGGCGCAGGCAATTTCAGGCCAATCTTCACATAGTGGGATGAGCCGGGCATGAATTTGGAATCGTAGGTGCAGAGACGATCACGCACGTTGTCGAAGGCTGCAAAGTCCATTTCGGCCGGCGGCAGCATCCGGACGCTGCCATTACCCCAGAGGGAAACGTGAAATTCCCGCCCGTCAATGAAGTCCTCAACGAGAGCAGGTTGACGGAATGCGTCGAGTATATAAGCAATCCGATCTTTCAGTTCATGAGGCGATGTAACAACAGCGTCCGTAGTCACCCCATGACTGCAGTGTTCTCTGGACGGCTTCACAATCGCCGGAAAACAGTTCCAATCATCGATCTTCAGGGAATCATAAATGCGCCAGCGTGGTGTCGGTACACCGGCTCTTTCCATCAGTCGCTTAACCATCTCTTTATCCCAACAGAAATGCAGCACTTCGGGCGTTGCGCCCGTGTATGTGAAATCCAAGTCCTCGAGCGTCTCCGCAGCGAGCGCTTCGCTGTGCGCTACGCCGGGAATCTCTTCGCACCAGTTGAAGACGATATGCCGGTCAGGGTCGTAGGCGCTGAGGTGCGAACTGAGATCGGCATTGAAGACAGGCACGTTGGTGACAGGATGCCCCTGCTCTTCTAAGGCTGACTCAAGATTTGCAACTTCCTGAAGTGTGAGAGCTATATCGGCGGGATCCCATGCCTGATCGATATTGTGAAGCAATAGGACCGGTAGATCGGTGCGACCTCTGGCTAAAGGCATAATGCACTACCTCCTTTTTACGTGTTCACCTGGAGCAGCAAACGATACTTCATATTTTTAGAAGTCAAACCCAGTGCCCGCCTAAAACGGGATATGGTTTTTGCTCCCGGAAATCGACAGTGCAATTGTTCCATGCCCTGACAGTTCCACGGACGCGAGAAAGTATGTGGAACGGGGTCTTGCAATGTTACCTGTTGGGCTGCCTTTTAATTTCGCCTCGTTTCTATGTTGTATGTTAGATCCTTCATAAGAAATTTTACAGAATTTTTCAAGGACTTTTTTATAATTTCGTAATTTTTTTTAACGGACACGAAGTTTCCAAGAAAAAAAGAAGGAGGGATATGAAAAACGGTGAAATAAATTTTACGCAAGAAGCATCAAGAGGCTGAAGAAGCGGCGGGTGGGAAAATTTGCGGAGAAGGCCTGGTGCAAGCCTTTTCGCCGCGTCCGGAGCAGGCTCCTTGCACGTTTGACAACTTGCTTCAAAGACATGTGTCCATATAACAGCCTTGTCATCAAGGGGTGGTGGCATTCCGATAAGTCGTTATTTCTTTTTCCAACCAATGAGTCCACTCTTCTATGCCCTGCCCTGTTTTGCACGAGGCCTCGATGATCTTGATTTTGGGATTCAGTTTGACGACCCTCTCCTTTGCGGCATCCATGTCAAAATCGGCAATACCGAGATAATCTATTTTATTGATTACCAGGACATCGCATATGCTAAACATCAGGGGATACTTGAGAGGCTTGTCATCGCCCTCAGGGACACTGAGGATCATCGCTTGCTTATGGGCGCCCGTATCAAATTCAGCGGGGCAGACGAGATTTCCGATATTCTCAATGATGACAAGATCAAGACCGGCGAGGTTCATTTCGTTGAGGGCCAACTTGATCATGGAGGCATCCAGATGACAGAATCCCCCCGTCTTCAGCTGAACTGCCGGAATTCCCTCTTTGACGACCTTCTCCGCATCTACCACGGAATCTATGTCGCCCTCGATCACGGCGATTCGCGTGGCCCCTTTCAGCTGCCGTATCGTGTTTATGATGAGGCTCGTCTTTCCGCCTCCCGGTGAAGCCATCAGGTTCAGCATAAAAACTTTATGCCTCCTGAGAGTATCCCGGATCTCATCGGCAAGGTCTTTGTTATCAGACAGGATGTCTTCCTTGATTTCAATCAGGCGTATGTCTGCCATTGTATCACTCCTTATTACGAGATCGTTATATCCTTAATATAAAATTCACGGCCGGAGACCAGCGTGACCTTAGCTCCATGACATTCAGGGCACGTGAAATCTTTCGTGTGACTCAAATAAACCTGGAAGGTATTCTTGCAGTCAGTGCATTCAAATATTATGGGCGCTCTTTCAATATCGAGAACCGCTCCTTCCGCGATGGTGCCTTTACTCAGATAATCAAAGTAGTGCTGAATGCACTCGCCGACAAGTTCACTGAGCTCGCCTATCTTAAGTCCGATGGTGAGAACCTTCTCGGCTCCATTCGTCTGGGCGTGCTTAAGGACGATATTAAGGATACTCTCTGTTACGGATAGTTCGTGCATTTTCTGGGCCTCTATACGAGAATAGCAGTCCTTCTCGGGGGAAAAGTCTATTACATGAACGGAGCAAATATCAATCAAAATGTGGCTGCACAAAAAAGATGTAAGGGCCTGCTCATGCATAGATCTTCTTTATTGTTGACACAGCAAGCCCTTTCTTATACTAATTAAATAGATATCTTGCGTACAGCGATCACAGTTTTTGGGATAAAGAAAATGGAACTGATTGTCTATTTTGCAGATTTTTTTATTCACCTTGACCGGCATCTGGCTTCCATTATTCAGTTCTTTGGCGGTTGGACTTATTTCATTTTCTTCCTCGTCATATTCTGTGAAACCGGCCTTGTCGTTACACCCTTTTTGCCCGGAGATTCTCTTCTGTTTGGGCTTGGCACTTTTGCCGCCCTGGGATTGCTTCAGATCGAATGGCTGTTGGGCCTCCTCGCAATCGCCGCTGTAGCAGGAAATACGGTGAACTATGCCATAGGGAAATTCGTTGGTCCGAAAGTTTTTCACAAGGACAACGTTCGTTTTCTGAACAAGGAATATCTTGACCGCGCCCACGATTTTTATGAAAGGCACGGAGGGAAAACGATAGTCATCGCGAGATTCATCCCGATTATCCGTACATTTGCGCCTTTCGTTGCGGGTATCGGGAAAATGTCATACCTGCGTTTCATCATTTACAATATTGCCGGAAGCATTGCCTGGGTTGCGATTTTCATCCTTGGCGGCTATTATTTCGGCAATCTTCCTGCTGTCCGGCGTAATTTCACTCTTGTTATCTTTGCTATTATCGTAGTATCTGTACTCCCTGTGGTCATTGAATATTTTCGCAGTCGCAGACGATTATCGCAATAGGAACGGTATAGAAAAATAACGGTGTTAGAGAGATATTATGATCCATGTAGCCGAGAAGGAAAATACATGAAAAAGAAGATGGCGATCTTTCTGATTCTCGGTCTCATCTTCTGTTCGGTGGCAACAGCCGGGGCAGACAGTCCGAGCGTCGTGAAAATCGGCAGTGATCTCACGATTGAGGAAGGCGCGAAGGTTCACAACGTCCTGGTCATGGGCGGACAGATTACCGTGGAGGGCACCGTTGAAAACCACGTGACAGCCATCGGAGGGTCTGTAGTCCTTGCAAAAACAGCCGTCGTCGGTGGAAACGTCTTTTGCCTCGGAGGGATCATTGTCAGGGCGAAGGGCGCAGAAGTCCGTGGCAGCGTCACGGAGATCAATTCCAATGATATCTCTCAAGCCGTGACAAACGCCCTCAGCGAAGAATGGGAAGGATGGTCATGGATATTTGCCATTATCTCCATCTCCATTTTCCTCGGCCTCCTGATCATTACCATCGTGACCGTGCTTCTGTTTCCGAAGCCGGTGCGTCTGATTTCGGCAGCGATCAAGGAGAAGCCTTTCAAGGTTACCATGTGGGGCCTTGGCGGGCTGGTGTTGATTGTCCCATTGGCAGTGCTTCTGGCAATTTCGGTTGTCGGTATCGTCCTTATTCCCCTGGAAATGACCATCGTTCTCTGCGCGGTCCTCATCGGTTTCATTTCAGTGTCACAGCTTGTTGGTCGAAAATTGTTCGCCGTTCTCAAGAGGAATGATCAAAGCATGATGCGTGAGACTGTCTGGGGTCTTATGATCCTGTGGTTAATCGGATGGGTACCCTACGTTGGCTGGATGGTCAAGGTATGCGCCATCGTCCTTGGCCTGGGGGCAGTTCTCTTGACCCGCTTCGGCACCAATCAGCATATATGAGACCAGAGGCATCCTTGTTGCAAAATAATTCTGATTGTTGTAGAAAAACACCGTCATGAGAGGCCACATGACGGGTGCTGTTCATGACGACATGTAAACTGAAGGAGTAACTTTTTGGGAAAGCTTTTCGGTACCGACGGCATACGGGGCATCGCCAATGAATATCCCATGACGGCTGAAATGGCCTTGAACATCGGCCGCGCTACGGCCCATCTGTTCAAAAAGAAAGGTCATGTGGCGAAGATCATTGTCGGAAAAGATACCCGCATCTCCGGGTATATGTTTGAAAGCGCCCTCGTATCGGGAATCTGCTCCATGGGCGTGAATGCCATTATGGTCGGCGTCATGCCGACGCCGGGCATTGCCTTTCTCACAAGCAGCATGAGGGCTGACGCCGGCATCGTCATATCCGCATCTCACAATCCCCTTCAGGATAACGGCATCAAAATATTCTCTTCCGAAGGATTCAAACTTCCCGACGAAAAAGAGCTTGCCATAGAAGATTTTATTTTTGCAAACGAAAGCGAAAAACAGCGCCCTGCACCGGGAGATATGGGCAAAGTGTATCGACTGGATGACGCGCGGGGAAGGTACACGGTTTTTTTAAAACATACTTTTCCCAAGGAATATACCCTGGAGGGAACGAGAATCGTCCTCGATTGTGCGAATGGGGCGAGCTATAGAATAGCACCGGACACTTTTTTTGAACTGGGGGCTCAGGTGACAACCATGTTTGATCATCCGGACGGGGTAAACATAAACGTCAACTGCGGGTCCCAGCACCCGGAAAAACTCGCCCATGAAGTGGTGAAGAGAAAAGCAGATGTCGGATTTGCCTTCGATGGCGACGGCGACCGTCTCACCGCCGTTGACGAAAAGGGTGCGGTACTGACGGGAGATCAGGTCCTTGCCATCTGTGCGAGGATGATGAAAAAGGAAGGGACACTCACCCGTAATTTGGTCGTGCGCACGGTGATGAGCAACATCGGCCTGGGTATTGCCCTTGAAGAGACGGGTATTAATTCCGTAATGACCAATGTGGGGGACAGGAACGTCCTGGAAGAAATGCGTGTGAGAGGTGCATCAATAGGCGGCGAGGACTCGGGTCATCTGATCTTCCTTCCGCACCATACAACGGGAGACGGTATCATAACGGCGTTGCAGGTGTTGACGGCGATGAAGAGAGAAGGGAAACCCCTTTCTGAACTCGCAAAGATCATGACCGTGTTTCCCCAGGTGCTGATCAACATAGACGTCAAGGCAAGGCCTGACTTGTCAACAGTGCCGGAGATTGTCAAAGCGATTAAAGACGCGGAGGATGCCCTGGGAAACAGGGGTCGTGTTCTGGTTCGTTATTCGGGGACGCAGAGTATGTGCCGCGTTATGGTTGAAGGCCCTACAAAAGAGGAAACAGTAAAATACAGCGAGAAAATTGCCGCGGCAGTTAGAAAAAAGCTCACCTGAAAGAGATTATCGAAACCGCGAAGAACTCCCACCACCTAAACTTTACTTGATGGGCAGTGTCAGATTAAGTCCGGCCTGGACTATTACACCTACAAAGTCACACTTGGCTTCATTACCGAGAATCAATGATAACCGTTTGTACTGTTTAATATGCACTATCTATTTTCTATCGAACTCTTTCTTTACGGCCAGTCCTAGTTTCTCTATGACATAGGGCTTTCTGATATAGGCGCCCGCACCGAGGGACTGGGCGGTAATTTTATATTTTCAAAAAAACAAAACAAAAAAATACTACCAGTCAGAGAATGATATAGGCTGCTGCTTTTGGCTATATTCGAATAATACCCTCTTAAACCTTCTTAAGTCTTCATGGGAAGGAGATCTTCGGTAACTTATATATAGGGGAGGAACAAAAAAGAAATGGCTCCTGCTGGCTCAAACCATTTCATATCTTGAATTGAGACAGGCCATTTTTCAAATTATGTGCGCCCTGCCGGATGGCTTCTAAGGAAGATCTCAATTTTTCCTCTGTATTAAGATCTTCTATATGCCCTATAGCAGTGTCCACAGTTTGGATCAGCTCCNGATGATCTTCAATCAATTTATTGACTATGCTTGAAAATCCGTCAATCATATGATTGATTTGCGTACTTTTTTTCTTGAAGTAGTCACNCTTGCGTAAACTCACCCTCCGTGTCAAATCACCTTTGGCAATTTTTTCTAACGTTTGAGCAAAATTTTCCAAAGGCCCACAGATCCTATGGGTGACGAAAACCATATGAGTGCCAAATAAAATAAATAGGACGACGACGGCAGGTATCAATCTTTGGACAAGAAACAGGAATGCATATGCCGCATTATATTGTACTTCTAAATCATTAGAAAGGGTCATATCTAAGGCAAGAGGATAAAACATGACGGAGAGCATAACAATTATGCTGAATGCCAGATACAATAAAGTATTTACGATAATCCTCAACTGAATATCTTTATCAATCAAAAGATTTTTTAATTTTCTCTGCTTCTGGTTGTTCATGGTTTATTTCTCCTTCTCGATTATCTGAGCACTTGAAAAATCATATTCATATTTAACATCTGCAATGTTATGATTACTTTCTGCTTTAAACACAGATGTCAGGGGATGTTTTCCATCACCGGAGATAATTTCAATCCTCACACCGTTGGAGGGACTGAATAAAAAATTCGACCGTATGAGCGTGCCCGACGGCGGATTTCCACCTAGCACATAGTCACCCACCGCACCAAGATATTCATTATTATCGGCATAATAAATTTGTTCCGCTTTGGCAAAATACATCAAATCGTGTTTAATTATGACGTTATATGATTTTGTTATGTAGTAACCCATACCCAGCAATGCCAAGGTTACGAGTATCATCATAATTAAGATACCCCTGAGAAGTTCTATTACTGTACGTTCGCTTTTGTATAAATGTATGTTGAAGCCTTTCATTGCCCTATGACCCCCTTGTCCCTCAACTTTCCAAGGATCCTGATATTACTTATAATAAACAGAACTTAAAAATTTTAAACGTGGTACATGTTTCGGGGGTAGGTCAGTGTTCAGGGTCCGCCAAGTTCTTTTCTGACTTTCTCCATTAACCCTTTGTTCTTATCGATTCGCTGACGATCCTCGGCGGTCAACCTCCGTCCCAAAGCCCTCTCTGCCTCCGCGACCATGGCTCTATTCATTATTACATGTTCAAGATCAGGAACCTTCCGGGCGATAAAAAATAATATCCCCGTGATCAGGAAGCACACGATCGCCAATCCCCCGTAGAGTATCATGGTTTTTTTGAGGGATCTTTTTGATTTTCTTTTCCTTTTTCTTTTCCTGAAGTAAGACATAAGGACGCGCTTCCTTTTTAACATGTCCGAAACGAGAGAGGACTTGCAATCCTTTTTTGCGAGGGAGAGATTGAATTGATAAGGATTGCTTTTTTACGGCCAAAGTATATGAAAATGTCTCTTGTGGGTCAAGGGGATTTTGACCTCAAAATATGGGTGCGTTGCTGATACTCATAGACGATTTGTATTGAGTTGGTTAATTTTCCAGCCAGGAATATTTAGGTTCCCGATAGAATTATGCGACAATCATTTCCGATTGTAATGATGCTTGCTTCCAAAATCACTTGACCATCGACAAGGAAGCATGTGTTAACGATCATTATTCACATAGAGACTAAAGCAAAAGAATATCATGACTGGCAATAATGCCACGTAATATGTCGGAAACGACCTCCTTGTGTTCCGCCATCACGAGCTTGATCTTCCTGTCTTTGCCGGTGATTAAATTACCTAAAGTGCTGCCGTCGATATCCAGGAGACACCCTATCAGTCTGGGGGCGTGCGCCTGCAGGAGGTGTTCTATATGCCGGTAAAGACGCTCGGCTCCATCGTTGGAAAATAAAAGCAGCCTTGAAACACGATCTCCATAGGGGGCGCCTTGGCGCTCCCGGACATTCGTAATCCCTTTTTTTTCGTTTTCCAGCTTATCAAAGATCGCTTCGAATCCGCATCGAATCTGCCCCTTGAATCTGGCCTTTTGCAATGCTTTTTTCAGCGGGTCACTCATAGTGATCATTGAAACATCAAGGTGACCACCGGGCCAGAGTCTTACAGTGCGGGCCATCAACGCCTGACGGATGGACTCGGCATCGTCATCGGCTTCCAACTGTCGGGCGAACCGGATATCTGACAGGTTCATATCATGTATATCTCAGGAGGATGCAGTGTTTGGTAAAAGAATATCATTCCTGATAAATCTTTTGCATTGTCTCGTACAGGTAATCACGATAGGCCCTACGCCGCTTCATTTCATCGCGGTAGCCGCCTTCGAGAGCCTTCTTGTTTTCCTTGAGTTCCACAAACTCTTCGTCTTCTTCCCTGATCGCTTTCATCTTCTCTTTGAGGGCNTCTATCTTGTCTTTTATGTTCTCCTCTTTATGTTTTATCTGCGAAGCGAGCTCAGAGATTTGTTCATCCTCCTTTTTNACTTTCTTCATGGCTTTAAGATCATTCTCTTCCTGGATGAAGCGTTTGACGATCTCATCTTTGCTCATTTTATTTACTTCCTGAATAAACTCATACGGAACTGCCGCCTGTTTCTTCCTATTTCTTTTTGCCATATGTTCTCCCTGAATTCTCTCGCCGCCGGTCCTGTTACCATTGGCACAATCACTTTCGGCTATTTCTTCGCTGCGTGCATATCATAATTGTTGAGAAAATGCCGATAAATTATTACCGCGTATCCTGTCTTCGACGTTGCTTATCGCTTACACATGACACAATGATGCAATGTCGTCTTTACGTCTGCTGTCAAGGTAAGCCAGCTTTGTGGCGCAATGAAGAAAGTTCTCGACTCAATTGGATTGATCAAATCAATGGAAGGTTAATTCGAATGCGGCCTTGCCTTGCAGAAGGCCGGGTCTCACTCTACTAAACACCGAGGTAGGCTGTCCGGACGTGTTCGTTGTTGAGCAACTCTGCACCTGTCCCCTGAAGGGCTATCTTTCCATTTTCCAGGACATAAGCCCGGTCAGCAATGGCGAGCGTCTGTTTTACGTTCTGTTCTACGATCAGTATTGTTGTTCCTTCTTCTTTTATTTTTTTTATAACACCGAATATTTCCTTCACAAGGATGGGAGAAAGACCAAGGGACGGTTCGTCAAACATCTGCAGTTTTGGCTTTGACATGAGTCCCCTTCCGATAGCAAGCATCTGCTGCTCACCTCCGCTTAGGGTTCCTGCAAGTTGTCTCCTCCTTTCAAGAAGCCTTGGAAACAGTTCGAACACCAATTGCTTGGTTATTTCACGCTCCTTTTTTGCTTCCCCTTTTAAAGAACCCATGTCGAGATTTTCTTCCACGGACATTTCCACAAAAAGCCTTCGCGCCTCCGGCACATGGGCTATTCCCAGTTCGATTAACCTATAAGGTTCCACCTTATGAATAGGTATATCATTAAAAAGTATCCCGCCATTCCTGGGTCTCAGGATGCCGGATATTGTTTTCAGGGTCGTTGACTTTCCTGCCCCGTTTGCCCCGATGAGGGCTACAATCTCGCCCTGCTTTACATTAAAGGAAATGTCCCAGATCACCTGGACGTCGCCATAAAAAACATCAATGTTCTTGATCTCAAGCATTGTGTTCCTCTCCCAGGTAAGCTTCAATCACGACGGGATTATGACCAATTTCTGAAGGGGTGCCTTCCGCTATTTTTTGACCATAATTCAGCACGACAATTCTATCGGAGACATCCATGATGACCCTCATATGATGTTCGATGATCAGGATGGTTATCCCCCTTTCTGTCCTTATCCTTTTTACAATATCGATCTGCTCATTAATCTCTGTCGGGTTAAGTCCTGCAAAAGCTTCGTCGAGCAGGATAATCTCAGGCTGTGTGGCAAGGGCGCGGGCAATCTCGAGCCTTTTTCTTTTACCAAGGGGCAGGCTTTTTGAAAGAACGTTAATGTCATCATACAGGCTGGTAAACTTCAGTACTTCAAGGGACACTTCTTGCGCTTCTGCTTTGCTCTTGGCCCTTATGAAAGCGGAAGCTATCACATTATCAAGAGTGGTCATTCTCTGTAACGGTCTTACCACCTGAAAAGTTCTTGCCACACCCAGCTTGCACAATACATGGGGTCTCAGGTTTGTAACCTTTTTCCCTTTTAAGTACACATCGCCTTTTGTAGGATGGTAAAAGCCGTTGATCACATTAAACAAAGTTGTCTTTCCCGCGCCGTTCGGGCCGATGAGACCAAGTATCTCACCTTTATTCAGTACAAAGGAAACATCTGCGACGGCGGCAAGTCCGCCAAATCGCATGGTAACATCTTTCACCTCGATGAGACTCATGATGACGCTCCCTTTTTGCTTTTGAAGGGCTTCAGTAATTTTCGATAATCGCCGACAATACCATTTGGCAGGAACAAGATAATTAATATGAGAATGACGCCAAAGACAGTCATGTGTGCGGCCCCTATATACGGGAGAGAGCGTATTTCTTCCGCAAGGAAAACCATGATGACGGCGCCTACAATCGGGCCCCAGTATGTAGCAG